>Ga0187827_10009822_pt1 | contig 10061 bp, 10 predicted proteins | sample ETNtaG_39_FD_167969 | JGI IMG/M metagenome (GOLD analysis project Ga0187827, IMG submission 167969) | Marine microbial and viral communities from oxygen minimum zone, Eastern Pacific Ocean - ETNP2014_SV_150_PacBio MetaG (Illumina Assembly) | ecosystem: Environmental > Aquatic > Marine > Hypoxic... | reverse complement strand
CGACTGAGAGACTGAAAACGATTCGAAACGACTTCGTAGGGTCTGTCAGGATCAATAATGGTGATATCAGCGAGGTTACCGATTTGAAGACCGCTTTTGAGGCCAAGGATGCGTGCCGGGTTGGTTGACATTTTTGCAACAAGGTCAATGATGGTTATTAGACCGTTTTCTACCAGCTTCAATCCCAGGGAAAGGGAGGTTTCAAGCCCGATGATCCCGTTGGCCGCCAGGTTGAACTCGACATCTTTTTCAGTTGAAGAATGGGGTGCATGGTCCGAGGCAATGGCATCGATGGTGCCATCGGCAAGCCCTGTCAGAACCGATTCTCGATCCTGAATTGAACGAAGCGGCGGATTCATCTTCGCGTTTGTATTATGATCCTTCACCGAATCCTCGCAAAGTGTGAAATAGTGAGGTGCGGTTTCAGCTGTAACAGGTATTCCCCTGGTTTTGGCATCTCTAATGGCATAAACAGATTCCCGAGTGCTGATATGGACAATATGAATCGACATTCGGGTCAATTCGCAAAGTGCGATGTCCCGCATCACCATGATGCTTTCCGCTACATTTGGTATTCCCACCAGGCCCATCTGTGCGGCGAGTTTCCCTTCATTCATCACCCCATTTTGTGAAAGACCAATATCCTCAGAGTGAGAAATGATGATGCTGCCGAACTTATTGGCACATTCCATTGCCTGGCGCATGACCTGGCTGTCCATCACCGGTCGGCCGTCATCTGAAAAGGCAATCGCACCGGCATCTTTCAACTCTCCGTATTCACAAAGGGATTTGCCTTGAAGCCCTTTGGTTATGGCGGCAACCGGAAAAACACGAACCCCCGGACTGTTCAATGCTGCTTTCTTTAGGATATATTCTGTGGTCTGTCGGTTGTCGTTTACCGGATCGGTGTTTGGCATGGCGCAAATCGAGGTAAAACCACCCGCTGCGGCCGCCAAACAGCCTGATCGAATCGTTTCCTTATATTCATGCCCAGGCTCCCGCAGATGAACATGCATATCGATCAGGCCGGGAGTTACAATTTTTCCTGAGGCATCGATGATTTTGGATTCTTCGTCTGAACTCCGTGTTTTCTCGTGCAGGGAATCTTTTAATTCAATAATCTTCCCTTCTTCGATGACGATATCCTTTACCTCATCAATATGTCCGGGATCGACCACCCTTCCGCCCTCGATACGGGTTATCATTTCGAGTGCCTCCTGATACCGGAAAAAGAATGGACATGCGGATGGTCACCCGCATTGATTATCGAATGTTTCACCATTTATCTTATTTTAGCCAGTTCCCGAGTCTTCTCCATCTGACGCCGAAGTTGTCTCTGTCCCAGGACCAATAGATCATGAAAGCTTTACCCTTCACCGCTTTCAAACTGACAAAGCCCCAAAATCTGCTGTCATAGCTGTGATCTCTGTTATCTCCCATAACAAAAAGGGAATCGGGCGGAACGGCAACCGGTCCAAAATTATCTCTTGGCTGCAATCCGGAAGGGATGGTGTGAGGATCGGTATGAATGCTATATGTATCTTTTATCTTTTCTTGGTTGATATAAACCTGCTTATCACGTACCTCCACAACGTCCCCGGCGATCCCGACAACCCGTTTGATAAAGTCTTTCTCCGGATCTTCAGGGAACTTAAAGACCACAACATCACCCTTCTTCGGTTTTTTTACCGGAATGATGGTGGTGCGTAAATAGGGAATCTTCACCCCATATATGAACTTGTTCACCAGGATATGATCTCCGATCAACAGGGTCTGTTTCATCGATCCTGAAGGAATTTTGAACGCCTGTACCACAAAAGCGCGAATAAACAATGCAAGAACAATGGCAATGGCAATGGCTTCGATATTTTCTCGCAGACGGCCTTTTTTCCCCGGGATTTTATTTTCTGCGGACTTTTTTGACATCATATTTTTAATGGAAAATTTCATTACTTTTTTTATTTGTGTTTTAAGATGACGAAATAAATGATTGCGTTTAAATTCATTTTCTTATGCGCAGCGTGTTTTTTCTCTCTTGGTCTTCATTGACCTGCCAAACGATATATAGTTCTCAGCAAAAGGTTGCAGTAAATGCCTGCCACCACATCATCCATAACAATACCGGCTCCCCCCGGCAATTTTTGTTCGATAAATCGAATCGGGAATGGTTTAAATATGTCCAGGACCCTGAAGATGAAAAAGCCGGCAGTGGCTGAAAGAACATTCATCGGCAAACCGAATAAGGCTACCACAATTCCTGCCATTTCATCAATTACAATTTCACTCGGATCTTTTTTATTCAATATAATCTCCGCTTGGCCGGCGATCGGAATCGAAGATAAAACCAGAAAGAGGATTAAGAATAGTGAAAGAAGTGGGTCGATTTTCGACAGAAAAAACCAGATGAAGAGACCAGGGATTGAGCCAAACGTACCCGGAGCAAAAGGAATCTTTCCCACATAGCCTACAGTGGCAAGAAAAATAACTGATCTTCTTTGAAAATTCATGGCCCGTCTCTATAATTTGAGATGCGATTTGTCAAGGCATTGTTGGCTTAGCCCCTTGCCTTTGAGCACGATCCGGTGTTTCGAAACAGTTCTAGTACTAAACCTGTTATTTCTGTTTAAGATAAATAAATGGATAGATGGTCTTGAAATCTGGGGCTTAATGTGTCATGAGATACCATAGCTTTTTTCATATCGGGTGATTAAAAATTGTTATCTGGACGAATGTGCACCGACGATGAGAACAAAAGATTCACCCGATCCGGGGAGTTACAAATCGATCCATAAATTCATTTTGAGGCATAGCGTTAATAATGGAAGAGAAATACGATCACGAAAAAATTGAAACCAAGTGGCAAGCATTTTGGGGAGACTCAAAGCTGTTTGAAGTGAAAACAGATAGAGACAAGGAAAAATATTATCTTTTGGAGATGTTTCCTTACCCATCCGGCAAGATACACATGGGGCATGTGAGAAATTATACCATAGGAGATGTGGTTGCAAGGTACAAAAAAATGAGGGGGTTCAACGTGCTTCACCCCATGGGTTGGGATGCGTTCGGGATGCCGGCGGAAAACGCCGCGATTGAAAATAATACCCACCCAGCCAAATGGACCTATGAAAACATTGAAGCCATGCGGGCCCAGCTGAAACGAATGGGATTTTCCTACGACTGGAACCGTGAAATCACTACCTGCAAACCCGAATATTACCGTTGGGAACAGTGGCTCTTTTTGAGAATGTATGAAAAGGGGATGGCTTATCGAAAGAAATCTTTTGTGAATTGGTGTGACCCCTGTCAGACCGTCCTCGCCAATGAACAGGTGGAGGCCGGTATGTGCTGGCGATGCGGTAAACCGGTACGCCAAAAGGAACTCTGGCAGTGGTTTTTCCGTATCACCGACTATGCGGAAGATTTGCTGATTTATAGTGACAAGCTACCGGGGTGGCCCGACAAGGTGATTACCATGCAGAAAAACTGGATCGGTAAGAGCGTCGGGGCTGAGATCCGGTTTCCGGTTGGGGGTAAAGATGAGGAGATAGCGGTATTTACTACCCGGCAGGATACGGTTTTCGGTGCAACGTTCATGTGCCTTGCCCCGGAGCATCCGCTGGTACCCAAACTTTCGGAAGGGACCGCACAGGAAGGGTCGGTCAGTGAATTTGTTGAACACATGTCAAAACAGAACCGGTCGATCCGAACGATGGAAAGTTACGAAAAAGAAGGTGTTTTTATTGGCGCCTATTGCATCAATCCGTTGAGTGGAAGACGGATGCCTATTTATACCGCCAACTTTGCCCTCATGGAATATGGAACCGGTGCGGTGATGTCTGTTCCCGCCCATGACCAGCGGGATCTCGATTTTGCGAGGAAATACGGTCTGGATGTGGTGGTGGTTGTAAAGCCCTTTAATAGAGACCTCGATGCCGATACCATGACAGAGGCCTACGTTGATACCGGGATCATGCTCAACTCCGGACACTTTAACGGCATGGAAAGCAGAATAGCGATTGAGGAGATCTCGGACTATCTTGAGGAAAAAGGTTTCGGAAAAAGAATGGTGAGTTTCAGATTAAGGGACTGGGGCATTTCAAGGCAGCGGTATTGGGGAGCACCGATTCCGATGATCCACTGTAAAGATTGCGGTATTGTGCCGGTCAAGGATGAAGATCTACCCATTATACTCCCGGAGGAAGAAGATATTCTGGATGGGGGACGATCGCCCCTTCCCATGCTGGATAGTTTCGTAAAGACCGCATGCCCCCGGTGTGGCAATCCCGAGGCCGAAAGGGAAACCGATACCATGGACACATTTGTGGAATCTTCATGGTATTTTGAACGCTACTGCAGTCCCGAGTGTGACGCCGGCATGTTTGACAAAAGGGATGTGGACTATTGGATGCCGGTGGATCAATATATCGGGGGGGTTGAACATGCAATTTTACATCTGCTTTATTCTAGGTATTATACGAGAGTACTAAAAGAACATGGACTGGTCGAATACAAAGAGCCGTTTACCCGTTTACTGACACAAGGAATGGTCTGCAAAGAGACGATATCCTGTATTCAGCATGGCTTCCTTCTCCCCGATGAAGTTGAAACCAGGGGTACCAAACGGTTTTGCAATAAATGCGGAAAAGGGGCGGTTGAAGGTCGTGTTGAAAAGATGTCAAAATCCAAAAAAAACATCATCGATCCGAACACAATGCTGGAGAAATACGGGGCTGATACAACACGGCTTTTTTGTCTTTTTGCAGCACCACCTGAAAGAGACCTGGAATGGAGCGAGCAGGGGGTTGAGGGGGGGCGTCGCTTTTTGAACCGGGTGTGGCGCCTGGTGTTTAAACACATGGATGGCATCAAAGATGCTGTTTCTTTTAGTGGCGATCCGAACCTGCTCAAAAGTCAGGTTCGGGGTTTATATAAACAGACCCATCAGACCATTAAAAAAGTTACCCAGGATATTGAAGAGAGGTTTCATTTTAACACAGCCATCAGTGCGGTCATGACCCTGGCAAATACGATGTCCGGACTGGACTCAAATGTCCACAATCCGGAAAAACCCGGGGTAATAAAGTTTTCCCTTGAATCGGTGGTTCAACTTTTATCGCCGATGGTACCCCATTTTAGCGAAGAACTCTGGAAGGCCCTTGGGCATGAGTCGAGTATTTTTCTAACTCCATGGCCATCCTTCAGAAAAGATGCGCTTGACAGAGACGATCTTCTGATCGTGGTACAGGTCAATGGGAAACTGAGAAGCCGGTTCAATGTCCCGTCGGATGAAGGTGAAAGTGCCATCAAGTGCAGGGCCCTTTCCGACGAACGGGTTTTGAAATTCATCAACGGCAAACCAATAAAACGAGTGATTGTGGTCAAAAAAAAGCTGGTGAATATCGTGGTTTAAACCAAAATCCAATGTACCGAATAGTCGCGTATTTTGTCTTAGGGTCGTTAGGCAGTGGGGAGAAATTGTTTTTAATGACAAAACACATCAGAGTTATCCGGATTCTTTTCTGTTTGTTCGGATTTGTTTTTATCGCCTGTGGTTATAAATTTGCAGGCAGCGGAACATTCCCCGGAGGGGTTCAGTCCATTTATATCACTATTTTCGAGAATCGTACGAGGAGACCGGTATTGAAAAAATATTTACCGACGATCTTATCGATGAGTTTATCAGAAAGAGTGAAGATGTTCTGGCAGGGCGCAGGGGAAACGCAGAGGCAATTTTATCCGGGGTCATCAGTGGAATGGGCATCGAAACCGTCTTTCATACCGGCACCGATACTTCAGATGAACGGGAGGTGACCATTGGGGTTGCTTTCGAGCTAAGGGATCAGCAAAAAAAGATCCTGTGGGCCAATGTTGTACTAGAAAGCAAGACCTATCTTGTGGGTTTAACCAAACCAGAAACCGAAAAGAATCTACGGGATGCCATTATCGTGTTGTCAGAAAGGATTGCCGAAAAAGCTTTCAATCGGCTGACAAGCGATTTTTAAATAACCACAGGCATTTTGGCAATTAGTAAATCCCCTTAAGTGCTGATGGCGTCAACTACCTTTGAGAGGCGTGATATTTTTCTTGAAGCGGTATTTCTATGGACGGCCCCCTTTTTTGCGGCCTTGTCAATGACTGATTTTGCAATATTCAGCCGGTTCAAAGTAGTGCTTTTTTGTGATTCATCTCCGGCCAGACGAACCTCTTTGGTGACCTTTTTGATCCTGGTTTTGAGCCTCTTGTTTTGTAGACGCTTTCGTTCATTCTGACGCGCGCGTTTTATCGCAGATTTATGGTTTGCCAAGTGTGATAACTCCTTTTTTAAACCCCAATTGGGCGAAAAAAGCCTCAACCGGGGATTTTAGTTGGATGAGATACAATTTTGATTTAAATTTTACCAAACCCAATAACTGGTAACAAATAACATCTAATCGAATTTTAATATAACAAAATATTAAATTCATTATCCCATGTCAAGATATTTTCACATAATTGCTAATGTTTGGATAAAATGAGAAAAACAATCCCCATATTCCCATGCACGAAAATACTCGCGTAACCAATGCTGCCGGAATCATAGGAAGTGCCACTTTATTAAGTCGCATTTTTGGATTCCTAAGAGATGTTGTTATCGCCGGATACTTTGGAGCGGGCCTTGGCTCAGATGCGTTTTTTGTGGCATTTAGAATCCCCAATTTATTGAGGCGCCTTTTTGCCGAAGGGTCGTTAAGCATTGCATTTATCCCTGTTTTTACAGAATACCTTACAAACAAAGGAAAGGATGAAGCCTTTAAACTTGCAGGATCCGCCATCTTGTTGCTTTCAATTATACTGACGATGCTCGCCCTATTCGGCATTTTGTTGTCACCACTGATCATCCGGATTATAGCCCCTGGATTCGTCGGGTCACCTGAAAAGCTTTCGCTCACCATCACCCTGACCCGTATCATGTTTCCCTATATTTTTTTTATCGGAATGGTGGCGCTTTGCATGGGGATTTTGAATGTTCTCGGTCATTTTGCCGCCCCGGCCCTCGCACCCGTTTTTTTGAACCTTGCAATGATCGGCGGGGTGTTTTTTATTTCCCCATACCTGTCGGAACCGATTACCGGCCTCGCTATCGGGGTAATAATCGGTGGTGTTTTACAGCTTTTGCTTCAGATACCGTTTATTATCAGAAAAGGTGTCTTTTTTTGGAAAAAAACCAGAATATACCATGTCGGGCTTAAAAAAGTCGGCTTGTTGATGCTCCCGACCGTTTTCGGTGCCGCGGTCTATCAGATCAATATCCTGGTGGGAACCCTTCTGGCGTCACTGTTACCGGAGGGGAGCGTGTCATATCTTTATTATGCAGACCGACTCGTCCAGTTTCCCCTGGGCATTTTTGCCGTTGCTACGGCAACTGCCGTGTTGCCTAGCCTATCGAGACAGGCGGCTGCCGAGGACCTTGCTGGGGTGAGGGAGACCTTTGTCCATGCGATGAACCTGGTCTTTTTTATTACCATACCCTCCATGGTCGGGTTGATCATTTTACGGGAGCCGATTATCTCGCTTTTGTTCAAACGGGGGGCTTTTGATGCCGAAACCACTCGATTGACTGCAGTGGCCCTTTTATATTATGGTATGGGTCTTTGGGCTTTTTCAGCTGTGAGAATTGTTGTTTCTACCTTTTATGCCCTGCAGGATACAAAAACACCGGTACGGATGGCCGTCGTTTCGGTTATTGCCAATATCGTCCTTGCGGTTTTGCTGATGGGGCCTTTGGGGCATGGGGCGATCGCGCTTTCAACTTCACTGGCTTCAATGCTGAACCTGGCCCTTTTAATAAGGGCTTTAAGGGTAACCCTTGGATCGCTGGAATTAAAAAACATAAAAGAATCTGTTTGCAAAACTCTGGTTTCTTCTGCCATGATGGGCGCTGTGGTTTGGGCGGTTTCCGTTTATATGATCCGGTCAGGAGATGAAACCTTATCAAGCCTCCTTGTTGGGCTTATGGGGAGTATAATCATCGGTTTTTTGTTTTACGGGGCTTTTTCATTTTTAATCAAGAGTCCGGAACTTAAGAAGGTCTGGGTTGCCGTCACAAAAGGTGTAAGAAAATCGTGAGTACAGCGCAAAGAATTTTTCTTCTGTTTGTCACTTGGTTACTCTTCAATCTGTTTCTGGTTATTATTTTTAGTGATAAGGGATTTGTTGAGCTCATCAAGTTGAAAAATGAAAAAAAAAGCTTGATAGAACAAAACACGGCCCTTGTTCAGAAAAATTTCGCATCGTATTATGAAATCGACCGCCTCAAAAACGACCCGGGGTTTATCGAAAGTGTGGCGCGGCAAAAACTGGGTATGATCGGAAAAGACGAGGTCATACTCATTAAATCGAACAAAGACCAAAAGGCCGAAAAATGAGTGGGGATAACGATTTTTATACCAAAACAATGGCCAAGGTTTACATTGATCAAGGTCACCTAAAAAAAGCAGCCGAAATCTATCAATATCTTCTAAAGATTACGCCGGACAAACCGGACTTGGTTCGTGCGCTTTTTGATCTTGAGGAACAGATAACAGAAAACCGACAAAATAACAGTGCAAAACTGGTAAATCTGTTCAGCCAATGGATTGACCTGGTGCATCGATATAAGCAATTACAACGGTTGAAAAAAACTTTAAAAAGGTTTAAGGAGCTAAATCGTTGGGAAGTTGCTGATGGCGAACGGTGTTTTTAAATCAATTTTTTTGTGGATCTAAAAGGGAGGCAAAATGATGAAAAAAGCTTTGCGGAGAAAAACAGTTTTTGGATTAATTGGAATTGGAGTTGCTATTTTTCTAACCATTTCAGGATGTGCAAACATCACATCAGTAAAAAAGAGTGCAACAAAAACAGGGAAAGGCGCAATTCCCTCATACTATGATTTTGGAGATATCCTTATTCCAAAAGAATTGAAAATAAAAAAGAAACTAACGTTTATCTACCGGACGCCTGGATTTATGACCGGCGTAATCACGCTGACCGGTCGCGTGGAAATTGATTCGCTGGTCACATTTTTTGAAAACAATATGGCCAAGGATAACTGGAGAAAAATCAGCTCATTCAAATCTCCCCGAACCATCATATTGTTTCAAAAAGAAAATCGGTTTTGTGTTATCAACATTATTGATGGAGAGCTCGAAGCCCGTGTTAATATATGGGTTTCACCAACGATTGGGGAGAGTGAATCGGGCCTGTTAAAACAATAACAAAGTGTTGGGTTAATGGGTTGACTAAAAATGGCAGCATTTCATAAAGGGGGAGATTCTCAGCCGCCGGATCCATCGGGCATCTATAGGGAAAATTTTATCGCCGCTTTGGATGGGGTTACCCGGCATCTACGGTCTTTGACCGCCATGGGGTGTGAGGGGTTTGATTGCTCTGCAGAAAATCTCGAGAGGATTAACGCTTGGGGGAGCAGCGTAATCTCTTTGGATGAAACCCTGGAGGAGATCTATACTGATATTGACGATTGCCGGCGGTGCAAGCTTTCCGAGAGCCGGAACCATATTGTCTTCGGGGTGGGGGATCCGAAGGCAAGGCTCGTCTTTATCGGTGAAGGACCCGGTTATGATGAGGACCAAAAGGGAGAGCCGTTTGTTGGTGCAGCCGGGCGTCTGCTGAACAAAATCATTCAGGCTATGAATTTGAGGAGGGAAGATGTATATTTATGCAATATTGTCAAATGCCGTCCACCGGGCAATCGAAATCCACTTCCCGATGAAATCAAAACATGTATCCCTTTTTTGAAACGACAGATTGCGGCAATCCATCCTGAATTCATATGTACCCTTGGATCTGTTGCGGTTCAGAGCCTGTTGAATATCAGGGACCCCGTATCGAAATTGAGGGGAAACCTATATCAATATCACAACATGACAGTTATACCTACTTTTCATCCCGCATACCTTCTTCGGAATCCTGAAAAGAAGCGCGATGTTTGGGAAGATATGAAGCAATTGATGGAGCTTCAATGAGGGTTAGATGCTATCAATAAAAATAATTCGCATATTTCTTGTCCTGTCTTCGTTCAGTTT
>Ga0187827_10009817_pt1 | contig 10066 bp, 12 predicted proteins | sample ETNtaG_39_FD_167969 | JGI IMG/M metagenome (GOLD analysis project Ga0187827, IMG submission 167969) | Marine microbial and viral communities from oxygen minimum zone, Eastern Pacific Ocean - ETNP2014_SV_150_PacBio MetaG (Illumina Assembly) | ecosystem: Environmental > Aquatic > Marine > Hypoxic... | reverse complement strand
CAATTAAAGTAAAATTAAAATAAAGGTTCAAAGGTTCAAAAATGAGTAAAAGAAATCCTGAATATGACTTTGTTTGGTGCCCAGGTTGTGGTGACTTCGGTGTTCGTAGAGCACTAGAATTTGCTCTAGCTGAATATACAATAGAAAATGAAAAACCACATGGTAGTAACGTTATAGTAGCTGGTATAGGCTGTTCTGGAAACATGGTTCATTTGATGGAAGGTGACCAACCGTTCGGTATTCATGGAATACATGGAAGAACTCTACCAATAGCCTTAGGCATAAAATCGGGAAGAGATGATTTAAACGCGGTAATAGTTGCAGGTGACGGAGATTTCTTATCAATAGGCGCGGAACATATAGGACCCGCTGCACAAAGGAATCTTGATGTGACCTGTGTGATTATGGATAACGGAGTTTACGGATTAACGAAAGGCCAATCTTCTCCTACTTCAGATATTGGTATGGTGACCGCTTCCACCCCTTACGGAAAAATCGAAATTCCGATGTCTCCCTTGAATTATTACATGACAGTTGGTGTTTCATATATTGCTTCATATTATTCGAGTAAACCCAAAATTTTAGCAAAATACATACAACAAGCGATGGACCACAGAGGATTTAGTATTGTTCATGTTCAATCACCATGCACAACATACAATGATACATATGACTTACTCAAAGGGAAACCACGTGATGGAATAAAAGGATTAGCGTGGGAAATCCCCGATGATCATGACCCTAGTAATGAGAAGTCAGCTAAGGAACTACTACAAAAGCCGGGGATTCCACTAGGCTTAATTTATAAATTTGAGGGGAAGACCCTACAGGATCGACAGCAGGAAATCCGTGAAAGAATAGGCGAAAAAACTGTGGAAGCCAATTTAGCAAGTTACACCGTATGATTCTTTCAACAAGGTGATAAAAACTACGTCCTCACATCAATCAATTTTTTTTGTAACTACGAGGTCCAATATTGGGTCGGTATTTTGTTGGTTTTTCGGATCAAAATAAACCTTGTGTCTCCGGTGAAATGAAACACTATGTACTAAAACCGTTCCGAATAGAAATGATATACCTATGATTGTTATCGGGTTAACTTTTGGCTCAAATAAGGTTCCTAGAAGTAAAAACGTTACATAACCTACTAATCCGGCCCAAAGTGATGGGTTACCAACTTTGCGAGCGAGTAATATTATTATTATTCCTGATAAAAAAAATGGTGGTAGAACCGCGTGAGGAGCTAGGGCAATTGCTACCCCCCCGACACAGGATACTCCGTCACCACCCCGAAATTTTGTAAAAGGTGAATTCCAGTGACCAATTATGGCTAAAGCCCCTGGTAAAAGCGTTATTGGTTCGGTTAAACCGAGAAGGTTCGCAGAAATTACCGCTGTTGCGCCTTTAGCGACATCGATGATAAATACAAAAATTCCATTAAGTTTAGATATTTCTTTCCAGACATTTGTAGCTCCGGCTTGGTGTGATCCTACTGCAAAAATATCTACACCTTTTATCTTTGCTAGCAAGTATGCAGTTGGGAATGAACCTATAACGTACCCAATTAAACAAGCGATAATAACGATGCTTATTTCAGGAAAATAATTCATAAGTCTAGTTGTGGTACTTTCGTTAGCATTACGCAGCCGTTACTGACACGTTTCTTTCATGATAATCTATTTTTAAGGAAGACAGTTTATTTTATCCTAGCTTTGAATTGTCATATAGCTCTTCTTCAACGAGATATTTAGAAGGACATTTTACTGTGAGTGTTTCAGCTAAAAAAATACCGTTTGGTTGTTTTTTCCCTTGTAGAATTATCTCGGAATGTTCGTTGAAAAAAATTTGACCAATTTCACCTTTGTATATAACTGGAAGTTCACTTGTACCATTTTGGTCGGTAAGCGAAAAATAAGCAGTTAATCCATCAGGGTCTTTATAATATGAACTTTCTACCAACTTACCTGATATTCCTATAGTTTTGTTTTCAACTTGATTAGGTAAATCCATTGCTTCGTTTATAGTGAGATAGTTAATCGTAGAACTAGAAAAAGCCAAGAACACTAAGTAAAGAAACGCCAGCGCCACTATTCCGAATCCTATTAGCAGTTTTGTAATGGGACTAAACAGTGTGATTGGATTAGAAAGCGACTTATTATCGCTATTTTGTTTCTTTTTCATAACTTGGTTGTGACTTTAATAATTTGATATCGCGATTAATAGCATTTTGTCGTCTAGATAAATAAAAAATGTAAGCGAAGAAAACTATCCAGGTAATCATAAATACTATGAAAAGATATTGCAGGTTTAATTCTAGATCTCTTTTATCTGCGTTTGATATAGATAATATTGATTCACCATCATGGACTACCGTAAGTACTATTAAGCGGCTCTGTTGATCTTTGAGTCTTGTAATAGATTCTTGGGGCTTTTCAGAAAATATCGATACCCACCTTTCTCCGGCAACACTTTCGATCCCTATATTTGTTTCGGGATTAATTTTGAGATTTGAAGTTTTACCATCGGATTCAGTGACCGAAATAATTGTTGTATTTTCTTCGTTCGTTACAATATTTGTTATGAAGCCGTTAGTGATCTTTTTTTCTGGTGTTTCAGCTACAATCGGGTCCACATTTACGCTAAAAAAATATATGGAAGCCAAAAAAATAGAGACTAATAATTTAGTTTGGTACCTATAAATCATAATGTGTTGCTTTCTATTGAACTATTTCTGTAGAAGAGATTTACGGCGTCTTCTGATTTATGCACCGAATATCTTAGGTTTATTAAACTGAATAAAAGAAGCGAAAAAGCCACAGCCGACACAAAAAGGGTTAATTCTATACTACCCGACAGCAAAGAATCTCCGTCGGATGCAGGACCGGTAACGAGTGGTGGATGGGCTCGTTCCCACAAATTTGCGGCGAAATATATAACAGGTGTATCGATGGCTCCTATTATGCCTATGACAGCAGCAATTTTTTTTTGTTGGATACCTTCAGGAAAATAATTTCTGAACATAAGATAGGCGACGAAAAGTAAAAACAAAATCAGTGTCGTGACTAATTTTGCTTCACCCGTCCAAAACACGCCCCAAACCGGTCTCGCCCACATCATGCCTGAAAATAACATCATGCTCCCAAAAATTGCTCCTGCTTCTGCAGAAGAAACTGCTATGCGATCCCATTTAGCTGATCTATTATGAAGATATAATATTGATGCTACGGCCACTATGCATATTGAAACCATTGCTCCCCATGCAATTGGGACGTGGATGTACAATATCCGCTGTACTGCTCCTTGGTTAGTTTCCGTTGGTACCCATAAAAAGACCATCCAAATAGCAAAAACCATGGATATAGTGGTGAGCGTGTTAAGTAAAAAAGGAAAGTGTGATCTATTCATTATCTAGGGTGAATCTGGAACATTAACAAACAACGCTACTCATTCTATCATCGACGGTTGTACTGGTTATCATTCTTGTACCGTGTAATGGAAAAGAAATACCGAGATTACAAAAAACAGGAGATCGTAGGCTACGGCGAAACTTATCCACGTCTTGAATTCTGAATAATTACTACCAATAGTTAACTCACTCATACTTTCAACTCCAGCCAATAAAAGTGGTGAAATTGCGGGTAAAAATAACAGAGGTAACATTATTTCCTTAGCCCTCACTCGCACGGTCATTATCGCAAACAATGTACCCAGTGTTGAAAGTCCAACGGAAATTACTAAGCATATAAGCAGAGATTCTATTCTAAATAGTGAAATATTGAATAAAATTGTAGTAATTGGTAACGATATCAACGTCGAAATAAAAAGAAAGCAAAAGTTACCTAAAAATTTCCCTATGAAAATTATGTCTCTAGATATAGGAGCTAGAAGTAAACCTTCAAATGTTCCGTTTTCAATTTCCGATGCAAATCTTTTATTTAGACCCAGGGCGTATGCGAAAGCTATGGCAGACCAAAAAATTCCTGGTACGAATTTTTGAGATTCATAAGTTTTTATATCGAGTGTGAAGGTAAAAATAATAAACACTAAGGTTGAGAAACCTAAAATGGTTAAAACTACTTCACGCCTTCTTAGTTCTAATGCCATGTCGTTTTTTGCAATTAACCAAATAGTTTTGAGTGATTTCAAATTATTGACCTGTATTACGTTTCAATATTAATCTGTTGATTTCTGAAGATGAAATTTCATTTAACTTTTTATCGCAAATTATTTTAGAATTATTAAGGATGACGACTCTATCACATATGTTGTTTGTAGTGCCAAAAGAATGGGAAGTCATTAAAACAGTAGTGCCCGTAGAACGTAATCTATTTGTTTCCTCGTGTAATAATTCTAATGAAATTGCATCCAATCCTGATTCAGGTTCATCCAATAAAAGTAATTTCGGTTTATGTATGAATGCTTTGGCAATAGCTACCCTCCTTGCTTGACCATGCGAAAGGTATCTGATTCTAGTTTCCATTATTCTTCCCAGTTCAAAAGTGGTACCTATATCGTTTACGGTCTTATATATGTTTTCTATACCAAAGAGACCTGCAACAAATTCTAAATTTTCTCTAATGGTTAGATCTGAATAAAGCATATTATCGTGTAGTAGGCATCCTATTTGTGCTCTTGTGTATTCAGGTATGGCGGGTGATTTCTCCCCAAAAATTTTTATGGTCCCGCCGTCTGGATGAATTAGAGAAGCGATTATTTTTAGTAATGTACTTTTTCCTGAACCATTTGGACCGGTTAATAATACGATTTCACCGTCATTTAGAATAAATGAAACCTCATTTAAAATTTCCACTCTACCAAAGCTTTTCGAGATGTTATAAACTTCCAGTTTTGCTTTTGGTTTTGGGTGTTTCATTTGTTATTTTGGCCGAATCAATTGATTAATAAATAGTTGTTTACTATCTGTTTGGACTAGCAACAAATATGTTGCTTTTTTTAATGTTGTTACGGGTACCAGAAGAGTGTTCCCAACCCTAATTTTCCCCCCTGAGTCTGTGAGGGATATTTTTTTTTCGATTGGATCTATAATTGCCACGTCTGCATCTGCCCCTACGTTTAATGTGCCTATTTTCTGATCCATTCCTATAGCTGATGTTGGGTTTACCGTACTAAGTTTCACCACTTCTTCTATCTCGAGACCGAGATAAAGAAACTTTGATAGTGTGGTTAACAAATCGTAAACCGGTCCGTTAACATTATACTTATGGACGTCAGAAGGTATAGTACTCGGTAATATTCCTTCTTCTAAACATTTTTCTGCAATATCAAAAGAGAAAGATCCTGCTCCATGCCCTACATCTTTTTTTTTAATCAAGTTTTGTGATGGGTCAATGATGGACCCGTCTTTTATTATTAAATCAAACGTCATATTATTAAATTATTTTTGAACATCTATTATGGCGGGTATAGTATTTTTTTTTTTTGTTATTTTTTAATATGCCAAATAATCGCTCTTTTCCGATTAAGTGGGTAGAGTAATATCACCATGTTAGAAAATTTGTGCCCAGAAACTTAACACAATTTCTATGTCACAGAAAATATTATGAGGCAAAGATTACAGAAAGTCATAGCGGCGGCAGGAGTATCATCCCGTAGATCTGCAGAGATTTTGATAGTTGAAAAACGGATTACTGTCAACGGTGAAATTGCTCATGTTGGAATGTCCGTTGATATTAAAACTGACACAATCCAACTAGACGGAGAAAATATTGTTATGCAAAAAAAACAGTATTTGCTTTTACATAAACCTAAAGGTTATGTGACTACCCTCAGAGACCCAGATGATAGACCACTTATTTCATCATTAATTAGTGTTCCTGAAAGAGTTTTTCCAGTTGGCAGATTAGATATTGATACGTCAGGTCTTATAATAATGACCAATGATGGAAACTTTTCCCACTTGATTAGTCATCCAAAATATAAAATTCGTAAGCGTTATTCAGTTATTACCGATAAACCCGTATCTAATCGGTCTTGCGAACGGTTAATTAACGGGTTTTTGTTAGAAGACGGTTTTGTAAATGCAGTGAAAGTTTCATCTTTAAAAAATAAAAACGGAGTAGAAATAGATATTCACTTTGGCAAAAATCGTATAGTCCGTCGGATGATGAAATTCTTAGGGTATTCTATTGTTAGTTTAGTAAGAACTAAAATAGGGGATTTAAATTTGTATGGGCTAGAAGTAGGAAAATGGAGAACAATTTCAGGTATTGAACGCGACCGAATGATAAAATTGGCTAACAAATGAATCCTTTTCATTAATCGATTTTTCTGATGTAAATGGTACTTATATCAGAGGAGTTTGGCATTGAATTGACGATTGATTTTACGATTTAAATGTCCAAGTGAGGAACTGAATGAGATTTGTTAGATTCGAAGCGAAAACGAGGGATATGTATGGAATAGTTGATGGTGAAACTGTTCTAGAAATAAATAATTCCCCTATAGGCAAAGAGTATAAAGAAACTGGAAAAGTTCATAAATTAGATTCACTGAAAATACTTTCTCCTAATCCAAAACCAGGAAAAATGTTGTGTCTCGCCCTAAACTACGAAACGCACCTTCTTGGAGCGGAAAAACCGAGTCGACCTGAACCATTTTACAAAAATTCGAACGCAGTTATAGGACCAGGAGATCCAATAATTCTACCTAGTGACGCGGGACTGGTAGTGTGTGAATCAGAATTAGTAGCAATAATTGGTAAAAAGGCTAGTAAGGTTTCAGAATCAGATGCCTTGGAACACGTTTTTGGTTATACCTGCGGCAATGATGTAAGTGCGCGTGAATGGCAATCCGGAGCGAGGTCGGATAAACAGTGGTGGAGGGCTAAATCAAGTGACACCTTTGGTCCAACTGGTCCTTTCATCGTGACGGATATTGACCCTCAAAATGTGAGTATTCGTGGTTTTGTTAATGGCGTCGAAGGTCAGAATTGTCATTCATCCGAGATGATATTTACGACAGCTCAAGCCATATCATTCATTAGTAAATATGTAACTCTTGACCCGGGTGATATGTTGTGGACGGGTACTTCAGGTACCACCCCTCCGATTAATGCTGGTGGTGATGTCACTGTGGAAATTGAAGGTGTCGGTGTTTTATCCAATCCAGTAGAGTCAGGATAGTTATTTTTATCAGATAATTTATGCGTTCCAAATCAGAGAAGTATTTTATTCTCCGAAACCCAATAAATTATTAGATACAGTCCTATTAGAATAGTCAGGGCTGAAGCAATTGGATGATAAATATTTCTTACAGTCCTGTTTGAGAGAAAATTTACATTTTTCACAAAACCCACTAGAACGGTTAATATAGCTACAACTATTGTCATTCCCAGTGAGTAAATTATATATTGCATTAAACCTGCAAAAAAACCACCAGTCGCTATGGAATTTGTTATCAAACTCATGAAAATTGGTAATGTACAACTAATGGATGCTATCCCATACGAAATTCCGTATAAGAAAAAGCTTTTAAATTTATAATCTGTGTCATTAGCAATTAGTGCAGACAGTTTTTGTGGAACCCCAAAATACACTTGTCGACCTGCAATCATATAAGTACCGATGACGACTAAACATAATCCTAGGAATATATTAATCCAAGGAAGTAGTGAAGTTATGAAGATTCCGCCCGTAGATACTATCAATCCGGTGATGCCGAAAACTACAATAAATCCTACACCAAGTGCCGTTGAAACCCGTAGAGAATTAATTATTTGATTAGCGGTTGTTTTTTTCTTTTTTTCATTGTTTAGCAAAAATAGAGATAAGTATCCTGGCAACATAACGAACCCACATGGATTAACTGCAGCCACCATTCCAGAAACAAAAGAAAAACTCAATGGTAATAGTACAGTGGATTTAATTAGGAAATTAGAACTGAAACTTGATGCATTCAAAACGTTGGATACCATTAAAGAACCAACGCCATAAAAAACCGTTCCTAATAATAAAGCGGCACCGATTAAACCCGTAAAAAGAACAACTATATATTTGGAATTGATTGGGTCACTCCTTTTAAATTTAAGAATTATAACGACTAGTAGTTCGATTTAAAGTTGGGTAGGACTTGAATAAAATTATATATTGACGTTACGTTTCCATCATGAAATGACATGGGGGTTTAAAGATAATTAACGAACAGATGCAAAATGTAATGTACGTGGACTAACTACCGTTACCATAAAATTAATCACTATTGTTTAGGATTGGACTTTGACTACTACTTTACGAGAATCGCAACCTTTTCTCATACCACCGGAAAGCAACCCCCACAAATTGGTTAAAAAAAAGACTGTTCATGTCGGGATAGAAAACATTGAGTTAATTAACTGGGTACTTAAAACAATAGATGTAACATCAAATTATTCCATTATTCAAGGTCGGATTGGTACTCTTGCTAATGTATCACTGAGGATAGTCGATTTGGAGTATTTTGAAAGTACTTTAGATTTCAACGATGATGTTGCAAAAGTGTTAGTAGTTGGTACTGGTTGGTCAGATTCTGAAATTGTCAAAGCGTTTATGGTTGGAGCATCAGGATTTGTGACTTCATCTTGTACTCCTAAATTTTTTGTTAGGGTGATAGAATCGATTTTAAATTCAAAAGGACCCTATATACTTAGCCAAATTTCCCAAAGTTCTAATGCAAGTGAATTAATCCGTAAAAATTTTTTTACAGAAGTAATAGATTCAAACAGTTTTGATCAACTAAATTGTCCCCTTACCCAACGGGAAATTTCTATATTAACGTGCATAGGAAGAGGAGATTCCAGCCGATCAATCGGACAGGTGTTTGGTTTGGGTGAGCAGACTATTAAAAATTACGTTTCGACGATATTGTTGAAAACTAATGCAAAAAACAGAGCCCATGCTTTATCTATCGCCTTTAAAAATGGATGGATAAATTCAACAAACTTGACCGACTAGAATACCTGATTAGTCCCCGAAATATGTTAAAATTTTTGTTTGAGTCCCAAATAGTGTTTAATCATATTATCTTTTGGGGTTAATTAGGGTTGATAAAATAATATACATTAGGTTGATTAACGAGAGTTGAAATCGGAAAAAGAGGCGAACAATGACAGCCGAGGAAATGACCTTAACTGAAGCGGAAACGCAGCAGACGGAAAACCCGGCTCCTTTAAATCTTCGTACTTTATTTGTAGCGGGTGTTCACTTCGGTCATCCCACCAAGCGATGGAATCCAAAAATGGAAGAGTACATTTTTGGGAAAAGAACTGGGGCTCATATTATTGATCTTGCTAAAACAATAGATTGTTTGGAAAAAGCAAAGGTGTTTATAGAAGAATTGGTGGGGAATGGCGGGGAATGCCTTATGGTTGGGACAAAAGGACAAGCTCAAGCTACGATCATAGAATTATCAAAAAAATGTGGGTCAATGTATGTTAACCAACGTTGGTTAGGTGGAATGCTTACCAATTTTCAAACTATTCAACTCAGGATCGAAAGGTTGATTTATCTGGAGGATTCTTTTGCGAAAGGTGTTGTAGTTTCTCAAACTAAAAGGGAATCTCTCAAAATTAATAATGAGATAGAAAGGTTAAATAAATTTTTTGGTGGTATCAAGGAAATGCAAAAACTGCCTGATGTTTTGTTCGTGGTGGATACAGAGTCCGAAAAAATAGCAATTGCGGAGGCTAATCGTTTAGGTATTCCTATAGTGGCAATTGTGGATACCAACAGTGACCCGTCTAATATTGATTATGTTATCCCTGCTAATGACGATTCTATAAGGTCGATAGCGATTATAACGTCTCATATCGCAGAAGCCATAAGTAGAGGCAAAGAAATATCCACTCAAAAAAAGAAAGATATGTTGGCTAGTAATGCTGATTTAGAGGCTCAAGAACAAGCTGCCAGGGCAGCTGTGCAGGCTGCTGCTTCGGAAAGGTCAGAGACTGATGCACCTAAGTCTGATTCCCCTAAGGCTGATGCACCTAAGTCTGATTCCCCTAAGTCTGATTCCCCTAAGGCTGATGCACCTAAGTCTGATTCCCCTAAGGCTGATGCACCTAAGTCTGATT
>Ga0187827_10009816_pt1 | contig 10068 bp, 9 predicted proteins | sample ETNtaG_39_FD_167969 | JGI IMG/M metagenome (GOLD analysis project Ga0187827, IMG submission 167969) | Marine microbial and viral communities from oxygen minimum zone, Eastern Pacific Ocean - ETNP2014_SV_150_PacBio MetaG (Illumina Assembly) | ecosystem: Environmental > Aquatic > Marine > Hypoxic... | reverse complement strand
TCCTATGCTTTTTGAAAGTGCGGCTTATGGTTTCTCCCTTGGATATGTAATTCTGTTCTTTGTACATGGATATTTGCCGTTTGATATTACTAACCTATATGCACAAAGTTTCATAAAGGGAATCATTATTTCATTAGGAGCAGGTGTATATGAAGAGATACTCTTTCGTATGCTGCTGTTAAGCGCCTCTTACTTTATTATAGTCAAAACGTTAAAATTCAATCCCGCTCTTGGCTCCCTTTTTAGTATACTGATATGCGCCTTCATTTTCTCTATCATGCATTACATGGGATCATCAGGCGATACATTCTCAATGCACAGTTTCTCGTTCCGTTTAGTTGCCGGTATTATTTTATCTGCAATTTTTATTTTTCGAGGATTAGGAATTGCAGTATACACACATGCTATTTATGACATCCTGGTAATTCAAAAGATCTACACATAACTGCCACCGTAAAGACTGACATATTAACCACTTAAACAATACTCACCAAATATACATCCATCTCGCAGAGGTTAAAAAAATAAATAAAGAGAGTAATTGATTAGAAATTCATGTTAAAATTTGTAATAATGTCTCGACAAGAAACATAAAGGATTGTAGCAGCAGTTTTTACGAGTTAGGAATTTAATTGGGTATCATCTAAATATGGAAAATATAATAGTAGGCATTACAGGAGCAAGTGGTGTAGTTTATGGACAACGCCTCTTACAAGCCTTGAGTGATAAATCATATTCTGTTCACTTAAGTGTGTCAGAAGCTGCCTTAAAAGTGATAGAAAGCGAATTGAATCTTACTTTAAACCTGGATGAGTTCAACATTAGCAAATTTATTGATAGAGAAAATCACGGTGTAACTTATCACCACATTTCAGATATTGCCGCGTCCATCTCAAGCGGCACATTAAAGACCAGAGCAATGATTATAGCACCATGCAGCATGAACACACTCTGTTCTATAGCAAATGGTATCGCATCAAATCTCATTCAACGTGCTGCAAGTGTTACGTTAAAAGAGGGACGGAAATTAGTTGTCATGCCTCGTGAGACTCCGTTAACACCAATACATCTTGAAAACATGCTGAAATTGTCAAGAGCACAAACTTGTATTTTGCCTGCTATGCCTGGCTACTATTATCATCCGAAAACTATAGATGACCAGATAGATTTCATGGTAGGAAAGGCCCTTGACTACATTGGAATTGAGTATCCTCCGTATACGAGGGAAAGTTATGACGACTGGAGATACATGAGTTCTGAATTTATGCCTTCATAAAAACCACAAACAAATGAGTATCTTAGGATCACGTTAGAATATTGGCGATACAGTTAATCTGTCTCGCACATTATTACCAGGATTGGAAATAGCATTATGGATGACAATAAGAAAAAAAGCAGAGTAGGTTTCTGGATTTCAACTTCACTAGCAATATTCTTCTTTCTCTGCTGTATTGTGTTATCTATTTCGTTGATGGGACTCTTCGTAGTAAAGGGCGCTATTACAACGCAAGGCAAGGATGAAAGTACCAAAAAACTTTCTGAGACAGTAATAGGAGGAAGCGGTACTGACAAAATACTTTTAATCCCGTTAAAGGGTGTTATTACCGGGCAATCTACAAAGAAACTTTTCCTGGAAACACCAAGCATTGTTGACAGCGTGAAACAGCAACTTGAGCAAGCACGGAATGACAATGATATAAAGGCGGTGATATTGGAAATTAACAGTCCTGGAGGAGGAATAACAGCAAGCGATATTATTTATAAAAAAGTTTTAGAATTTAAAGAAGAAACAAACAAGAAAGTAATCGTCTGCATGCAGGATGTTGCGGCATCAGGCGCATATTATATTTCAGCTGCTGCAGACAAAATAATTTCTCATCCCACCACAATTACCGGAAGTATAGGAGTAATCATGCCACTTATCAATATTGCCAGTCTCGTAGAGAAATACGGCATTGAAGACAATTCGATAAAATCAGGAGACATGAAAAGCATCGGCTCTCCTCTAAAAAAGATGTCTGACGCTGAAAGAGAGGTCTTGTACGATATTGTAGACGAAATGTATACAATGTTTGTAAATATTATTGCCGTTGGTAGAAATATGGAAATAGAAGATGTTAAAAAGTTGGCGGATGGCAGAATATATACAGGAAAACAGGCATTGGATAATGGATTGGTCGACCAATTGGGCTATATTGATGACGCAATTACTTTAGCCAAAAGTATAACAAGTTTAAACGAAGCAAAAGTTATAAAATACAAAAAAATGTTTAATTTGGCAGAAATTTTTGAAGGTTCAGTGGATAATTTATTTGGAAATCGAACAATCAAGTTTAGCCTACACGCCTCAGCAGATAATGATTTCCCGGGATTTATGTACCTATGGACAGGATACCAACAAAATTATCTCTTCAAATGGCCTACATTTAATTGAAAGCTACAATCCAATTATTCAAATCAATAAAATACCGAAATTACCGAGAATTAAGATAACCGATTAATATATAATTCGCGTATTGTCAAATTAACGTTGTTATAGGACTAAGCAATGAGAAGAACTATGATTGTTTAACAATGATCAATAATATAGCATTGCGTCGAATCAAATCTTCCTGAAACGCAACAAAAATTACTTCGTATGATTCATGACAAGGAAGCAATTCTAACCGGCAAGAAGGTACCGGCAGTAGACGATGATATGAGAAATGTTTTCTCAATCAAGAAAGTACTTGAAGATAAAGGCATAGAGATAGTGATTGGAAAGAATGGAAAAGAAGGATTAACATGCCTGAATGATAATCCTGATGTTCACCTAGTACTCATGGACATCATGATGCCAGAAATGGACGGATACACCGCCATAGGAGAAATCAGAAAGCAAGACAGGTTTAAAAACCTCCCTGTTATCGCACTCACAGCAAAGGCAATGAAGGGCGATCGTTCCAGATGTATTGAAGCCGGTGCCAATGACTACCTGGCCAAACCATTTGACATCGACAGATTGTTCTCAATGTTGAGAGTATGGCTATATTAATTAGCTACCAATGAATCCTTCAACAGTCTTTTACATTACCACAGTTTTAAGAAATCAGCTATGAAGCTTTTAAGTAACACAATAGAAAACATTGAGAAAATCTCTATAGATTTAGATGGAAGTATAAAAGATAGATTTAACAACCTCGCCATACCCAACGGAAGCCTTGGACGACTTGAAGAGCTTGCAACTATTTACGCCTCGATAAAAGGGTCACCTGATGCAACATTAAAACACAAAGTTGTCTTTACAATGGCCGGAGATCATGGAGTCTCCAGTGAAGGCGTAAGCGTTTTCCCGCAAGAGGTAACCGGGCAGATGGTTAAAAACTTCATTGATGGAGGAGCAACTATAAGCGTTTTAGCACGACATGTCGGTGCGAGGGTTGTTGTAGTTGATTGTGGTGTCAAGGCCGATTTTGAACCTGTCGATGGTTTGAAGATAAAAAAGGTAGGATACGGAACAGATAATATTGCACATGGGCCGGCAATGTCCAGAGAGCAGGCAATAGATTCGCTGGAAGCAGGTATCGAATCTTTCAACGAGGAACTCCTTAACGGTATTGATATTGTTGCTACTGGCGACATGGGCATTGCTAATACTACTCCAAGTAGTGCAATAATTACATGTTTAACAGCAAGAGATTTAGACAAAGTAACAGGAAGAGGCACAGGCTTGGACAATAGCGGCGTTGAAAATAAAATTAATGTTATAAAAAAAGCCTTAGATATTAATAAGCCGGATCCTTCTGATCCAATAGACATCCTTTCAAAAGTCGGTGGATTTGAGATTGGCGGCATTGCTGGCTTGTGCCTCGCTGCGGCGAGTCATAGAACACCAGTTCTGATTGACGGATTTATCTCTACTGCCGCAGCATTAATTGCATGCGCAATAGAACCTAAGGTCAATAATTACCTCATATCATCTCACGCATCTACAGAAAACGGCCATAATATTGCGTTGGAAAAGTTACAGAAAAAAGCTATTCTAGACTTGAATCTAAGGTTGGGAGAAGGCACTGGAGCAGTATTAGCAATGAGCCTGATTGAAGCAGGTGTTAAAATCCTGACTCAAATGGCAACCTTTTCAGAGGCCGAAGTTTCTGCACCGTACCTTAATAAATGAGACAGAGAAAATAATTAACCATTGGAGAACAATATGGTAAGCTGAGAAGTAACACAGATATCTGAGGATGCTGATTCTGAAGAGCCTCAAATTATGGTTGTTGATGACGAAGAGAGCATCGTAAGATTTATGAAAATTGCCCTAGAAGATCACGGATACAAAGTAACCGTGAGTGCGGGACTCGCAGGATACCCTGGCGACGCCCGTACACGTGAATCTTTAATTAAAAAAGCAGACGAAGCCCTTTATCAGGCAAAGAATATGGGCAAAAATATCCTGTGTGTATGTGACGGTAACTAGAGAACCCATTAACAAATAGGACTATAATAAAAAAGTATTAATAATGAAAATAGAATTAGTATCGATTGGTTCAGAGCTTGTATGTGGACAGATCAGAGATTCAAACGCACCGTTAATAGCATCAAAACTTACCGAACTTGGCTTCAAAGTTGTAAATCATACCATTGCAAGTGACAATTCTGAAGAATTGAAATTTTCGCTTCAAGCTGCTTCAGAGAGAGCAGACTTGATTATAATAACAGGTGGAATAGGGCCAACTAATGATGATATCACAAGGGAAGCTGTTGCTGATTTCTGTAATGTCACATTAGTTACAGACGAAGAATCAGTAAATCACATCGAAGAGTTAATAGGAAGTATACATAACCAGAAATATGTTAATTGCCTGAAACAAGCAAAGATCCCGGAAGGCAGCATTGTTATCCACAATGCGACTGGAACAGCTCATGGCTTTCTTGTAAACGTCTCTAAGACTAATATTGTTTGCTTGCCTGGTGTACATATGGAAATGGTACAAATGCTTGAGGATTGGGTCATCCCATACATTCTCAGGGAATCAGGAGAACGCAAGGAACGATATACAAGAGTAATCAATACATTTGGTATGTCTGAATCTGTACTTGATGAAAAAGTTCAACGAATAATCAAACCGGACCAATACTTATCTTACAGCACGCTTGTAAAAAACGGCATAGTTTCCATTCGCACGACATTATGCAATACGGGTGAGATCAAAGCGAACTCAATACTTGATAATATTGAAGAAGAGATTTGCAGAGAATTGGGAACATATGTTTACAGCAAACGCGAAGAAACACTCGAAAGCACCATTTCTGAAATTTTTACAGAGAATGCTATAACGTTAGCCGTTGCAGAGTCTTGTACCGGAGGATTAGTGTCAAACTTATTGACAAACGTCCAGGGTAGTTCAGCTTTCTTCTTAGGCGGAATAGTTTCTTATAGCAATAAGGTAAAGGAGAACCTACTAAACGTATCAGAAAAACTTATAAAAAAATTTGGTGTGATAAGCGCGGAGGTTGCAAAAGCAATGGCTTCTGGCGCAAGAGAACGCATACAGGCAGATATAGGCTTAGCGATTACCGGAATAGCAGGACCTACCGGTGTAGAGGGAAGTGTCGATCGTAAAAGGCCTGTGGGACTGGTCTATGTTGCAACTGCAATAAATGACGATTTGGAGTGTAAAGAGTATCGGTTTTTCGGATCCAGGGTAGATATAAAAAGACGTGCTGCAAATGCGGCGCTGAATACGTTAAGATTATCTTTATCAGGAAAAGTAGCAAAACAGTGAAAATATTAACTTACATAGACATCCTACGTATTAAATTTTCTTCCCCTTGCTCTCCTTCTATTAAGTATTGCCCTGCCACCTTTAGTACTCATTCTCTTTCTAAAGCCACACATTCTAATTCGCTTAAGAGAGCTCTTTCTGATTCTTATTTTCATTATTATGTCCTCTGTTGTATAACCGTTTTTCTACTGTTTGATTTGGCAAATTTCCGTCTTATAATACGAAATAGAGCCAACCATCTTCACAAGCCAGGTGTTAATATGTAAATTTCTGTAATAAACCCCTGAAGATTACAAGATTCCTATTTTATAGAATGATAAATTTTTGTCAAACAAAAGATATTTTTTTAAAAAAGATACTTAAATAAAAGTCATAAAATCCTGTTGACATAAGTATTTAGACTTGATAGCATGTCCCGAAAGCTTCTAAGAAATATGCAAATGGCTTTTGTAAGAGAAAGGGGTAATAGAGATGCAAACTACGACAAAAAGAGATTTGTGTGAGAAAATAGTACGAAAAACTGACAACTCACAACTATTAGTCAAAGAGACGATCCAAATGTTTCTCGACAGGATAGTTCATGAGTTATCACAAGGCAATCGCATAGAATTGAGAGATTTCGGAGTCTTTGAGGTTAAGCAAAGAGCAGGAAGAAAAGCAAGAAATCCTCGTACAGGAGAGGAAGCCTTCGTACCGGCCAAAAATGTTGTTGTTTTTAAGGTAGGAAAACTTATGAAAGAGAAAGTAAACAACAACACAACAGAAGCCCCGGTGCAGCCGGAACAAACTGAGATCCAGGCATAGCACATCTCATTAAAGTATTATTCTCAATATTGTATACTTAAACTTCGTAATCTTTGCGTCAAAAAACATTTACTACCACTTCTCATAAGTTAAATACTGCTACCATTGGCCCCAAAGCAAAACACATTCAGCTCATACTAAAACTGACAAACTCTTGTCGTCCTTAGCTTTACCTGCAAAACAGTGAAAGATCATATCGTCAATTACATACAAGAACAGGAAGAAGAAATAGTACGCCTGTCAACCGAGCTGATCGGTACCAACACAGCAAATCCACCCGGCAATGAATACCTGGCTGTAGATGTTATTAAGAATTATTTCAGCACACATGGTATCAGGTATGATACATTCGAAAAGGCTACCGGAAGAACAAATATAATTGGATATATTGGCAAAGGAAGCCCTTCTTTACTTGTTGCTTGCCATCTGGACGTTGTTCCACCCGGTGATGGATGGAATACAGATCCTTTTAAAACAGTAGTTAAAAATGGCAGGATTTTCGGGCGTGGAGCGAACGATAATAAAGGACAAATGGCATCCATGCTTGCCCTGGCTAAATTGCTAAAAGAGAATGAATCACGGCTTAATGGTACTCTATTGTTAATTGGTGCTGCTGACGAGGAAAAAGGTTCTCGGCTGGGTTTGGAATACCTTCTTGAAGAATGTGGAATATCCGCTGATTACGCGATTATTCCGGATGTTGCGAACAATATGAAAATAATAGACGTTGGGGAAAAAGGAGCCCTGTCCTTAAACATAACATCCTATGGTAAGCAGTCTCACGGTTCAACACCGGAAAAAGGCGTAAATGCAATATGGAATATGATAGAGTTGTTGAATAAGGTGAGGGAATTAAAGCGCAAATGTATAACTCATGAGCTGTTTTCTCCTCCGACATTAAACCTGGGAACCATCTCTGGCGGTGCAGCACATAATATTGTTCCCGCCAAATGCGAAGCAAAACTTGATATCCGTTATTTACCCGGTGAGACAGAAAAAGAAATTTTAGACAATATCTATACAATTATTGATTCAATAAAAAATAAAAATCCGACTGCAAAATATGACCTTACTATTGATACGCATCTCCCCCCTACCCAGATACCGGCAGATAACCCATTGATCAGCCTGATCTCAAGACATACTGAATCTATACTCGGAACAAGGCCAATCCCCATGGGATTCTCTGGTGTAACGGTATGCAAGCAACTAATTGAAAAAGGTATTATGGCCGTCGGATTTGGCCCTGGCGATGAAGACCAGGCGCACATTGCAAATGAATCCATAGATATTAAGGAGTTGCTGGATTTTGGCAAAATAATGGGCCTTGTAATATTCGATATACTAAAGTAATTTCCTCCTAAGCCCTAAATATTCCAAGAAAACCAAAATTCAACTTGACTATGATTGTTTGAAATATATAATTTTATATTAGTACTTGGAAACGGAATATAAAAGTAGGTGTTTCGTATCATAAAAACCTTTTAAGCGTCGTAATTGACGTTTGCTTTTTGCAGTTTAAAAAGGAGTGAAAGGTGGCTTCCAAACTAAGAATACATTTAAAAAAAAGTCAAAACATAGCAGAAAGATTGGCGTTCTTAAAAAAGAGATATAAAAAACTTATATTAGAACCTAGAAAAGAGATAGAATCTGAGATAGAAAAAGACTTAAACGAAGAAGACAGCATCAAAATTCCACCTGTTAATCGTCTTTGTCAGTAAATAGATTTGACATCTTCACCTTACTCAACTATTCTAAGACATTCCTAATCGAATATAATATTTTTTATAACATTCACCAGTAGTGATGGAGCATTTGTTTAACCACCACTCCACTACTCTTTTTTTAAGTGCCTTTTTCTGTTTCAAGAAACAGATTGATTTAGTATTTTGCCAGTCAGAATACTAAATCAAAGATTTAAAAGTGTCGGGGCGTGGCTCAGCTTGGCTAGAGTGCCTGCCTTGGGAGCAGGAGGTCGCTGGTTCGAATCCAGTCGCCCCGACCATTTATATCAACAACTTACGACATTCCTGATGATTCTAACTTTCATCAATTGTCGCCAAATTGTCGCCAGAATTTAATATCTGGATTGTAGATCGTAGCTTTTCTGGACTTAGATGAGCATACCGCTGAGTAGTTTTAATATCCTTGTGTCCAGCCAACCCCGCAACTGAATAAAGATCTGCTCCATTCTGAACTAACCTTGAACAGAAGTCATGTCTCAGGTCGTGAAACCTGAAATTCTTGACCCATGCATTCTTTTGGTTTCATCTTTAGTATACTGTTTACTCACTTTAATTTTCCTTCTTACCAATTAGTTTTAAATATCAGACAAATACCCTTTAAATATTTTTTCCACTTAAATCTTCAAATCCTTCGTTTACACTACATACACAAAAGAATCCAACTTTTTTTACTTACAGAACTGAATGGGAATGTGATAATAAATCATATACTATTGTAGACAAGTAAAAATAGAGGGTTATGTGAGACGTGGTTTGGGGTGGGTGTGAAGTAAATGTGACGTAAAAAATACCCTTTTTACGTCTCTTAATCAGTGGGTCGAAGGTTCGACTCCTACAGGGCGCACCATTTCCCCCACTCTTTTTATACATCAAGAAAATTCACACCTAAAATCCTAAAAAAAGTAAGCGAAACAATTCCGTGCTGACAGATTATTACTATAATTCTCCTCAGATGAATATTTGCGAGGGACAACTAGAAATGGCCTTTGGTTCAAGTGAAGTGCTTGCAGCATTTATGCCACCTGTCTCTCTACCTCTTCAAACTTGACAGATATCTTCTTAGAGACTCCCAGCTCTTCCATGGTAACACCATAAAGAATATCTGCTACAGTCATAGTCTGCTTACTGTGTGTTATAACAACAAATTGGGAGTCCATTGCAAATTTCTTGAGTATCTGAATAAAACGTTTGATGTTATTTTCGTCGAGAGCGGCATCAACCTCATCAAGTATGCAGAATGGACTAGGTTTGGATTGGAAAATGGCAAACAGAAGAGCAATGGCCGTCATCACCTTTTCACCACCTGAAAAAAGCATAATTGATTTAAGATCTTTTCCGGGAGGCTGAGCAATTATGTCTATTCCAGCATCCAGAATATCAATACCCTCTTCCAGAATAATATCCGCCCTACCACCACCAAACAATTTCCTAAACAGTTCATGGAAGTGACTTCTTATTTCGTGAAATGACTTTTCAAACAACTCACGGCTAGTAACATTTATCTTGTTTATAATTTCCTGTAAGGCCTTTTCTGACGTCTGCAGGTCTTCCATCTGGGCTGAAAGATGCGCCTCTCTCTCCTCAAGCTCTGTCTGCTCATGAATGGCTTCTAAATTCACATTACCCATTCTATCAACTTTGGCCCTCAGCTCTTCAATTTCCCGGGATACATTCTCCCAGTCCAGAGATTCGGCATCTTCTTCTCCATGTTCCATAGCAAACGCGGAAAGCTCAACCTGATAATCTTCATG
>Ga0187827_10009815_pt1 | contig 10069 bp, 9 predicted proteins | sample ETNtaG_39_FD_167969 | JGI IMG/M metagenome (GOLD analysis project Ga0187827, IMG submission 167969) | Marine microbial and viral communities from oxygen minimum zone, Eastern Pacific Ocean - ETNP2014_SV_150_PacBio MetaG (Illumina Assembly) | ecosystem: Environmental > Aquatic > Marine > Hypoxic... | reverse complement strand
CAATGGCGGTTGAAAACCAGGCCGCCTCAATTTGGTCTTTTTCGATGCCGGCATCCTTTAGCGCTTCTGAAAAGGACTCCACCATCAAGTCCTCAGCATTGTCATTCCAGCGTTCACCAAATTTAGAACAGCCCATTCCGAGAATCGCGACTTTATCTCTGATCCCTTTAGCCATTGTTAAGGTTTCCCGTTGTTATCAAAAGCATTATCGATCGGTGCCGCTTTCCAGAAGTATCGGCGGAATCCACGCGCCACATCATAGTCCTTGACTCGAAACATGAGGCGCATCGCTTGTCCGACGGACACTTCCGAGTCAGAGGAAATATCCGTGAAGTCGAGCATTGCTCTCCCACCCTGATCAAACTGTATCATGCCGTAGTAAGCGGGAGGATCCGGGGAATAGGTGAGTCGATCAGCCGTATATGAATTCACTTTGCACGGCATGTTTGAGAATGAGTGGGCAACTTGCGTATTCAATGCACCACAATCGGGGTTTACGCAAAGGTTGGATTTCGGATACTGCAGTGTATCGCAGGCTTCGCAGCATCCGCCAATAAGGCCAAGCAACATTGCTCTGTTTCGGTAAAGTGTGGTCAGACCTGTTTGCTTATCCACCTCGGCCCGGAGCCCTTGCTCAATGGCTACCAGATCGTTAATCGCCAAATACCGGTGATAATTATCATCCTGATATCCTGCGCTCAACAGCTGTTTTACGTCTTTCATGGGGCCCCGTGTAACGACCTGGTCAGTTGTCCGAAAGAGTAGGGCGTCGCAGCCTTGTCCAAAACCGGCAATCAGGATTAACTGCCCAGGTGTTGCCTCCTCGAGTGCGTGCGTAAGCATCAGCAATGCATGGATAGATCCGGTTTCCCCGGTGCGCCCCTGTAAGTTGTCACGCACCGCACTGTCGGAAATGCCGAGTGTTTTTGCCAACATGCCGGCAACACGTCTAGCAGGTGAAGGAAAGCAGAAATGATCGATTTCTGCGGCAGCGACCTCCGCATTGGATAAAGCCTGACGAACCGCACTGGGCACGATCTTAAGGAACCCCTCGTCTCGCACCCATCGTTCTTCCCACACGTAATCGAATGGTTGATTCTGCCCCCGATAGTGATCGACAAAATCAACGCTTTGTGTCGCGTAACCGACGAGAGTGGCGACACCCTCGCCAGGTCCCACTAACAGCGCAGCGCCGCCATCGCCAGAAGTCAGTTGGAGTGGGCTGCTTGCTTTGGTCTGGCGTTTTTCCCCACCGATTACCAGCGTATTGCGCTGATTACCGACCGCAATTTGCAGTGCGGTCAATAAGGCCGAAGTCCCTGCGCGCTGCGAGCCGGTGATGTCCATTGTGTGAAGATCATTGCCAAGGTGCAGTGCTTGGGCGGCGATCCCGGCATTCTGCCGGTCCTGGAACGGCAGGTTGGTGGAAGCCAGATAAAGACCGTCAATCTCCGTGTATTGTTCTGGAGTGAGTGCATTGCGTGCAGCTTCCACTGCCATCGTGAGGGCATCTTCATCCCAGTTGGCGATTGCACGTTCACCTTGCCCGAGACTCGTGAGTGAAGGGTTAAACCAACTGTACGCGCGGGCCATGACTTCCCGTTGTAGCCGCGCTTTGGGGATGTAGGCGCCAAATGCGTGGATGCCAACGGTCATCAGGTCTCCTTGTTTTGTTTATCGACGCGGCGCTTTAGCCAATGGCGCCACTGTGCGTGAGTTTTGTAACTTCGCTCTCATCAAAGCCCCACTCGCGAAGGACCTCATAGTTGTGTTCCCCCGGTAGGGGTGGAGCGGTCGGGGTGCCGCTGGGAGTGCCACTGAACCGCGGTGCAGGCGCCGCCTGTAGAGTGCCTTCAATTTCGATAAAAGTGCTGCGGGCGACATTGTGTGGATGTTGCGGGGCTTCGCTCATGGTCAGGACCGGGGCAAAACAGGCGTCGGTGTTTTCGAGTAATTCCCGCCAATGCGTCTGGTCTTGGGTAATAAAGACAGCGGCTAGGCGAAGTTTAGCCGCGCCCCAGTTTTCCGAATTCATTGGGTTGTGAAATTCCGGTGCGTCAGTCAGACCTAGTTTCTCCAGCAGCAGTTCATGGAATTGTGGCTCGATAGCCCCGAGGGCGATCCATCTTCCATCAGCACATTCATAGGTGCTGTAAAAATAAGCACTACCGTCTACCAGGTTGTTGTAGCGATCCTCGTTCCAACGGTCGTTTGCTCTTAACGTGAATGCGGTGCCCATTAATAATGGAACGCCGTCAGTCATTGCCGCGTCGATTACTTGACCCCGGTCTGTGGTCTTTGCTTGCAATAAAGCGGCCAAAATCCCTGTTGTTAGCATCATGCCACCCGCTCCAAAATCGGCCACCATATTTAGCGGGGGTACAGGGCCACTCATTTGCGATCCGATCGCAGAGAGGGCGCCAGTAATGCCAAGATAGTTGATGTCGTGACCCGCGGCCTGGGCCAACGGTCCGGACTGGCCCCATCCGGTTACGCGGCCATAAACGAGGCGAGGGTTGCGCGGCAGACAAATCTCTGGCCCAAGGCCAAGACGCTCCATGACCCCCGGGCGAAAGCCTTCCACTAAGGCATCGGCTTGATCAATCAGACGCAAAGCGGTTGCTATGCCATCGGTTGATTTAAGATCGATCCCTACCGAACGACGGGATCGATCGAGGATATTTTTTCTAGCGTCCACAGTGCTGGGATGCCCACCGATACGATCGATGCGTACTACGTCAGCACCCATATCCCCAAGCATCATGGCACAGAATGGGCCAGGTCCGAGCCCTGTGAGTTCGATTACTTTGATGCCTGAAAGTGTGCCCATGCTGTTGTGTGTTAAGTCTGTGTGCCAATGCAGCCATTGTTGAGGACCACGATATTTCGTTCAACCGCAATCGCACGAAAGGAGATGTTGTTTTCTTCAAGCCATATTTCAGTTCGGATGGTTTCGCCCGGGTAGACCGGGGCTGAAAAGCGCAGTCGCATCGAATGAAATCTATCGGCTTCGTAGTCTAAACAAGTTTTGAGAACGGCATGGCCTGCGATACCGAGTGTGCACAAGCCGTGGAGAATGGGTGCGTCGAAGCCTGCGCTTCGAGCGACCTCGGGGCTTGCGTGTAAGGGATTGGGATCGCCGGAGAGTCGATAAATGAGGGCAGCCTGCGGTACGCTGGTTAGATCACAGACTCGGTCTGCCGGTCGATCAGGTAAGGGGTGAGGGCGCGGCTGTGTGACAGAGGGTCCGCCGAAGCCCCCATCACTGCGGGCTACGGTCGTAGAGGTGAGGGTGGCGAGGGCTTCACCGGAGTCCCGATTCCTGATATGGCGCTCTGTGTAAATCAGGGCCCCGCGTCCTTCACCTTTATCCAGGATATCTGTTACCCGCGTTTCGGCAACAACGGTCGCGGCCGGTGGTAAAGGCCGATGGAGTTCGATCCCTTGTTCGCCATGTAGAACCGTTTCCCAAGTGACACCGGTGGACGTTTCGCGCAGCCAGAAACCTGGGGTACCCAGAACTGCGGCCATCGTCGGCAGGGCAATGAGCTCCGGCTCTTCAAATACATAACGTAGCTGGCCCGCATCGAGAGGGTCGTTACCCAGTCCAACGCCAAGCGCGTAAAGAATAGAATCCCTCTCTGTATAAGTTTGCTCAATATTGGGGAACGGCCAATTCAGCAGGCTATCGTAGTCAATGGTCATCACATCGGGTCCCAGCTAAAAATGTCCTGGCTGCGATCCAACGGATAGAGCTGGGCCTTAAATGCGGGAAACGCCTGTGTAATCAGACTTTCCGGGGTCCAACCTGCTCCATCATGCACACTTCGGATAGGGCGGTTCTGACTAATCAGGAACACTTCGTTATGACGAACAGCAAATATTTGACCGGTAATCACATGTCCGGCGTCCGATGCCAGGGCGACGATAAGCGGTGCAATTTTGTCAGGGGTCATTTGTTTGAGTTTCTCAACGCGTTCTTTCTGGGCCTCATCATTGACCGGGATGGACCCAATCATTCGACTCCAGGCAAACGGTGCGATGCAATTGGAGCGCACATTAAAGCGTTCCATATCAAGGGCAATAGATTTGGATAGGCCGACGATGCCCATTTTCGCGGCGGCATAATTAGCTTGGCCAAAGTTTCCAATCAGTCCAGAAGTCGATGTCATATGAATCATGCAGCCCGACAGTTGTTCTCGAAAGTGCTTAGCGGCAGCGCTAGCAATATTAAAAGCGCCCTTCAGATGAACGTCGATGACCGCATCCCAATCTGATTCAGACATCTTGTGGAATATGACATCGCGCAGAATGCCGGCGTTGTTTACGATTAAATCAATCCGCCCGAAGGTGTCTACAGTTTGCTGTACCATGCGCCTGGCGGCGGCACCATCGGAGACGCTGTCGACATTAGTGTCGGCACGCCCGCCCAGTTCGCGAATGTGGTTAGCCACTTCTTCTGCTGGCGTCGAGTCGGCCCCTTCACCGTAACCGCTACCACCCAAATCATTCACTAAGACGCTAGCCCCATGCGCGGCTAACAACTTGGAAATTTCCGCACCGATACCGCGGCCGGCGCCTGTAACTAGCGCAACCTTTCCGTGAAGAAGGTCAGTCATGCTCATAGGCTGCTCTCGAATGTCTTTTGCGTGTTGGTAAGACCGTAGCCGGAGAGTGTGATATCACCAGGTTTTTGAAAACTGTTTGAATTGGCTGTCAATATCTTGAACCTGTACGACAAGTTGTCGCACAGCGTTTTCGTCGGTCAATGCGGAAAAATCTACGGCAATCGTATCGGTTAGGCCCTGAAAGCGCTCCCGCACCCTCGGGATCAATTCGTCAGGGGGTGCGACGATGGAAAACTCATCGACCACGTGGTCAGGCACCTCAGCTGCCATCTTGCTCCAAAAGCCTTGACGGGACATCTGATGCAATGTCGAGCCGAGGTCTTCCCAGCCGTGCAACGCCAATACGGGTAAGTAAGTGCGAGTGGATCCGTAGAATGCAATCCGTGCACGAATGTCTTCACGTGCTTGAGCTAGGGTTTCTTGATCAGCGCCAGTCGCAACGAAGCCACCCCCCCAGATTTCAAATGAAGAGCGGTCTCGACCGCTCTTAGCGAGCCCCGATTCAATCTCGGGAAGGGCGATCTCTGCGATGTATTTCTGTGTCGCGAACGGATGAAGTCTGACCCCATCGCAAACCTGGCCAGCGAGCCTCATCATGGCCGGCCCGACGGCTGCAATCGTAACGGGTATAGCGTGCAGATTTGATTTTGCCGGCGAAAACTCAGGTGTCATTAATGTGAATTGATAATGCTCTCCACGATAATCCAGCGGCTCACTGTTTTCCCAACACCGCCAGATCGCCCGCAGGGACTGTATATACTCCCGCAGTCGCGGCTGCGGGGGAGACCAGGGCACGCTGAAACGCCGTTCATTGTGGCCCTTAACTTGTGTGCCGAGACCGAGTGTGAATCGACCGGAAGATTGGGTATGAAGGTCCCAGGCGCTGTGCGCAACCACCATGGGACTTCGTGGGAAACACACAGCAATGGCAGTCCCCAATTGGACTCGATGTGTTGCCGCAGTAGCAATAGCGAGAGACATGAAAGGGTCATTGTTCAATTCAAAAGTGACAACGCCGTCAAATCCCTGAGCTTCGGCGTTTGCCGCTTGGGTGCGGATGTCGTGCCAGGCAGTTGACCGAATGCCGTGTTCGATTCTCATCCTGCAGTGCTCCGGCTACACGTCTGATTGTCCGTTGAGTACGATTGAAAGCGGGTGAATTCATGCACAGTAAATTCTGCTCCCAAATCAGCGATTAAAGAAATGTTGCTTGGCCGGAATCAATGGATCTAAGGCAACGTGCCACAGTCCATTCCGCTCGATCGAAGTCTTTAGGGTTGAGTCCGACGTAAAAAGAAAATCGTATCATTTGCATGCGGTCGAATTGGTCACGGGATGTTAGGCACGTCGGGATTGTAATGCGATTTCATTCTCACCTCGACTCCTGACGACTTATAACCTGTTCAAGTTTTGTTGGAAATGTTTATCATGAGCCAAAGCATACCGCTTCATAATACAGCTCTATATCCGAACTAAGGTATTAAATATATGACAAGACCATTATTTAACAACGTCCGACGGGCTGCTTGCGTGGGTACCGGTACGATTGGTGCGGCGTGGGCTGCGTGTTTTCTCTCGCGTGGAATTGAAGTATTTGCCACTGATCCCAATCCGGCGGCAGGAGCTCATTTGGAGAAAGCGATTGACGCGGCTTGGCCTAAATTGGCGGCTATCGGGCTACCGAGCGAAGCAGATCGCTCTCAGCTACGCTTTACAAGCGACATGACTGAGGCGGTATCGGGGGCGGATTTTATCCAAGAAAGCGCCCCCGATAACGAGGACCTTAAGATTGAGTTAATCGGGCAAATTAGCGAATCGTGCCCCATTGATAGTGTGATCGCGAGCTCTTCATCGACCTTTCTGCCCAGTCGTCTGGCGAGTCGTTGCAGAAATCCGGAACGAATCATCGTTGGCCACCCGTTCGTACCGGCTTACCTAATTCCACTGGTTGAAGTGGTCGGTGGCGCGCAAACATCGCCAGACGTTCTCGACTGGGCGGCAGGCTTCTATGATCGATTGGGGAAGGCGCCGCTAAGATTGAAAACAGAAATAGAGGGCTATATCGCCAATCGACTACAGCGGGTGGTTTTTGAAGAAGCGTTGGCGTTGGTCGCCAATGGCATCTGTGACTACGATGATATCGATAAGGCGGTAACCTTGGGACCGGGACTTCGATGGGCTATCCAGGGGCCAATTCTTCATCGTCATCTTGGTGGAGGAAAAGGCGGCGTGCGCCACATGATTGACCACTTTGGTTGGGATGGAGAAGCGGGCGGCGAACATCAGTTTATTGAGGCCATTCATGATCGTTGGGGGCACACAACGATTGATGAATTGGAGGATTGGCGTGACGATAATCTGGTGACCATGTTAAAACATTTACGATCTGCACCGGAGGCAAAGAACTAGGGTTCTGCTGACAGTACGTAACAGGCTGCCAGTTAACAATGTGATCATGAACAACGAAGACCTGATTGGTGAAGTCGTTAGGGTGCGTGGCGAAACAGAACAGCTCATTCCCTTAGTGCTCGATTCCCCGCACAGTGGAACGCTCTACCCAAAAGATTTTGGGCATCAAGTGCCATTTGAACAGCTGCGATGGGGGGAAGACACCCATGTGGAACGGCTGTTCGAAGATATCCTCGATATAGGCGGTGTAATGGTCGACGCCTTATTCCCTAGAACCTATATCGATCCGAACAGGGCGCGGACTGATCTCAATGTAGACCACTTATCAATCGACGGCGCTGACAAGCTCCCATTTGAGTTGAAACCTTCTGTTAAGAGTGCGCGAGGAATCGGACTGATCTGGACTCGAGCGCCTGTGTTGGGCGGGCCGATGTACCCACACCCGATCTCGCCAGCGGCGGTGCTGCATCGTTTGTCCAGGTATTACGATCCGTATCATGACAAAACTCGAAAAACGCTCGATGCCACGCACCGGCGATTCGGGCACTTTATTCATGTTAACTGTCATTCGATGGCTAGCCGGGCCGGTCCCCTTACTGCAAATAATGAGGAACCGATGCGACCTGATTTTGTTATTGGTGATCGGGACGGTACGACTTGTGCGCAGCGCGTGACGCGTTGGTTAGAACACATCCTAAAGCGAGAGGGTTACAGCGTGTCCGTAAATGATCCCTACAAGGGTGTGGAACTGGTACGGGCCTACAGCGATCCAAAGCTCGGGCGACATTCGCTCCAGCTTGAGGTGAATCGAGCCTTGTATATGAATGAAAAAACCAGGGAGCCTATTGCACAGTTTAGCGAACTACAGCGCCTTCTGGGTCGGGTGATGAGTGGGTTGCTTGAGTGGGACGCGCCAAGCAGCAAAGCCTTTTAAACAAGCGTCCGCTGAAGACAGAAAAGCCCGTAAAATCGACGGGTTATCCGTGTTTGTTGTCACAATCTGATCACTTTTATGAATTGTGTTAACGTCCCTTCCGAAGGTATAAGTTTTGCTATCAGAACCATTTTGAAAGGAGGAGACACTCATGAATCGATCAAGACAATACGGTCTTGGCCTAGTTGGTGGTATCACCGCTCTGTTTGCTGTTAGTAGTGCGGTTCTCGCTGCCGAATTTAAATTTGATTTAGCCAACGAGTACCAAGCGAGTTCCTTGCCTGGGCAAACCGATGCCGATTTCGCCAAAGCAGTAGCGGTTACCAGTGGTGGACGGATTGCAGTCACAAACCATCCCGGTGGAGGACTTGGTTTTAAATCACGCCAGCACTTTGAGGCGGTGATGGATGGGGCCGTACCCATCGCAAGTACTCCGTTCTCGTCCCTAGAGAAAATTGAACCCATCTTCGATCTCCAGAGTTTGCCGTTTATCACGACCACCGTGAATGAAACGGAAGCAATGTTTATTGTCGCGAAACCTTATTATGAAAAGGCTTTTAATAAACATAATCAGACACTGCTTTACGGCGCGCCGTGGACTCCTCAAGGCATTTGGGAAAAGACCAAGATTCGCAAACCTGAGGACCTAAAAGGTCTGAAGATCCGGACTTATAACGCGCAGGGTGCTGAAGTCCTGAAGGCCGCCGGTGCTTCACCTATCCAGTTGAGTTGGGCTGATGTTATTCCAGCGCTTAGCAACGGCACCATTACCGGTGTATTAACCTCTGACGAGGGTGGGGTTAACTCCAAGTTCTGGGAATTAGGGTGCAAATATTTCAATTCCATCGGTTTTGCGATGGGCATCAATGCGGTCGCTATGAATCTTGATGTCTACAACGCTTTACCCGTTGAAATGAAGATTGCATTGCGGGTTGCTGCTGACCGCGCCGAGCAGGCCGCATGGCGGCGCGCGCGCTCTCGCGTATCGGCGAACAAAGACACGCTCAAATCCGTTGGAGCAGAATATGTTGAGGACGTTCCGGCATCCGTGATCGATCACATCAAAGTGGCTGCGGCACCATTAAAGAAAGCTTGGATAAAGAATATGGGCGCAGACGAAGCCGCAAAAATCATGGCGAAGTTTGATGCATTCATGAAGGCTAACTACGGCGGTTAAAGTAACCTAGATTCTCGGCTTCAATCGAGAATCGAAAACGAACCAGCCCCTGGCGTCCGCGTCAGGGGCTGGAATCGAATGTGTCGCGACAGCGCATGAAAACATTTCAGACCATTGTTTTCTTTATATCCCGGGCCGCGGCAGTCCTGGCGGGCGTGATTATTGTCTATATGGTTTGCCACATATTGCTGGAAATTTTCGTACGCAGTGCTTTCGCTACCTCTACCTTTTCTTTGGACGAGTTGATTGGGTACAGTGTTGCAGCTTGTGCTTACCTTGGTCTGGGTTACACCCTTGAAAAGGGTGGATTAATCCGCGTCAATCTTGTTTTATCGAAAATGAACCCATTATCTCGTGCCCGAAAAATCATTGAGGTGCTGTGCTGCATCGGCACTTTGATCGCTATGGGACTGCCGCTGTGGTATTTCGGACGTAGCGTCATCGTAAAGTATGGCAGCGGATACACCAGCGGCACCATGCTGAATGCGCCGCAGTGGATTCCCGAGGGCTTTCTTCTGGTGGGCCTCATTATTTTTTGGATCCAATTACTGGCTTACCTCTTCAGGGTGTTAGGAAATCAAGTTGATCTGGATGCCACGCGTGCCGCTAATCTTGGGATCGAGTGACATCGTCAGGGTCTATTAAAACGAAGTTAATCCGATGACAGAACTCATTTCTACTCAACCGCTTTTAGTCGCCGTTTTGGTGTTGGGGATTATGTTTCTATTCCTCGGCATGGGCATCTGGGTGTTTGCAGCATTGACCCTGGTTAGTCTGACCGGACTCGTTGTCTTCTTGGATATGCCCATCGATCGACTGGGGGTCATTGTCAAAGGCACGATGTGGAGAACCGCCAATACGTGGGAGTTGGCTGCCATACCTATTTTCGTATGGATGGGAGAGTTAATTTTTCGAACGGAT
>Ga0187827_10009814_pt1 | contig 10069 bp, 10 predicted proteins | sample ETNtaG_39_FD_167969 | JGI IMG/M metagenome (GOLD analysis project Ga0187827, IMG submission 167969) | Marine microbial and viral communities from oxygen minimum zone, Eastern Pacific Ocean - ETNP2014_SV_150_PacBio MetaG (Illumina Assembly) | ecosystem: Environmental > Aquatic > Marine > Hypoxic... | reverse complement strand
CGACCTGCTGGTTACAAATCAGACCAACCAAGCTCACCATCTGCATTAATTTTTTATTTCTTGTACTTATATCTATAACGGGACCATAGGGTACAAAGTTATAGAAATTTATAGGAGAAAAAAGACTTACTCTCGTAGGTCTTTGATTTTGGAGCCCGCAAGTGGATTCGAACCACCGACCTGCTGATTACAAATCAGCTGCTCTGCCAACTGAGCTATGCGGGCGTATAACCGATTCATCGCCAAAGGCACGAAACAAGGGCTGCATTCTAGAGGGGAAATCGTTTCAGTCGCAATTCCGCCTGTAGCTTAATGTGCTTTCCCTAACATTAACCGCACGGCACAATCGAAACCTTGGTCATTGCATCGCGCCAAGGCATCTGACGAAGCTTCGCTCGCTGTGTCTCGGTTATCACATCGGCAAGTTCTAACCAACGTAACGGCCCCAGTGTGCGTGTCTCAAGTCGAGCCTCAGCCTGAATTCCACCTGCTGCAAGGTCGCTGACGAAGCGGCCCGCTGCTTCCGGTTGAGAGAACATTTGTACAGTGAGTAACTGTCCCTGACTGTCTTCATAGACATACGGATCGTAATGCAACTGTCGCAGGTCAACGGAAACTGACTGTAATTCGCGATCACTGTTGAAAGGTCCTATGAACACTCGAAAGACCCTTAATTCCCTCGCATTGACAATCTCGCGTGTATACCCAAACCCCGCATTATTAAGTAACTGTTGTGCCCTAAGGTAAGTATCCTCGGTCGCAAATGGCCCCAACCGTGCGCAATGCAACGCCGCAGTCGAGGATCGACTCAAATCATCTTCTCCCAGCAATTGCATCGTGATCAGATTAACCGATTCAAGGGCCGGTGCTGGTCGTATCCCGCTCTGACTGGGATGACCTGTCACCCAAAGGTAAAGCGCCACATTCGCAATAATCAGCAATCCGCAGACCCATTTCATGTGACATCCTCCGCCACAATGCGTAAACCATCCAGCACCAGATTGGGTTGTTCAGAAAAACGACACCGCAACAAAGGCGCGATTCGAGCAGCATTCCCCCCGGTCAAAACAACCCGAGTGTCTTTCCCCATACGCTTAATAAATGCCTCGACGGTTCGATCAATGCCACCGATCACTGCCATCAATGCCCCGTTCGCAACAGCGCTTCCGGTCGACAAATTAAAAACACTCGACCCCACTGTGGTATCCGCATGCAGATGCGTAACTTGCGCTAATAAGCTGCGGGACATTGTCTGATTACCAGGAATAATCACGCCACCGAGAAAACACCCTACCGCATCAAGCGCATCCACCGTGACCACGGTTCCGCAATCGACAACAGCAGCGGGCGCGCTACTGTCATGCCGCGCCGCAATCATTGCAAGCCACCGATCCGCGCCCAATGCACTTGGGTTTTGGTAGGCATTGTGAACACCAAAACCGCTGCGCTCTGACCGAATGATCTTTGGTGCAACACCCAATTGAGATTCACACCAAGTGATAATAGTCGCCTCGGCAACCGGGCCCGCACTGTTTGAAATGAGTATACGCTGTGGCCGCGCCTGGTCGGCTAAGCTAACAGCCCAGTCAGTTAAACCTTCCATGCGGGAAACTGCAGTGCCAACAACCCACTCTTGTGCTCTCTTGATTGCCCATTTGACTCGACTGTTGCCAAGATCAATCAAGAGATCAACACCAACTTGTAGTGAGTTCATCGAAACCTTCGGTTAGGGTTTGCCGACAACTTTACCTCACCGGTCGAGACTGCCTGCTCATTGCCACTGGTGTCGATTATCCGATAACACCCCTCCGAATCCACGCCATAGCCCGCTCCTTCGAAAACTTGTCCACCAATGGACGCTAACACCGTGCGTCCACGAAACCTGTCACATTGATTCCAGGCTACTTGATCGGGCGCAAAGCCTGATTTTTCAAAGCGGTCGAGTGCCAAAGCCATGGCCAGTATCAACTCACCAGTTAACTGCGTTCTAGATATCGACCGAATTGCAATATCCTGCAAATTAATCACCCGTTGATCAACGACTTGTTCTAAATCTAGCGAATTACAAATGTTCACTCCAATGCCCACAACCACTCGAAGCGGTCCGTCTCTGGGGGGAATCACATCAACCAGAATGCCAGCCAGCTTGCCTTCAGAAAACATGATGTCATTCGGCCATTTCAACTGGAGCCCTGGACCGGCCCACTGGCTGAGCACCCGCGCCACCGCAAGCCCAACGGAAAGACTAAGGCCTGTCACCAGGTCAGAAGAACGGCTCCATTGCCACGCCAGTGACAACATGATGTTTCGGTAACGCGCACCGTGCCAACGCTTTCCATGGCGCCCGCGCCCTGCCGTTTGAAATTCGGTTACACAGGCACGACCATGAAACCCGCTCAACTCTGGCCAGGTAAGCAATCGAGTGTTAGTTGAATCCACCTCATCAAGAACTTCGAGTCTTTCCGACCTCAGTAACGGGCTTGCTTTCAACATGTTGATCAATTCACCTTGATCAACAAAATCGACCGCTTCAGAAAGATAATATCCTCTACGCTTGCAACAACCGATAGCAACACCGTCTTTAATTAAGGCGTGAACATGGTGGTCAAGTGTGCGTTGGTCCAGGTTCGTTCGTTGCGCCAGGTCAGCGGCCATAATCCACTCTGCTATCGGCATCTGCTTTAACAAATGGCGAAGTGGCATTATTCCTTACCGCCCGAGCTATCACTTCGCCGCAGGCGATCCAGTTTCTCTTTTATCCGCAACTCCAGACCTCGTTCACTTGGAAAGTAATAACGCTTCCCACTCAATGGTGCCGGCATGTAGGTCTCACCCCGTGCATAACCATCTGGCTCATCATGGGCATAGCGATAACCTTCTCCATGCCCTAATTGTTTCGATAACCGTGTCGGTGCATTGCGAAGATGCTTGGGCACTTCCAGTGAGCCATGCCCCGCTACATCGTGCTGAGCAGCTGAGAAGGCCCGATAAACCGCATTACTCTTCGCCGCACAAGCAAGATACGCCACCGCCTGGGCGAGGGCCAATTCTCCTTCGGGTTGACCAAGCCGCTCGTAAGCTTGCGCCGCATCGAGCGCCAGCATTAAAGCACGAGGGTCCGCAGTCCCGATGTCTTCGCTCGCCATTCGAATCAAGCGACGAGCGATATACCGCGGATCACAGCCGCCATCGAGCATTCGAGCCAACCAATAAAGTGCCGCATCTGGATCAGTGCCGCGTACCGATTTATGAAGTGCCGATATCTGATCGTAGAACTGGTCTCCACGCTTGTCGAATCGCCGCAACGTGAAGCCAATCGCTTCGCTAATCAGGCCGACATCGATACAGGAGATGGATCGTTCTCGTCCGGCGAGTTGCGCGGCGATCTCTAAAAAGTTCAGCAACCGCCGCGCGTCACCGTCGGCTGCGCTCGTCAGCGCCGAACACGCATCTTCCGCCAACGTTAGCCCATAGCGCCCCAACCCTGTTTCACAATCTGCCAACGCTCGTAAAGCGACCTGCTTGAGATCGCTCCCAGTCAAAGGATTGAGCACATAGACCCGCACTCGCGAAAGCAATGCATTATTCAGTTCGAACGATGGATTCTCAGTAGTCGCGCCAATAAGAATCAACGTGCCGTCTTCGACATGCGGTAAAAACGCATCCTGCTGAGACTTATTAAAGCGATGCACCTCATCCACAAACAAGACAGTCGCCGAGCCATGGTCCCGGGCGCTCGCCACAACCTGGCGGAGATCCTTAACTCCGGCGTTAACCGCAGAAAGAGTCACGAAATTGGCACCACAATAGCCTGAAACTAAGCGCGCCAAGGTTGTCTTACCGGTGCCTGGCGGCCCCCACAAAATCATTGAATGTAATTGTCCCGAATGAATGGCTTCAGCCAGCGGTTTACCACGAGCCAGAAGGTGCTCCTGACCGACGAACGACTCCAACGTGGTCGGTCGTAGCGTCTCCGCCAACGGAACATAATCCGGTTGACTTACCGCAAAATCAAATTGATCAACATCAGTATCAATCATCGTCACTCACTCTAGGAGATTCCTGGCGTTTTTTCTGACAAGACGAAAAGTGAGATTGACCCGTTGTCCCACCGCATGGGTCGATTTCGGCACACTGTGGCGCCAAAATTTCTGTGTCGAACCAGCCATGATCAGCAACGAACCATGTTCGGGCACCAGTTCATAAATAGGCATGTGCTTATGCTTTTGATGACGCAACAGAAAACGGCGCGATGCGCCCAAGCTAATGGACGCAATCGTAGGCTCGCTACCCAGCTCCGATTCGTCATCACTGTGCCATCCCATACTGTCTTGACCATCACGGTACCAGTTCACCAGAACCGCATTGGGGTTCCATTCCCATTCATCCTTTAGACGCCGGCGCAGCACCTGTAACACGGGCAGCCAAGGGAGAGGCTGATTAACAAGGCCGGAATAAGAATAAACCGCACCCGCGTCGCCATACCAAGCCGATAGGCGCGGCGATAGAAACGTTTTTCCAAAGAGCTTAATTTTCGGTTGGCGCCACTGTACCTGTTTGATGAGCGAATCAAAAACCCCATCCGCTGTTTTCGGAGGTAAGAACCCGGGTACGTAATCAACGCAGGCATCGGGCAGATCACAAACACCCCCTGACGAAAGCAGTGATATTAATCTTGAATGACGAGACCGTCCGATGCTATTCATTTGCCAACCCGGCAGTGGCGCCATGAATTGAATGACAACTGTTACACAACATCCTGCTCGGTAATTGCCGCAGATAATGGAGACAGCACATAAGCGACTCCGCTGTTCACCTGACGGTGACTATCACGCTTTGCAACAGAAGGACACGCGAAAAGACTTGGATAAATACCGTGATCCACCATTCGTACTGGAAATTGACTAACCAGCGCCTGCCGGACGTCTTCACCCAGTGCCTGATCCAAGGACACCAGATCAGTACCACTGACATCAATCCGGGGGCGGTGTACCGCCTCACCCAAGGGAAGCCTGGTATCAACCAAAAAAGAAATCAACTGAAACACTGCGGACATAATTCTCCGTCCACCTGACGCACCGAGGGCACTCTTGTCGCCATTGGCATGGTGAACAATCGCTGGACACATGTTTGAAAGAGGCCACTTTCCCTTTGCCAGAGAATTCGGTCGGCCAGGTCGTGGATCAAACCACATGATCCCGTTGTTCATCAATATGCCAGTCTCTGGCAATACGACTTTGGATCCGAAGATAGAAAGCAAGGTCTGGGTCAATGCCACAACATTACCCATTCGATCGATTACATTCACGTGCGTCGTACAGGAAGGACCATTACCCTCGGGGAGGTCGCCATCGTGTGTGAGGCGGTGTTCATAGGCGTTAAGTAAACCATGTGCATACTGTGTGTACGCCCGCATCGGATCCTGAAGATCAAGTGATGATGCGCCAGACTGCAGTGTATTCAGTGCACGACACAGTGTCGGACCAGCCGTCATGCCCGGGACCGTCGAAACCTGAACATCACGATAAGACAAATCGCGCACTACACTCTGGCGCGGTGCATATTCAGCAAGATCTTCCTCGGTGAGTTCAATTCCCATTGCCTGTGCATCTCGCACAAGTTCGCGTGCAAAGGAGCCCTGGTAATACGACGCCGGACCTTCCTTGGCCAGTCGGATCAAGGTGCGTGCCAGCGTACCCTGGTCGAGCGTAGGCAGGGGGCCACCCCATTCACCGATCGGAACGTGGTCGTCTGGCAGATAACACCTTGCGCTGTCTGGGAATCGACTTAATTGACGGGCAGCGGACGCGATTTTCAGAGAAGAATACCAGTCCACCAACAATCCACGTGTCGCCAGCTCAATCGCCGGCGCCAGAAGTCGACTCCATTGCATGGTTCCAAATTGCGCTAGTGCCAGGCCCAATCCTGCAACGAGACCGGGTACGGCAACGGATTCAGGACCCACGACATTGCGATCCTCGACGACTGCAGGCCATGCAAATAAATCACTATCTCTGCCATCGATCAATGGATAACGATCTGGATCGAGCGCCAAGGGTGCCCGAACACCGCATTCGATTGCGTAGGTTTTTTTCTCTTCCGCAAGATAGACCAGGAGGTTACCGCAACCTCCGATACCGCTCATCCATGGCTCAACGACGCCCAGGGCCGCGGACGTCGCAATGGCAGCATCAATAGCATTGCCTCCCTGGGCGAGGACCGAGGCACCAACATGGGAAGCCTCGTGATGCTGGCTGACAACGATTCCGCCGTCACCGGTCACGACTGGCTTGGTAATGGTCCAGTTTTCTTTTGAGTCATCCGGCATCAGAACACACCAAATGCGGTTGCGTTAATCCATCTCGCCACACGATCAGATTGGAATAGATTGAGCACCCGCTTCAGACGCGCAGAATCTTACCCGGGTTCATGATGTTGTCCGGATCCAGCGCCTGTTTCAAGGTCCGCATGACACTGACTGCCTCACCATGTTCCGCCACCAGAAAATCAATCTTTCCACAACCAATCCCGTGCTCTCCTGTGCAGGTACCTCCCATGGCCAAGGCCCGCATTACCATGCGTTCGTGCACCGCTTCAGCGCGTTTCTCCTCTTCCTTGTCTTCGTGATCGACCACAAAAGCCAAGTGAAAATTACCATCGCCCACGTGGCCCGCAATCGGTGCCAGTAAATTATTGGCCTTAATGTCCTCTTGTGTTTCGGTAATGCAATCGGCCAGACGAGAAATTGGCACACAAACATCAGTAGACCAGATCGTGCCATTGGGACGCATGGCCTTCGCTGCATAAGCCGCATCGTGTCTCGCCTGCCACAAACGATTGCGTTCTTCGGTGTTGCCTGTCCACTGAAAATTACCGCCGCCAAACTCCTCGGCAATACCTTGCACCGTTTCGGCTTGTTCTGCCGCGTACTGCTCGCTGCCGTGAAATTCAAGAAACAATGTGGGAGCAATCTCGAACTCTGTCTTCGAGTACCAGTTAATACCGTCGATCATGCTCTCGTCGAGCAACTCCATCCGGGCGATTGGAATACCGTACTGAATAGTGGCAATAACAGTATTTACCGCCGATGCAACATCAGCAAATGTACACACCGCTGATGTGATGGCCTCAGGTATGCCATAAAGACGCAGCGTAATCTCGGTGATCACACCCAGTGTCCCTTCGGAACCAACAAACAGACGGGTGAGGTCGTATCCCGCAGCAGATTTCTTAGAACGCCGCGACGTTTTGATAATTCGGCCATCGGCCAATACAACAGTCAAGGACAACACATTCTCACGCATGGTGCCATAACGAACAGCATTCGTACCGGATGCCCGGCAGGCCGCCATACCGCCGATCGAGGCATTCGCACCAGGATCGATAGGAAAGAAAAGACCACTATCACGCAGATGGGTATTCAACTGCTTTCGAGTTACACCTGGCTGGACGACGACATCCAAATCCTCGGCGTGAACTTCCAGCACCTGGTTCATCTCCTGAAGATTGATGCAAATTCCGCCGTAGAGCGCACAGACCTGTCCTTCAAGCGCAGTACCAGCGCCATAGGGGATGACTGGCACCTTATAACGCGCGCAGGTGCTGACCACATCTTGAACTTCATCAGTACTGAGCACAGTAACAACTGCATCGGGTGGCGACGAGGGATGAAAGGATTCATCTTTCCCAAATCGCTCACGCACCGAATGGGCAACCGATAGACGCTCACCAAATTGAGTCGTCAGTTGATTGATCACTTCCTCTATCGACCCGTATGTTTTTGCTGCTGCTGTCTCAACCATTTCCTTTCCTCGAAAAACCAGTTGATCTGCCAAGACACATGGCTAGCCCCGCTATGCTCGGGCAGCCACCATCTGCGACTTACAACAGGGGCATCATGTTTATTCAGCCATACCAGCGGGCGGTTCACACGATGTCGTGCCCATATTAGCTGGCACTGTAACTTCCAACAGTTCAAAAGCTTCAGACGTTGCCGTCTCATTATGACGTAGACCGCCTGGAATATAGATTGAATCACCTTCCTGAATCCGAACCTTATCGCCATTTTCGAACACCAGATCAACCCAGCCATTCAACATAAAAACGAATTGTCCGTCACAGACGTGGTAGTGCCAGCCCGTTGGTTCTGACATGCCTTGGGTTGCCGAGGTAATCTGAGCGTGGAACTTACCATCGCTTGCGCCAGCAACGCCGAGTTCTCTGTACTTAAAAAATGCGCGCCGGCCAGTGATGTACTGGGGCTCGCTCTTTGTGCTGACGGTCGGGCCCGTGGCAACGGCTACTGTGGTTTCTGCTGTCTGCACCATGGTCTCACTCCTATACTAAATGCCACTATTGTTTTACATCGAATGGCCCTGAAACGTTTGCCATACTCTTCAACTAACGTTCTGATGAACTATCCATCCTTGGGTAATGTATCTACCTATGAGATCAAAATGAAACATATTGAGCTATCCTAACGACTTCCCGATACAAGCCAGATCCTATTACCCGTTTTACCCGCTGTTTAGGGGCCTTATACCATCACCACGAGATAATCCCTGACTCGGTCACATCCGCAAGTTAGGTCTACGATTTTTCTCGGGGTGTTCCGTACAATTCGAACTCCAATTTGTACCCGGTCTGACGATGTTTTAATGTTAAAACCATGCCTGCGTCCATTGATCATCAAATCAAAGTATTTGCGGAAAACGCGATTGATTTAGCGGGTGCAATCAGCCTCCGTTATTTTCGCAGTTTAGAGGTTGTCGAAACCAAGTCCGACAATACACCCGTCACCGTTGCCGACCGAGAGGTCGAGCAAATGCTGCGCGACCTGATTGCCGAACGATATCCGGATCACGGGATTTGTGGCGAAGAGTATTCAACGATCCAAAGCCATAGCCCTTGGACGTGGGTGATCGATCCGATCGATGGCACCAAAAGCTTTGCTACCGGTAACCCGACCTTCGGCTGCTTGATCGCACTGCTGCACCATGGGATACCTTGTCTAGGTATCATCGATATGCCTGCTTTACATGAACGCTGGCTAGGTATCGGAGGTCAAGCCAGTCGCTTCAATGGCAACACATGCAAAACCAGTGATAAAACCGACCTCGCCCACGCGACGCTCTATGCCACGACCATCGATATGTTCTCGCAGGCTAATCTGGCGGCCTTTGAGTCGGTCAGTCAATTAACTCAGTTCCGCCATTTTGGCGGCGATTGCTATGCCTACGGTCTGCTCGCATCCGGGTATGTCGATCTGGTTATGGAAGCCGATATGAAAGCGCACGACTACCTCGCTTTAGTCCCCGTTGTAGAAGGCGCCGGCGGCTGCATCTCGGACTGGCAGGGACATTCGTTACGTCTCGACTCTGGCGGCACTGTGTTGGCTAGTGCTAATCAGACACTGCATGAGAAAGCACTGGCAATCATCGATACGACGCAAATTCAATGACAGCTTTCAGATATGCACTATGGCTGATGGTAACGGGACTGTGCTCAATCAGTCCCAGTGCGAACGCCGATCAAACCGACGCGAGACTGGATCCTCTTTTCGCGCAATTACAATCGATCACCGATCACCGGCACGGTACCGAACTGTCGAACCTTATCTGGGAAATCTGGTTGGAAGTTGACGACATCGAAGCCCGTCAACGCCTGCACGACAGCATGATCGCAATGGATCGGGGAGAATTCGGGTCAGCGCTTCAGCACTTTTCGAGTCTCATTCAACGGTCGCCTGGCTTTGCCGAAGGTTGGAACCGGCGAGCAACTCTGCATTACCTGCAGGGCGATTATGCTTCTTCTGCACGTGACATCAAACAGACGCTACTGCTCGAACCTCGGCACTTCGGCGCACTTTCGGGACTCGGGCTCATCATGATGCGTCTACGCGAACCCGATGCCGCTATCGTTGCGTTTGAGAAAGCCTTGGTAGTGAATCCCCATGTGGCGAACGTACGCTATCACCTGGAGCGGCTTCGAAATCTCGTGCAATAACATGCAATGTCGCGAACCTAAGATAGGTCTAGTGATGCGCCCATGGTCTCCCCGAACCACACTG
>Ga0187827_10009813_pt1 | contig 10070 bp, 9 predicted proteins | sample ETNtaG_39_FD_167969 | JGI IMG/M metagenome (GOLD analysis project Ga0187827, IMG submission 167969) | Marine microbial and viral communities from oxygen minimum zone, Eastern Pacific Ocean - ETNP2014_SV_150_PacBio MetaG (Illumina Assembly) | ecosystem: Environmental > Aquatic > Marine > Hypoxic... | reverse complement strand
AAAGTAGGGAAACTACTGGAAGCCGCTGTCAGGCCTGTAGCATAAAACCCAACTTCTCCTCCTTTTAATATAGCATCGCCATAAGTAGGTTTCTCAGCCACAGTAAATCTAATTAAAGACTTTTTAGGCTCGTTGTCCCCTCCAACCTTTAAATAGGGTGATGTTCCATCGTATAAGTCAGGATAAGACGCATGTAGCGTAGTGTCTTGATTTGCTTGTGTTTTTACTTTAAATTCTACCATTATATCGCTCCTTGGTCATTTGCTCTTCTTAGTGCGTCAGGTAAAGCCGTTGCCACCTTTTCAGCAAAGTCTGTTCCATCTTGTGCGTGTATATCGCCAAAGTTGAGTGTGACGCCTCCACCACCAAGCATATTAGATGTCTTGGATGTAACCGTCTCTCCCTTTTGTAATTGTGCCATTCCGTGTTCTGTGGACAACATGCCTCCTTCGGCTGTTCCCAAATAAACACCACCTAAATCATATGACCTTTCTTTATTAAATTTCATGTCTGGTAAATTACCGGGCGCTCTCATCTCGCCTGTCTTAACTCCCCATCCAGCTGCATAGGCCGCTAAAGCAGCTAAACCAGCCGCAACAGCTCCTATTGCTACAGCGCCAGCTACACCTAATGTTGATGCCGCATAGAAAGCTATCCATGCTGCTGCTACACCAAATAATATTATTGCGAGAGCTTGTAAAGGTTCGAATGTTTTTGTTATACCTGCTATTAGTGCAACAACCAGTACAACCCCAGCCGTCATAGCTGCCCAATATGCAACCCAAGCAGCCGTTCCTCCCCATGTTGCAAAACCCTGAGCATACAATTCTTTGGATATTATCTTCATAGTGGCTATATAACCAACAGAATTAATCATTAATGCAGTTCGTGCACCTAGTAATATTCCTAAAGCTGTAGCTTCAAGACCTGCTACTGCTACACCTTCGAGTTGCATCATATTTGTCTTAGCTATTAATAATAGATTAATACCTTGTACTGCATTAGACGCTAACATTAATATATTCATTAATGGGATTACTGAGGTGATTAATTTGAGAGCAACAAACCATTTGAGGGCTGCTGGTCCTAAGAAATCTAAAATATCTAACATTAGCTTCATCGGTAATGTAGCCAAGTGTAATAAATCAATAAAAGTAGTGAAACCTTCATCCTGTTCCATAAAGACATCTTTTAATTGTCTTACTATTAGAACCGCTTCATTAAGAACTTCAATTACGAATTTCTTTAATGCCTCACCATGTGATGTAATCGTTTCTACACCATCGGGTCCAATAACAATAAAGAATTGAGTAAATTCATCTACAAGTTCTTTTATCCTCAAAGTAAATTCGTTCAGGGAACCCTGTGCTTCTCCTATCTTATCGGAAAATAGGAATGGAGCCAGCAGCGCGTTCTTAACACGCTGAATCTGCATAGCAAGCGATTCCTGCTGAATCTCTGCCATCAATGTGGCTTCTCCAGCTGAATTGGATATATCCTTAACAGCAGCATCAAATTCGTCTGCATTCTGAACAAGCAAGGCAAACGCGGTTGCACCACGCACATTCATATCTTCCAACATGATAGTCAAGGCTTCAAGGTCAGTTACATCTCCAAAAGCCGCCGATGCGTCTAAAGCTATGTCATGTAGCGCTCTCATATTACCTTCGGCATCCATTATCTCTATGCCTAGTTTACGCATAGCAGAAGCATTATCATCCGCATGTTTGGCAAACTGCGCTAGGGCTTGACGTAGACCCCTACCTGCTATACCTGCCTCTAGAGCTCTGTTAGTCAGCACCTCTAAGCCCCCTAATAGTTCATCTACGCTTTGCCCTGTAGCTACAAAGAAAGGCATAGCAAACTTAACAGAGCTTGCCAAGTCTTCCCATTCAATAAGAGACTTCTGGATGCTGTGCGCGAATTTATCTACCAGTTCGGCTGAGTCGGTCATCTCCATACCGAAACCCATAATGGTCTGTACAGTCAGCTTGGCTAATGCGTTGTGGTCGCCCTGTGTAGCCATAGCGAGTTTCATAGTGTGCTGTAGAACCTCTTGAGATTCAGCAGCCGTCAACCCCGCAGAAGCCAACTGATAAAGTCCAGTAGCCATGTCCTGTGATGCTACACCATATTTCAAAGTGAATCTAACCATCTCGTCACTAACAGAGTGTAATTCTTCTCTGGTTACATTAAAAACCGAATTAGCATTAATAATGGTCTTTTCAAATTCTTGGACCGTTTCTGCCAATGGCTGCATCTTATAAAAGAAAGCCGCAGCAGCTGCCGTTCCTATAACAAAGGCGTTTTTAAGTCCTGAAGATATTTTACCAGCGGTCATAGAAGCGACCTTACCTATTCTCTGTAGGCCCTGAGCTATAACCTTCTGCCTTTGTATTAAAGCCCTATCTATTTCTTTTTTCTTTCTATCAGCTTCTCGTTCTTTTTTAGCGTTTTTAGATTTTAGTCTGCCAGCCTTTTTTTCTTGTTGGATTAACTCTTCATGGAGATTTTTCATATCCCTTTCTTGTCTTTCCAAAGCTTCAATCTCACCAACTTGGTCTTTATATTCGTCTGTCTTCTTATCGAGAGTTTTAAGATGGGCTTTCTCTTCCGCTACCATTCTTTCAGTAAGAACAATTAGACGTTTTCGGTCTTCGGCCTGTCTTTTTTGTCCTTTACTATCGACTGCAAAATCTCTAACGGATTGACCAGTACCAAAACCACCTTGGGCTTTGCGTACCTTCATTCCCATCTTTTCTGCTTCTTTTCTAAACTTAGCATAGGATTTAGACATTCCCTCTATACTACTTTTAAATGTGTTATTATACTTTTTAATTTCGTCTGTGGATAATTTAAGTTTCTTACCAGCAGCAGCCGTCATCTTTTTGGGCATACTCTTTTGTATGGCATCTTGTGCGGCTTTAGCGGATTGTTTGGTACTACTGAGCAGGTCGTCGTCAACCTTTTTATTGGCTTTCGTTATATTAGCCATGCTCTTTTTATAGTCTTTTTCATTAGCAGCAAAGCCTTCTGCTGCCTTTTTAGTAGAAATAGCATTTAAAGTAGCAGCAACTGATTCAAAAGCTCCGATAGTATTCCTAGCTGAGCTTCTGTCTAAGTCGAAGCCTACACCGGCTGTTACTATATAATCAGTCCTACCCATATATATTACCTAAAGTAAATCTTTAAAAGATTGTGTTTTCTTTCTCCTTCCAGTTCTCTCTTGATACTTTGCGTTTATCTCCAAATATTTAGCATAATCCCCTCTTATTTGAGGTCGTGATTTTGCTTGTTCACTTATATCTTCTGCGGAATATCCATCGAATGCGTGCATTTGATTATAAATGCTATACGCCATCAATATACCTTCTAATTCATGTCTAGGAGCTTTTTTAATATCGCCCCATCGCATACCAAGTTCTTTCATCAAGGGGATGATAAGATACACCGCTTCGGGTGCTTCTTTCATCCACTTTGAAAATCTTTAGTTGATGGACCTTCTGATTGAGTTGTTCCTAAAACAGTGCCTGATATTAGCCACCTAAGTGTTGTTGGCATTTTGCCCCAGTTATCGTCCGTAAGGTTCATACCTTCTGGATTCTTTTCATTAGCTTTTGCTATCATACGCGCCACTCTCTGAGAAGCAATTTCTCGATAATAATCGTTTTGCTCCTCTGAAGGCATGTCGTCTTCAGGCAATAGCATTTTGGGTTCTTCTTCTTCTGTCAATTCACAATATTGAATTGTCAGAGTCTTTCCTTGCCACTCTATGTCCTTAGATTGGACCGTGTCAGTCATTGCTATTAATTCTTCAATGCTCCATACTTGTTTCTCTTCTGTCATATTTTCTCCATTATTTTTTTGATATATTCCCTAGGAAGAATATATTTACATATCTGCCGCTAATAAGCGGGTGTCTACTGCGCCTAGTGTAGAACCTATTAAAGGTGTTACATGGCTGATTAATTCACATGTTTCTTCAGTTGTACCATCGGCATTCAGTGATATTGTGTGTCCTGTTAGTTGACAGCCGGGTATAGAAATTATTTCTGTAGACCCTTTCAATTCGATGAATACTCTATATCCAAATGATACACCAGTTCCACCAAAATCTGTTACATTTTTTGGAGCAACTAAACCATTGTTTATATACCAAGTATCTGCTGCACCTTCTATAACGCCCCAACGAGCTCCATAATCGCCCGTCTCGGCTGCTGAACCAGTCCACCCCTTACTAGCTGCTGTTGGTCCATTGTATACAACATCCCAAACATTATCACTCTTTTTACGAGTTAATGATATTGTAGTTTCCTTTTTAATTTCAGCCTTCAATACCGTTTTAGAACTCATAAAGGTAATATCTTCATCAGTAACACCTATACTAAGGTCTACTCCAGTCAAATCTTTTATTCTAGTAAGTGATGGAGATAAATCTAAATTCTCTGCAAACGTTGTTCCCGCTGCAAAGTCAGGTTCATCATAACCACCAGTAAAACTTACCACCGTTATATCACTAGCATCATTTGTGGCTATAGTTTTGTTACCAGCTATACCTGTTACATCTTGTGTAAGGGTAACAGTTGCTGAAGAGCCTTCTGAGGCTGTTATTTTATCAGCGTGAGCATTGCTGGCGTGATTGACAGCAGTAGTAAATAACTCTGCCGCCTTGCTAGGATGCCCGAATGTACCTTGAATTCCTACATTTGTTGTAGAGGCGGTATAAGTATTGGTATTAGTGTCGTCGTCGAGTGTATAAACAATTGATGTACCGTCTGATGAAATAACTGTAATAGTTGAATCGTCTAAGTCAGCAGCTGCGCTGTTGGTAAACTGTACTGTTCCCGTAGCCGCAACGTCTGCCGGAGCGCCTGCTCCTGTAGTAGTTACCGTATTAGCCGAAACATCAACTTGGCATTCGGCGGATTCGGTTGTTAAGTAAACCTTAACGTCTCTTCCAAGATAGTATGCCATATTAATATCCTCACGAAGACGCTATAACTGGGGTTTCTTGACTGAGTAATTCTATAGTTTCTTCAGTCGTTCCATCTGCATTTAGCGAAACCGTGTGTCCAGTAATTTGCATGTTGGGCACCTTAAATACTTCTGTATTGCTGAGCAGGGTTATTTCTACTTGATAACCGAATGTTACTCCAGTACCACCAGACATTGAAATGGTTGTTGGTTCTCCAGCTAAATTTGCAATAAAGCCGTCTGACCCATCAGTTCCCCATCGTGCTCCTGCATTAAACACCGCATCCCAAGCATTATTGCTCTTTTTGCGAGTTAACGAAACTGTAGTTTCTTTTTTTATCTCGGCCTTTAAGACCGTTTTGCTACCTATATAAGTAACATCTTCATCTGTAACTCCGATACCAAGGTCCACACCAGTTAAATCTGACACTGCGACACCAGCCACACTTGCAAACGCTGTGTCTCCAGTACCGTCAGCTGCGACGGCTCCAGTAGCGGTGACTGCTTTAACGTCATCTGCGGCCTTTATGGTAACGGCTACATCTCTTCCTAGGAAATATACCATATTTAATTTTCTCCAATTGGTTAAGCGTTGCGCTAACGCTTAGTTATATTATATACCAGTAGTATATAAAGGTTTCGCTCATTTCTTTCCCTTACCTGCTTTCATTCCGGGGTCCTTTCCTTTGCCGCCTCTAAATATGCTGTCATTAATACCTATATAGGGTAATGCCCAAAATCTATTAGCATTAACTAATCCTGATTTATTCAGGTATTGTGTTCCACTTATACTTCCTTTCTTTCTTATTGAGCGTGTAGGCTTTGTGGGCCATGAACGTATGTGTTGTCTCATAACTCTTTCGAGTTTAGGTAATGCATGTCCTATAGGCTTGCCTCCAGATAATTTCATCTTACCATCAACTGGCATAAACATTCTCATTACTTCTTCCATCTGGGCTGTTAAGGCTTTGGGAGAAAAAGACACTCTGGTTGTACCGTGACACTTCCTTTTTGCATCATATTGCGCTCCAACCTGTGCTTTGGTGGTACTGCTAAATCTACTATGGTGTATTCTAGACCTATAATGAGCTTGGGCTTGATTTCGTTGAATTTCGTATTGTCCAGCTTCTTTCATTGCGCCAGCGTTGTGCGCCAAAGCTAAAAGATGTGAAGCTCCCAGAAGTATTTGTGTACCCAAAGGAGAATTTGTTTCGTCCCCCATAGGTTTAGTACTGTCCGAGAAAAATTTCATCATATCCTCACCTGAAGGAATTATTCCCATGGGAACACTGGCATAAGTTGAAGCTCCATCTTCCCAAGTGGCTACCCTGTGTCCTTGCCTAAATTTCCTATCTACACCGTCACCCAAGCTCGCCAACATATGTACAACATATCTCATTGCTTGTTCTTGAACTGTTTTTCCACCAGTTTCTAAGGTCATACTTTTACCCATTCTCATACCCGCCGCTGCTGCTATATTTTCCACTGATATATGAGCTTTTGTATTTTGTGGTGTTTTTCCCATTTGCTTCTGCATTTTTGTTTTATTTTGATATGTTATATCTTTTACTTTCTCTCTTTCTCTTTTCACCATCTCTAATAAATCTTTAAATCTTGCTTCTTCTCCCTTATCTGATTTATTTTCTCCTTCTCTAATGGAATCCTTGAGCTTGCTAATGATAGGATTATAATCATTTTCTATATTTTTCATAAACATCTTTTGTACAGCTTGCCTAAGTGCTTCTTGTTGTTTCGGGTCGTTGGGGTCCTTTAATCCAGCAATAGCTTTTTTAACCGTACCTGTGGGGCTTATTATACCGTGACCATCATCAGTTCCAATACCCATTTCTGTAGAATCCAGATACAGGTCTTCCGTATTATCAGCATTCCTAGTCAAAACGTCTAGTTTATTTGCATGACTTTCTCTATCAATCTTAATATCTGATGACCTCGCATAGTCTCTCATTCCTTTTTTCATACCTCTACGCGCTTCTTTTATATCTTCTTCCGGTACATCAGACCCTCCTCTTCCAACAGATTTTAATTGGTCATTAAGGTTGTCTTTATCTAAAGCCGCATCAAAAATTTCTTTAGCCATAGCAGAGGCCGCTCTTATTAAATATTTTTCAGACCTAGAATATAATTGATTAAGGTAATTTTCTGGTAAAGCTCCTGTATCACCATCAGCTACAGCATTGGCCCACGAAGCCAGAGTTTTATCTATAGATTCCTTTTTTCTCAGGCCTTCCATATACCAAACTTTAGTACCATACAATTTATGCATTTCGTGGCCTCCCATCCATTTGGAATAAGATACCTTCTGAAGCTGTTCTTTTGCTGCTTCTGCATCTTTCATCAATTCTGAGTCATCTTCATTAAAGGGTGTGCCCTTTCCTAAAATTTTAGATACATATTGTCCGGGACTATAAAATTGTCCCATGGCCTTAGTAAATTTATCTCTTTTTATATATGCACTCCCAGTTGGTGAATTTTCCATCCAATAATCTGGATTTTCGTAGGACATATCGCCAGCGAAATTTAATCGTTTTTTCTGTCCCGGTTTATTTCTACGAAACGCAGAAGGAATTGCATGTTTTCCTGCCTCTTCACGTTTAGCTTCTGCCTTTACTCTTCGTATAGAACTATTATCAAAACCCCTTTTCTTAAAATGTTTAGAACCCACGGCGCCTGTAGTTTTGGTTCCTGAATATCCAAATTTTATTCTAGAAGCTAACTCAGGATAAAATCCAGAAGTAATAGTATAAGCAATATTTTTATCGTTTCGTAATTGGGCTTCTGTAATCTTACCTTCTTGTGCAGCCATTATTACCTCTTATTAAGGAAATATATTTCAAACTCGGCTGTAGCACCATTCCACTGAGATGCAGGTAAAAAACCTATATCTCTCCATTGTGATAAATGGCGCTCTAATATTTCCAATTCTTCCTCCTCGTAATCAGACCAATTAATCTCCATAACAGAATTGGCTATATTCAACATTAACCAATTTAATAATCTTCTTTGTTTATAATCCGTATCTGGTGTACTATTACCAGTAGTATCAATTTTGAGAACCGTTTCCCTGTCCACAAATAAATGTACCAAAAATGCCATACCATAAACTTCTCCAGAAGCGGCAGCAGATGTAGAACCAAATGTTATGTCTTCTCCAAAATATTTCTCTTCGAAACCTGAAGCAACCTGTTGTACAACTATAGCAGGGAATTTTAGCTCTTCTGTTTCAGGAAACTGCCCAAATACATAAACCTCACCTGTAACAGCATCATTAATCTTATCACTTATACCCATCATAAGGGCTCGTTCTATAACATTAAGATAATCCTTAGCCATATGTTCTTCTCCTTGAGGTCCGCTCGCCCCGCATTCGCGCTGCTGATATCTGCATATATTCATCCCTATAGTCTTTAATAGACTCTATTCTCCACTCAGCTTCTTTATATAGGTATATGTCTCTAAGCTCTACTGGGGCAGAGCCTGACATATCTATTATAAGGGTGCTTAGATAATCTGTGCTTACTCCTGTCAATTTATCCATCATTTCAACGTTAGTTCCTGTAGCTGTAAAGGTTTTAGCAGCTCCATTAATATATACTTCTTGTGTTGGATTTTCAGCTAAATTTCTAAGTGGTAAATCTACTGTTATCCAATCAGTAGGTGTAAATGTATCAGTTGCTGTCCATATTATAGTTTTAGCAACTTCATCAACAACCCCGTTTAAGGTAAATTTAGTAAGGCTATCTGCTGATTTAATTTTAAATCGAATCCTATCTATTTCATAACCCGGATAATAAGTAGAGCCAGATGAAAAAGTAATAGTCTGGTCTCCATCAGAAGTAATGTCTGCTGGATTTTGTATAACTCTCTCAATATCTATAAGTTTATCATAACTTTCTAATTCTGAAAAGGCTTTAGTGTCTTTAAAATTATCTAATGCTTTAATGTAGTCTAAAGAAGGAGCATAGAAGGTGCAAGCTCCACTAATCCTATGTCCAGTTCTTTCTAGTCTACCAGAACGGCTCACAATAGGGCTCTGAAGCATTGTAAGGCCCGGAAGTACTATCTCTGGTGTACTTACATACCTATGGGTAATCGTGCCGCTATCTTGGACGTGGTCGAAAGTAGCATCATCTGTAGAACTTGTTTCATATCCAAAGCTTACGGGCGGCCCTTTCAATGGAGTTCCTGATTCCGTGGCTCCTCTAAATCTTTTAACTTCTTTATCATAAACAACATCACGTATAAAGGTTAAATCTCTAACTTGACTAGTGCGGTGGCTGATTGACCTCATCATCTTAGGTAGATTTATAGAGCCTACGTTAACCGCCGAAGCCATGTTCACATACCCCTAGGGTTTTGTCTCACGTTAAGGGTACTATCGCTACCGTCTATATTCTTCTTCCAGTCTATATCCCCTTTAGTTGAATCAGCATTATAGGTGCTGGTCTTTATACTCATGGCTTGTTTAGCTATAATAGCTGCATTTGCCATCTCTAAAAACTTCTGATAGGGTTCCTCGTCAACGTATTGAATAAATATATCGCCTATTCTTAATTGTTCAACACCCATACCATTCTGAGCTATACTAGCCAAATAACAACTATAATACATTATAGCGTTATCGTAAGCAGCGTCATTTTCCATAGGGGATGAAGTTGTGTCATAAACTAAACCTGTCTGCTCAGTAAACCATTCCATGGCTATAGATATTACTATATCTAAATCATTATCTATTATTTCTTCAATCTGTATACCGCTAATAAAGCGAATCCTGCTACGTAACAATGCCAGTGATGTAATCGAAGTAATTGCCATCTACATAAACCTCACATAGCCCATCGCGGCTGCACACATTGTCAGCATAACTCCCATCCACCATTTCATGGTGCCCTTCATATCCTGTTCCCACAGCTCGTGGTGGTGAAGGTGGTTTGTGAATAAGTCTTCCATGGTGTCCATGTTATTGAAGACCGTTTTTATTCTTTCGTCCATGCGTATCATCATCTCATCGCGTTCTGCTTGCTTCATGCTGCCTCCAGTGCTGCTATTCTCGCTTCTAATGCATCATTCTTTGCTGA
>Ga0187827_10009812_pt1 | contig 10070 bp, 9 predicted proteins | sample ETNtaG_39_FD_167969 | JGI IMG/M metagenome (GOLD analysis project Ga0187827, IMG submission 167969) | Marine microbial and viral communities from oxygen minimum zone, Eastern Pacific Ocean - ETNP2014_SV_150_PacBio MetaG (Illumina Assembly) | ecosystem: Environmental > Aquatic > Marine > Hypoxic... | reverse complement strand
ACAATACACCTTCTGGAAATTGATTATTGCATGCACTGTTAAGGGCATTAAGCCAATCGTCAGTCTTAGAATGTGAAGAGAGTGAGTACCCAACTATCTTCTTTGTGTACCAGTCTAATACGATTACTAGATATAACCATCCAAAGGCAGGAATCATTACTTTCGTCATGTCTGTACCCCAGTACTCATTAGGACGAGAAGCCCTGGGCTTGCTCCTGTTGAGCTGGTTGTCTCTTTTGGCCTTTAATCTTAGATTAGGCTTAACCAGTAGATTATGCTCTTTCATAATACGGTATATACGTTTCTTATTGATATTTTGTCGTTGTCGGTACTTCAGGTATGCCCATACCCGTCTGTAGTCCCAGAAGGGGTGGTCTGCCTTAATTGACTCTATCTGAGCAAGGATTATCTGGTCTTCCTGTTGTCTTTTCATAGATCTTCTCCTTCGCCTAATTCGAGTTCTGTTTTTTTTAGCTCTATTGTTAGCTCTGCTATAATTCGTTTAAGCTTTTTGTTTTCATCAACAGCACGTTGTTCTTTTCTTGATTTTCTTGAAGAGTCAAAAGCTTTATGAGATTTTGACTGGAACTCTTTAAGACAGTTGTAATATTGGTTTTGTGATATCTGATAGTTGTTACATAGTTCTGGAGCCCCTCCAGAACAATCTTTGCTTTAGTCTTTGAATCCCATTTACGATATTTCATTAATGCCCCCTTTCTGCTGTGTATTTTAGAAAAGTTACTCCTAATTTACACGGTGTTTCTTAACGGGGAGCAGTATAATAGTCTTTACAGGAAAATAGATTGGGTGCAATTAGATATATAGCTCGAAGACTCTGACATCTAAAATTGATTTATAAGCAATGAAAAAAAGACAAGAGATAGTTGCTATGATACCAGCACGTATAGGCAGTACACGTCTTAAGTGCAAGAATCTTGCTTTGTTAAACGGGAAACCTCTAATAGCATATCCTATTGAAGCGGCAAAGAAATCAAAGGTTTTCTCAAAGATTGTTATAAATGGAGATCATCCTGTTTTTACAGATATTGCAGCACGTTATGATGTTGAATTCTATCAGAGGCCTTCTCATCTTGGGTCTTCAAATACTAAGGCTGATAGCGTTGTATATGATTTTCTGTTAAAGCATGAAACAGACTGTGTTGCTTGGGTAAACCCTACTTCTCCGCTTCAAACTGGAGAGGAGGTTGGAAGTGTTATTAACTTTTTCATGAAGGAAAACCTAGATTCTCTCATTACTGTAAGAAATAAACAAGTTCATTGTATGTATGAAAATACACCAGTTAATTTTAAAAAGGAAGAAATGTTTAGCCGCACACAGGATTTAGTGCCCGTTCAAGCTTCTGTATATTCAATAATGGTATGGAAAAGGCAAACATTTCTGGAGTCATATGAGAAAAGAGGCTATGCTTTATTTTGTGGAAAGATTGGATATTATCCAGTCAGCAAGGAATCTTCCTTGATTATAAAGACCAAGGAAGACTTGATGATTGTGGATCATATTATCAGGGCGAAGGAATCTGCTTCCGAGTACGAAATAGAATATGATAGTCTTGTAAAGACACTTAATGCAATGGAGCAGTAAAATATTGTCCTAAGTGTTGTAATTGTCAATTAAAATGTCAAGGGAGTTATTATGCTAGGCATGTGTGATAATTTAAAAAGTGTAGTACTCTATTTCCCTGATGGGGTTGGGTGTTATCTAAACAGAATATTCGTTCTTGTAGTAAAGAGTAATGCGTTATCGTGAGGTAATCCTAAAGCAAGTATGTATTGAAATGGGAGTGGAGATGGATACAAGAGAGTCAAGGCAGAATACTTAAACACAGATTTAGAAAAAGTACTATATATAGAAACATGTCAATAGAAATACCAAAACATCTACAGCTTTTGGATTGTACAATCCGCGATGGAGGGTATATAAATGCCTGGAAGTTTGAAAAGAAGATAGTTCGTGAAGTATACAGGGCCTGTTCCAATGCAGGAGTTGATTTTGTGGAGATAGGGTTTAGGGGAAATGAAAAGTATTTTGATAAACAAGATTATGGTATCTGGAGGTTTTCTTCAGATGAAAATATAAGAGAAGCCATAGACGGAATAGCGGGTACAAAAATTTCAGTAATGGGCGACTATGGAAAGATAGACTGTGATGACATTGTAGAGAAAAAGAATAGCCCAGTAGATCTTGTGCGTATTGCTGCTCATAGGGATAAGATCATTGACGCTTCAAATTTTATTAATAATGTTAAAACAAAAGGATATTTAACCTCACTTCAGGCTATGGGTTTTTCCAGTTATAACAGTAACGAAAGACGTGAGCTTATAAAGGCTGTCAAGAATTCAGGAATTGACTATTTGTACATTGCTGATAGCTATGGATCTTTTTTCCCACACCAAATAACAGGTATTTTTGAACCATTTCTTGAAATTGAGAACTTAAAGGTTGGATTTCATCCTCATAATAATCTTCAGATGGCATTTGCTAATACAGTTGAGGCTATTAGATGTGGAGTAAATATTATTGATGGAAGTGTTTACGGTATGGGGCGTGGTGCAGGAAATCTTCCCATAGAATCAGTTGTTGCTTATTTTGAGTCCATTTTAAAGGATCAGTACAACGTAGTGCCTCTTCTAAATATCATTGATGAGTATTTTACTGAACTTTATAGAGAATACCAATGGGGATACAAACTTCCATATATGATCTCAGGGATTTATAAATGTCATCCTTATTTTGCAGATGACCTGATCAGCCGTCGTGAATATACGATAGAAGATATCTGGAGAATACTCGGGCATATTAATAGGTTGAATCCGGTAGGCTTTGATCGAGGAATTGTTGATGATATTATTAAAAAAGAAGGAATAATTGATGAATTTAACGAAAGCACGATTGCGATTGAGAAGGGGTCCATATGGGACAATCGTGAAGAAGGTGTTTGTGCAGTAACCTATAAAAAACGGCATGAGGGAAGGGATTTTTTGGTCTTGGCAAATGGTCCAAGCTTAAGAGAGTATAGAGATAAAATAAAGTTGTTTGTGGAAGAACACAATCCTGTAATTCTTGGGGCTAACAATCTAGAGATGATGTTTGCACCCCATTATCATGCATTTAGCAACAAGGTAAGATTTATGATGCACATTGACAATGTTAGTCCTCATTCAAGATTACTTATAGGCGAGAATATTTCGAGAGATATTATTGTAGAGTATACACACCGTGACTATGAGACATTATGTTTTAGGGATGTGCTGGATGCTGATTTTAATATCTACGATGGAAGAATTCAATCAAATTGTCGGTCTGTTTCTGTATTGCTTACGGGTGTTGCTATTGTTATGGGTGCTCGCCGGATTTTTATTGTTGGAATGGATGGATATCTTGGGAAAACAAAAACCAATGCCCTTTTCTATGAAGAAAAGTTTCAAACTTCAGAGCATGGATTGCAATTGCATATCCATAGGTGGAACGAACATTTCTTAAAGCAAATAGATTTATACCTAAAAAAAGGGGGAAATGAGGGCGTTCAAATTATTACCCCTACAAGTTATAAAACAATGTATAAAGATATTAAGGGTTATTTGTAATTAAACTTGTGGATATTGTATTTACGGATAGATATAGAATCTTAAATAACATCTTTGAGGAAAGAAGTTATTTTAAAGTAGTTTGTGGTGCTGGCAACGAAGATGTGGAGGAGGTTAGAAAACTTGCAATTATTTACACGCTTGCTGGAGCTACTGCACTCGATATATCTGCTAATGTTGACGTGGTTAAATCAGCTAGTGAAGGTATTCAAACTGCTATTGAAATGGCCCCTTATCTTAAAAAGGAAATACGGCACAGACCATTCTTAAATGTAAGCATAGGGCTTAAGGGAGACCCACACGTAAGAAAGGCGTTAATAGATCTTGACGCATGCACATTGTGTGGTGAATGTAGACATTCGTGTAAAGAAAGAGAAGCCATTAGTGAAGGCTATATAGTTGATAAGATTCGTTGTATTGGCTGTGGTGAATGTAGAAAGGTATGCAAGTATGGAGCAATAAGTTTTTATAATAAGAGAGTCGATTATGAAAACATCTTGCCTGAATGTATTAAGGCAAACACAGAAACCATGGAGCTACACGCTGTTAGCAACGACGATCAGCGGGTTATGAATGATTGGAAACTCTTGAATAAACTAATACCAGATAATTTTATTAGCATGTGTATTGACAGGCATCTTCTGTCTAATGAGCAGCTTATAAATAGAATTATGGGAGCATATGAGATCACTGGAGAGCGTATGATAGTACAAGCAGATGGAGACCCAATGAGCGGAGATGGAGATACATTCAATATTACTCTTCAGGCTATTGCATGTGCGGATATTGTCGCAAAAAGTGGGATTCCAGTGAAGATCTTGCTTTCAGGAGGTACAAATAGTAAGACAGGAGTATTGGCTAAGCAGTGTGGGGTGCAAGCCCATGGAGTTGCTATAGGCAGTTACGCCAGAAATGTGGTAAAGAAATATCTTATTCAAAGAGACTTTGAATATAACAGAGCTTTGATAAAAGAAGCTGTAGGGGTTGCTGAATCCTTAATTAAGGTTAATATTGAGGCAATAAATGGTTCATGTTGAAGTTAATGAAGATATAATTGAGAATATTGAGCTCTTAGTCTTCGATAAAGACGGGACTCTTATAGATTTGTATAATTACTGGGCAAACATGGTTGGTTATAGAGTTAATTATGCTCAAGATATACTTGGCTTCAATGACGATAAAAAAACACACATTATGTATGCTATGGGGATCGATTTAAAGGAAAGAAGGCTGAAGGTGGAGGGTCCTGTTGGTATCAAAAAACGAGAGATAGTTATGCAGGCTATGGTAGATGCTCTACTAACAGTTGGTTACAGGAACACTTATGAATTGTGTTTGGAGGCTTTTAGAGAAGTAGACACCTTAAGTGTAAAAAAATTCCCAGAGATAATAAAACCTGTTGAGGGTATGTATCAGATTATAGATAGTTTATGTAAAAAAAAATGCAAGATTGCAATTGCAACAACAGATGAAACAGAAAGGGCTAGTATGGCGCTAGAATTCCTGGGAATATCAGACAAAGTTGATATTGTTGTTGGGAGTGATATGGTTGATAATTGCAAGCCTTATCCAGATATTGTTAACATGATTACGAGAAAACTGTCGATTGCGAAAATGAATACAGTGATAGTTGGTGATGCTATAGCTGATATTGAAATGGGCATTAATGCTTGTACTCGTGCCTCTATTGGTGTAATGAGTGGTATATCGAGTAAAAGAGACTTGTTGAGGGTGACACCATATGTGGTTCCGGATATATCATATATTGGTGTAAGACGAATATAATGAAGAGTTTAATTAGATTAAATAGATTTAAATAAGACTTTAAGTGGTGTATCCGTACCTTAAAGCGAGAGGCTTTTTGTTATCTTATTCAGATATGGATAAGGTATGTTTTTTTTGGAACAATAGACTTTATAGAATACGAATTTAGAATGGATATTTTGTTAGGTTATAGCCTGCTCTAGTATAGTTTTTTGTGTCAATGATTGGAACTGGCAATTGAAAGAAGGAGAATTATGAGAATGCTCCCTATCCCAATTTTGGTGATAATAGTGGTGAACGAATCAATGCATAAATATTAGTGTTTATGAAGGAGGGTTGTATTATAAATAGCAATAATGGTAAAAGGGTTTTGATGATTTCTCCTAATATTATTGGAGTTAAAGGGGGGATGAACCGTTTTATGCCTGGTTTAGGGATTATGTATCTAGCTGCCGTGCTGGAAGAGAGGGGTTTTCATGTGGCGATCCGTGATACAGCGGTTGAGGGAAATGATATACGGATACATACAGATATAAATTCTAATCTAGAGATAATCGGAGAAAGAGATGAGACGATAAGAGATTATGTGGCTAATTTTAAGCCTGACCTTGTAGGAATTTCAGTACTTTTTTATACTCAAAGCGCTCAGGGCCAAAATGTGGCAAAGATTGTCAAGTCTATAAATCCCAGTACATTGGTTGTAATTGGAGGTAATCAGGTGTCTGAGAATTACGCTTCTATAATGAAAAGCAAGAATATAGATTATGCAATGATAAATGAATGCGATCTGGTGTTTGCTGACTTTGTAGAGGCCTATTTTTCTGGCAAAGATTACAAAAAAATACCTGGTTTGGTATACAGAACTGACGGAGGTCTTAAAGTTAACAATAACAATAGTTTTATAGAAAATCTTGACGAAATTCCTTTGCCTGCAAGACACCTTGTAAACATGGAAAAATATTTTGAAATTGGTCTTTCACACAACCCATATGCAAGGCACCCTCGAGTGGGATACGTTATGACTTCTCGTGGCTGTCCGGAAAAATGTGCTTTCTGTACATCTCCCATTCGCTGGGGAAGGAAATACAGGAGGAGGTCAATTGAGAATATTGGGCTGGAATTAAGGCAGCTACGGGATGAATATAAAGTGGGTGAAATTCAGTTTGAAGACGACACACTTTCAATTAATCTAAAACATCTTCACAAACTATGTGATACCATTGAGCCTCTGGGGCTTCTGTGGAATACGGTTAATGGGATAAGGATTGACTATCATGGAAGAAAGCCTGAGGTACAGGATGAAATGTTTAGAAGAATGGCTGATTCAGGCTGTTATCAGGTTTGCTTTGGCCTGGAAAGTGGAGACCAAAGGGTGCTTGATGAATTACTAAACAAAAATCTTAAATTGTCCACTGCTGAACCATGTATTAATGCAGCTAAAAAAGCTGGGCTTTCGGTTCATTTATTCTTGATGGTAGGGTTTCCTGGAGAGGCCCTGGAAGAAATGGAACGTACAATCGCCTATGCAAAGATGCTTGGCCCTGACAGTTGTTCTATTTCCATTTTTACACCATTGCCCGGTACCTCACTATATAAATATGCTTATGAAAATGATTATTTTGTAGATGGGTTTACTGAGGATAATATATTGTTTGCAAAATCTAATATCAAGATACCCGGATTTACCCCCGAAGAATTCGAAAAACAGGTTATGGCGTGGACAAATGAGTTGAATAACGAATTGAAGAAGAGAGATCCTGGCAAGTTCCATGAAAAATATAAACGGTTTCTTGATAAAGATAAATCCATCACATTTATGAAACATACTTAATTGTTATATGAGTGCATATTTCTAATCTCTACATTATCTAAATATTCATCACACTTCATCCATCACTACTAATTATTGAGTAATTGATGTTGTTAAAATTTGCGAACAGAGTAACGAGTAGAATCTTTTTTACAATAAGTATATTTTCTTTGCTTGTTCCGAAAAACAGAAAGCTTATTTTGTTTGGAGCATTTGGCGGAAAGCACTATGGTGATAATAGCGGCTCATTATATTTGTATTGTCTTAAATACCATAAAGACGAGTTTCGCTGTGTATGGTTAACTGATAATGTAGACGTTATATCATATATTAGAGGCATTGGAGGAGAGGCATATTTAAAGAAATCATTAACCGGCATGTGGCTTTCGCTAAGAGCAGGTATAGTCGTCATATGTTACAGAATTGAAGATGTATTATTTTATAAGCCCATTTCAAAGAAAACAATAATACTGCATCTTTGCCATGGTATTGCAGTTAGAGAAGGGCATTTAGAAAGTAAGAAGAGTGCAACTAAGGGTGACTTGGAGTTTGACTATTACAAAAAATACGCATTATATATGGCAGCAACTTCTTTATGGGCCGCTGATCGACAAAGAATGATAATGTCCGTGCCTCCTTCACGGACGGCCATTACTGGTTATCCGAGAAATGATGTTTGGTTTAACCCAGATAAGGCCATGATAAATTCTCTATCGAGTAAATATGATTTAGGTAAATACACTATCTTGTATGCTCCTTCATGGAGAAAATGGAGACCAATACATTATTTCCCTTTTGATGACTTTGATATTAATGGATTATACTGCTTTCTGAAGGAGCGAAACATTACGGTTATTATTCGACCACATAGAACCGATTTTAAAAGACAAAATAAGGGTATGTTTTGGAAGTTGATGAATGATTTAGATGAAGTCGTCATAGTGGTCACACAAGATGATCTTGTTGATGTTCAACCGTTGCTGTATTTATCTGATTGTTTAATAACCGACTACTCTTCTATTCAATATGATTTCTTACTTTTAAACAGGCCTATTATATATCTGACTTATGATATTGGTGATTATATCCAGAAAGTTGGGTTAAATAAGGACTTTAATAATCTTGCTGTTGGACCAAAACCAGTAACCCAGGCAGAATTTATAAGTAGCCTAGAGATGTTCTATAATAATGAAGATCCGTTTTATGAAGAGAGGATTCAAGCCAGGGATATTGTTCATAAGTATAAGGATGGACAGTCTTGCAAGCGTGTATATGAGCTGATTAAAGAAATAACAGCCCTGTTTAACAGGTAACTTCATTGTGCGCCCATATCTTGGTCCATATAGCAGAATACGCCTTATAGGATCTTATGCTATTATAACCTTGACATATTTATACTGTGTAAATTTAACCTGTATTTCAGTTGTTTCACAATTCTACATATAAGTATCTCCCTGAGAAAGTCTAATCAATCCCAACCAAAACATCAAAAATATCCTCTTTATTGAATGCGGTCGTTCAGGTTATGGTGGGTCGTTTCACAGCCTTTACCTTACAATAAAAAGCCTGGATCAAAACAAGTATAAGTTTAACGTCGTTTTCTTTAATAAATCAGTTTTTTATGAGAGATTAACAAAAATTGGGACTGAATGTCATTATATCGATGATGTGATATTCAGTGAGGGTAGAAGGTTGCAGAAGTACATACTCGGAAAGCTGAATGGATTTATGCTTAGGTACTTACCTTTATTCAGTGTGTGGTTTGAGTATATTATACACCGTGGCACAATCTCTAAGCTCACTATGCTTGCAAGGAGAAAAAACATTGACCTGATTCATCTCAACAATCAGATTGTACTTAATTTTATGGGAGTGTTCGTTGCAAAGTCCCTGAATATCCCATGCTTGTCACATTTAAGGACATTTAATTCATATGGGTTGAATCAATATAAAATTGATTACACAAAAAAGATTAATATACATTATTTGGCAATATCTGAGCAAATAAAGCGACATTGGGCTCAGAAGGGATTGGATTCTAAAAAGGTAGATGTTATATATAATGTCCATCAATCTATTGAAAGCTGCAATTTGCGGGATAATGGCGTTTCAGTCATGTCAGAATACGATGGATACAAAATAATTTATGTTGGAAGACTCATAGAATGTAAAGGAATCCCATTCTTATTGAAAAGCTTTGAGCAAGTTATAAACAATAATATTAATGCAAAGCTTTTTTTAGTGGGTAACGGTGAAGAATTGAATAAATTAAAAGAATATATTTCTGGACTAAATATAAAAAAGGATGTGGTTTTTTTGGGCTATAGAAGTAATCCTCAGGCATTTATAAGATATGCAGATTTATTAGTGCTTCCATCAAACGAAGAGGGATTTGGACGTGTGCTATTGGAAGCGATGGATGTGGGAACTCCAGTTATTGGAACCAGAATAGGCGGTATTCCTGAGATTATAGAGCATGGAGTAAATGGTTTTCTTGTAGATTGTGGGGATATTGAAGCCTTGAAGAAATCAATGATTGAAATTCTGGAAGATAAATTACTTAGAAAGAAATTAATCCAGGGAGGTTATGAAACCATAAACTCAAAATTCCGTGTTGAGAAGTATCAAGGGAAATTAGAGAATATATACACTACCCTCCTTGACGTAGCAAATTGAGTTTTATGCATTTTACAAAATCAATTCAATTTAACCTTTGAATTAGAGTAAACAATTCAAAGAGTATCAAAAAGTATAAGCCCATTATTAATTTTTTGTTACGTGGATCGTATTTGATAACTTTTAGAGTAATGCATGACTATTTCATGGGAGTTTTAGGGGGTTTGGTAAAGTAGGCTTAGAGTGCAATGTGCCTGCAGAATATTAAGTCATA
>Ga0187827_10009811_pt1 | contig 10072 bp, 2 predicted proteins | sample ETNtaG_39_FD_167969 | JGI IMG/M metagenome (GOLD analysis project Ga0187827, IMG submission 167969) | Marine microbial and viral communities from oxygen minimum zone, Eastern Pacific Ocean - ETNP2014_SV_150_PacBio MetaG (Illumina Assembly) | ecosystem: Environmental > Aquatic > Marine > Hypoxic... | reverse complement strand
CATCCAAAGCCATGGGATGCACGGAAACCCGCAGCGGCTCTTACGTGTGGGAAGGAGGCACGCGGGTCGGGCAGACCTCCGATCTTTCCCCGGAACGATGTCCGGTGCGTCTGCTCTGTACCGTTGTGAGTACATCGGTTCCCGGTCAGGCGGTCCTCGACGCAGGCAAGAAGGCGCTTACAGCGATGTCTGATTCCCCGTTTGGGCTCATCATTGAGCAGCCGGCCGCGAAGATCAGAGGCATGTCCGTAGAACACGGTCATGTGGATATCAGCGAATGCCCGGCTGAAATCCACGTCGGAGATCGGCTCTCAGTGATACCAAAGCACGGCGGAATGACGACGAACCTGCATGACACGATGTACGGAGTGCGGGATGAGACTGTCGAAGCGGTCTGGAAGGTCGCGGGGAGAGGGAAATCTCAGTGAGGTAGACCACGTCAGAATGTTCTCAGCCGTGCGAGCGTGACGTTCCGCCTTGGGCGGGCCACAGACAAGAGAGTGTGACTCCCATTCATTCCACAATTAAGCAAGGCACAATGAATCTGATACAGATCACCAGGTCCTCGCTCCTCTTTCTATCCTGCCTCCTCGCCGTCGGCCAAAGCTTATCGCTCGCAGAGCCTTTCATGGGGCGGGAGAAGCACGTCTCTCGTGAGATCACCGATTACATCGGCTGGCACTGGCAGGAACATTTCATCTACTGGGACCTTGACTTTCCGGAGAAGGAAAAGGTCCGGCCGGACTCCCTGGTCGTCGAATCGGATGGCGAGCTGGTGCCCTCGCAGCTCTCTCATTTGAAAATCAAGCGTGGCAGACTGCTCGCCTGCCGTGTGCATCTGCAGGCAAGCGTTCCTTCTTTGAAGAGGAAGGTGTGGAGGATCTGGTACAGCCGAAAAAAACAGCCAACGCCGGCTATGGCTTCCGAAATAAAAGTCGACGCAGGCAAAGACCAGATCGTTATAGCGAACTCCAAGGTGTCGCTGAAACTGCTGGCCGGCAAGTGGCAGGGAGAAATGCCGGGCCGCGATTGCCCCGGGCCGGTCGTGGGCATCCAGTCAATAAAGGCAGAGGGCCCATTCCAGTGCCGCAGCGGTTTCAGAACTGACCAGGCTGTTCTCGAATGGAAGGCTCGGGTGGTGGAGCAGGGCCCTCTCTTCGTTGACTACCTCGCAGAATTTCGTTTCCAGACCGCTCCGAAAGAGCGGCAGCATCCGATGGTGGCGCGAAAGCCGGAGCAGGGCGCTTTCTATACCTTTCGCCTACGCCTGTATGCGGGCAAAGAACACGCGCTCATCCAGGAAGATTACGGGGGGCTGGCCAGGAATGATTCCTTCTTCATTTCCTTTTCCGATGGTTTTCAGCCCACATCGAGTAATGCGGTCAGGGAAAATTCCAGCGAGAAGACCTACCGCATCCAGCGTCCCGAAAAACCGCACACCTTTTTCATCATCCCCTGCTGGCATGTAAACGCCGATTACAACGGCCCCCGCACGGACTGGTTTGGTTTCTACAACGAAACGGACAAGGACTACCTCGGCATATTTCGCATCGACGGAAACCAATGGAAGTACCCGGTCTTCAACACCGTGCGGGCAGTGGATTCAAAGGACGGCGTGCGAGCCGAATTCCCCATTATGGCCGGGCACCGCCGATGGGGGCTCTTCGCCGGGACGAAGGACGAAAACATCGGACGGATGAGCTACAACTGGCGCGCTTTTCCGCGGGTCAAAAAAGCGAGGATTCACCAGGCCATTCAGCGGGAGAGCGAGTTTCCGCTTCAGATTGTGAAGGACTGGATTCTCGGTCACGGCGAACCGGGTGAGCCGGTGCCGCTTACGATGCGGATGCCGATCCGGCCGGTGAATCGCGTACTGCACAATGGATTTTCAGACAACGAGACCGCGCCCCCTGCGCTTGTGCGATTCATGCGCGAATTTCTGCTGAAATACCGGGGCAAATTCCTGGATGAGAAAAACAAGACGACCGATGCGCTCATTCTTTTCTGGGCCTACACCATGTGGGATGAAGAGTATTACGAATGGCGGCGTTTCCACCTGAGCTATGGCGATCCGGAAAGTATCAAGCACCTCTACGGCAAGGGCGTGCCGAACTTCAATACCGACCGGTACAGTTGTGTGGCCTTCGCCGCGCTTGCCCTGCCCGACCATCCCCTTGCGGCCGAATTCATCAAGCACGGCAAGGAACAGATGAATCTTCAGTTCCGGGAGTTCTTTTATGAAAGCGGTGTGTACCAGGAAGGCGGGGACTATTACGCGCACGTCCTGAATCTGTTCGCCGATATGTTTCGCATCTATAAAGACTCGTTTGGCATCGACCTCTTCAGCAGCCGTGAAGGCTACCTGCCCCGTTTCAAGAAGACCTTTGCCGCGTTCTGCAATCTTCAATTTCCCAGCGGGAGAATGCCGGTCATGGGCGACGGGGGAATGGGGGCCAATCCGTCGCACGGACTCGCTTCCTGCGCCAAGACTGCCCCCTACTATGAAGCGACCGATCCCCAGTTTGCCGAACATCTGCGCTGGTGCGCCAACCGGTGGTTCAAAAAGCCGGGCGGTAAGCCGCTGCCAATGGAAAGCATCAACCTCGACCCTACCGGTCTCGTATTCCGTGCGGATTTCAACACGCCCCGTGAAACGATGCTGCTCTTTCGCGTGGGGCCAACGTGGAGCCACTGGCACATGGACCAGGGGCAGGTGCAGGGGGAGATCCTCGGCGGGAAAGCTGCGCCGGTCCGGAGCACCTGCAGTGGCGCGCACAATCATATTGCCGCGCGCAGCCCGCATCAGACCATCGCCATCGGTGGTGAGGTCCCGCAAGGGGGAAACGTTGAGCGTTTCGACACTTCCGATTTCGCAGACCTGGGAATCGGACGCATCCATTCCCGTGATAGAAAAAGCTCTGTGCGGAGGCACGTCCTCTTCCTTCGCAACGATTGCTTCCTGATTTACGACCAGCTCAATTCGAGCAAACCTTCTCACTTTCAGTCCGAGGGATTTGACCCGAAGTATTTCCGCTTCATCGACGGAGGCGGAACTGACCGCGCACTGGGCAAGCCCTATCGATCCATCCTCGACTGGACGGGCCGGAAAACCGAAATCCTGGAGGGTGGCAGATGTATCCTTGTCACCAAAGACGATGAACGTGATTTCTGCTTTATGCTGGATAAGGCGGGGAAGGTGTCGGTAAAAGGAGTCGAGTTCGAGGGTCGATACGGGGTGATTCGGATGAAGCCGGGCCGGATCGAATTTGCCCTGTTCGATGGGGCCCGCGCGGCCGCGGGAGGGGTTGAAGTGTCGGCCGGTTCTCAATCGGGCCTCGTGCGGGGCAGATTGGATGTAAAAAAGAAACTGTCAGTGGCCGTGGCAACAGCCGGACCGGTGGTCTCCACCAAATTCCAAATCGATGGGAAAGACAGAGCATTCTCCCCCATGCGAAACGGGGCTGGATTCGACGCTGAGAAAGGCCAGAGAGAATTTACCCTCCAGTTCCTTCCCCAAAAATGGGAGCATCGTTCATCGCCTAATCTCTGGGCCGTCGCGCGAACCCAGATTACAAACACGAGCGCGCGTATTACCTGGACCAGCGATCAGCCCGGTGACTCCGTCGTTGAGTACGGGACTTCACCCAAACTCGGCAGCACCACATCATCCGGGAAGAAACATGCCCGCATCCACGAGGTCCATCTGAAGAATCTGCCTGCCGGACAGAAAATCTTTTTCCGAGTCAAGACCCGTGGATGGGAAGGGCGCACTGCCACTCTGAGCGGCGAGCCGTTTGTAACTCGAAAGCCTCAACGGCAGGCGATGCCGGCCAGGCCGTTCACCATCCGCTTTGGTGCGCAGGGCTCTTCGTTGGATCGGGAAAAGGGCCTCGGCAGCCAGTCCACAAGGATTGAGATCGCCTGGGATCATCTCTTCTCAGAGAGAGGTCGTTTTGACCGCGCTCGGCTCGAAGAGTTAGCAGACCGGGTGGCCAGCACCCGCAGGGCCGGCATCGAGCCCATCGTTCTATTGACCTATTGCCATGATTGGGCCCAGACGTTGACCGACCGGCAGGCGACTTGGTTTCATCCCTTTTTCGGACCGCCTGACCACATCGCCGATTGGAAAGATTTCATTCGGCCGGTGATTGAGCGGCTGAAAGGACAAGTGCAGTGGTACGAGATCTGGAACGAGCCGGACGGCCATTACCTGGCAAATCATACTGATCCCGGCAGTAACACCATTTTCGGCAAGCCCGCGGCCGAGGCCGATCCGGAGTTCCATGACAACACACGCTACTGGCTGCAGGACCGCTACGTCCCCCTGGTGATGGCGACCCGCGAAATCGCCGACGAAGTCGACCCAAAGATCCGCCTGATGGCACCGTCCTGGAATCACGACTACCACGGCACGCGAGCCGAGCTGTGTTTCGAGGCCGGCCTGCACAATTACATCGACGCCTACAGCTTTCATGCCTACGTGGGCCCACCGCAGAATTATCCCCGCTGGAGCCACTGGACTTACGACACTTATTTCAAACACATCGACCGGGTCTTCAAAAAGTTTGACGTGCAGTTTCCCCTGGCCGTGACAGAGTGGGGCTTCCAGACCGGCGCCGCACAGCAACGCCAATGGGATTTCCGCTCGGAGAATGACCATGCCGCGCAGATCGCTAAAGCCATGCTTTCACAGGCAGCAACGGGCCGGATATTCCACTCCGTCCTCTATCGCCTGGATGGAGGCGAGTTTGGCCTGACTGAATCGTCTTCTTCAGCGCGGCCCAAGGGCAAATTGCGGATCAGACCAAGGCCCTCGTATCGCGTGTTCAAAGCTCTCGCCGAACTGTTGGGCAACACCCCGCTTGTCGAGAGCCGCCTGGTTACGATCGAGCCGGATAAGAGCATGCGATGGCTCGCCCTGGATCTGACTGCTTCCAAACAGACGCTCATCGCCCTCTGGCCCACAGGATGGAACGAAGGGAAAATGGCCTTTGCAGCACAGCCCTCTCTCAAAATCTCGGTCCAGGCAGAACTGCCACGTCGCTCCAAAGTGCGCCGGATCACAATGTTCGGAGGATCAAAGAAGCCCAGTCGTTTGCGTTGGGAAGACAAGAAGTGGATGTGGGAGGTGAATCCCGATCCGTTCCCGGGTCAACAGGATGTCCCGCCGGAGATCTTCGTCGTAGAGCACTGATTGCCTGCCTGGTCCTCCAAGACGGAGTAGTTTTGACGGATTTCAGGGGCGAAGCCCCGGGCTTTTTGCCTAGCCCAGCCCAACGGGCTGGGTGAATGGCACAAAGATTTGGAAAGGGGCAACGCCCCGGCCATTTATAAGGATGCCATTATTGGGGCAAATGACCGGGGCGTTGCCCCTAAGGATGATCCACCCGCAAACCCAGCCCGTTGGGCTGGGCTAGGCAAACAGCCCGGGGCTTTGCCCCTGAGAATTGTCATTCAAATCCGTAAGATTGCCTTTGTCTCGGCCTGCTTGGTATCTGTTCGGGAATCGAGTTTTCGCGACTGCTCGCACGGGGTCTTCTGAGAACAGGTCTTAGAGTTCCAAGTCTGTCGAAGCAGGGGTTGGATTAACGGCTTCAGCCGGGACTGGATTCGCCATCCGCTCAGAGGTCCCGCCTGATAGGGGCGTTACTCCAACTCCATTTAGCGTCCCCATGAGGCAGAGGAAAACAGTAGCTGGGCCCACTTGGGTGGATGCGGGATGAGGATGTTGGCTGACGGCATTGAACATCCCGCGCGGCGCGGCTATCTTTCCGACGTTGCACTCGAATTCCAGCCTTTCAAGAGAGGGACGTGAAATGGCAGACCTGATTTTCGACGGCGCGTGGACCGCGCTGGTTACACCGTTCAAAGAAGACGGCAGCGTCGACTGGAATGGATTTCAACGAAACATCAATTTCCAGGTTGCAGAAGGCATCAGCGGCATCCTGCCCGTCGGCACGACCGGTGAATCGCCCTCCCTGAATTGGAAGGAACACGAAGCGGTCATCGACAAAGCCATCGAATTCAACGGCGGCCGGACCAAGCTCCTTGCCGGCACCGGCAGCAACTCCACCGCGGAAGCCGTGAAAGGCTCGAAGCATGCACACGAATCCGGCGCTGACGCGGTACTTCTTGTCGACTGCTATTACAACGGCCCTTCTTCACTGGAGCTCCGCAAAGAATATTACGAAGCGGTCCTCGATGCGGTGCCGGGCATTCACGTGGTGCCTTACATTATTCCCGGTCGGACCGGTTGTGAGATGTCCGTGGAAGACGTCGCCATCCTTGCCGGCAACTATCCTGGCGTGCATGCGGTGAAGGAAGCGACAGGCAATCTCGAACGCATGGCTAAAACACGTGAGCTCTGCGGGAGTGATTTTCAGATTATGAGCGGCGATGACGACATCACCTTTAAGATGATGTCCAATCCGGACATCGGAGCATCGGGCGTCATTTCAGTTATCTCAAACGTGGCGCCAGCCGCCGTCCAAAAGCTCACCCGCGCCCTGCTCGAAGGAGATGAGGTGACCGCCAAGCATCTCGAACAATCGCTGTCTCACCTCTTCGGCATTGTTGGCGTCAAAATCGATAACGAACGCCAGATGCCGGCCGGCAGCCCTGCCATCGTGTCCGACAAATTCCGCAATCCGCTCCCCATCAAAACAGTGATGAACGGGCTCGGCATGGCTTCCGGCCGCTGTCGTCAACCGCTGGGCAAGATGACTGCGGCAGGCGTCGAACATGTCCGTGACGTGGCCCGACAGACACACGCACAGGATCCTTCAATCCTGCAGCCTGTTGAAGAAGCATACGGTGTGAATGTTCAGGAGCGTATCGATGACGATGCGGTCTGGGCGGCGCTGGCGTATGCGTGATGCGTAATGCGTAATGAGTAATACGTAATGAGTAAGTGCACGGTACTCATTCTGTGCGTTGCTCTTTACTCTTTGACCCGCACGGTCACCTTCTCCTCTTTTCCAGATACCACCTCTCTCGCTTTTACGGTCCACCTGCCGGTCGGGTCGTTCAGGGCCAGGGGGAGCGTGCCAGTCCAACGGCCACTCTTCAGCACCACGTTTCTTGTGAGCGGATGACACCTGCTGCCGTCCGGGCGGAACACATCCAGATGCACCACGTGCCGGGCGGGTTTGGTGTCCGTCTCAATTCTGATGTCGAGGGCCAGGCCCTTTGCACGCGATGAAGGGCCTGCCTGCACCACAAGGTCGTCTACCTTGTAGGGAAGAATGGCGTACAGCGCGTGCGGGGCGTCACGCAGATCTGATTTCGCGGTTTTGCCTTTCCCGAGATATTGGCCACTGGCGAGCTCGTAGATGTGTCCGCCCTTTTTGAATTCCAGCTCGAGGTGCCGGCCCTCATCGAGCAGTAAGCCCACGTAGCGTGCTGGGCCGTCCTGCCAGCGGAAGATGCGGCGTCCGGCAAAGACGGTCTCGCTGTTTCGCATGACGTCGCGGGTGACGACCGCCGAATCTATTTTTGCCAGGCGAAGAAGCTCTACGACCAGTGTCTGCTGCCAGTGTTCGGGTACCCGGCGATATTCGGTTTCAAGATAGTTCATCAGAATAGTGATGCCCTTACCGGTGCGCTTGAACACAAACGCGGGCGGTTTGGTTTCGCCGAAAATGTGCTTGCCGAGCGCGTGGCCGTCCGATGTCTTGAGTGTGTCTTCGTAATACTGGCCGATAAACCACTGGCCCTTGATGTTGAAGTCCGGCTCGGTCTCGAACGTGCCGACGCCCCAGTCACTGACCATGGTTTTGAATTTGAAACGCTCCTCACGCTTGATCCCGAACAGATCATCGAGCTGCCCCGGGCTCTGGTACGCGCCGTGGTCATCCCACACACCGGGACAAAGATCGGCGAGGACGATGCCGCCGTTGGCAACGAATTCGCGAAGGGCCTTGCACGTCTCCAGATTGAGGGACACCGCGGATGTCAGCACCAGCAGCTTTATGCCCTCACCCTTGCTTTTCTGTATCTGGCGTTCGGAGATGTAGCCAAACTGCGTGCCAGCATCGTGAAACATCTGCTGCATGCTCCGCCGTGCCCACGCGGCAGGCCGGACAAACAGATGAGAATGCTCCGGGTCCACATGCTTGCCGAGGATGCACATCGCATACAGGCTGGACTGGCTGTAAAGAAACGCGATGGAATCAGTCTGGCTCGGGCGGTTCTCCATGAGCAGTTTGCCGATGCCCTCGCGGATCGGCCGCGAAAGGTCGCGCACCCAGCGCGCCTGCGGGTAAAGGCAGTCGGTGGAGTTGTAATAAATAGGGCCGTACCACCAGCCGATGCCCCCGTGGCCTTCGAACGCGCAGTTCCAGATATAACGCTGATACTGGCTGTAGGTGCGGTTGTACCCGCTCCAGGAAAACAGGAAGCCGTCGGGATAGAAGCTGCGCGAGGCGTTGGTCAGCTTCTCACCGTAAGGGCCGATGATGTTGAAAAAATCCGATTGGCGATCGAGGTCTGTACCACCGTACGGCAGGTTATGCGTGGCAAGGCCAAAGATGCCTTCGAGCCCGAGATTGCAGGGCACGCCGACCGCTTCGCGAATCCTCTCAGCGCCCAGGCGGTCGGTGGTCAGCACTTCCTCGAGAGCCCAGAGTCGCCATTCAAGCCAGGGCGCGATGCTCGTCTCCTTTTTTGCGTCGAAGTCGGCGGTCATCACGGGCAGGACCTCGTCGAAGCTTCTGAAGTTACGCCCCCATGCCTTGTTGAGTGCTGCGATGCCGGCGTAGCGAGGCTTCAGGAATTTCCGGAATTCCGTCAGGGCTTCCGCAGTTGGTGTTTTGCTGTCTCCCCGGCCGTGGCGTTCATCCTGAAAGAAAATCGCAAGGCCGCCGAATTGCCGTAGCTCGGGCAATTGCTTATCGACCATGTCGAGCACTTTCTGCCGTGTCTTCAGCGGGGCTTTTTCTGTATCCAGCGGGGAGGAGGGCGCGACATTCGAATAGAAAGGCAGACAGCCGGAAGTAAGCCTGGCGTAGTTGCGCGCCCGGTGCGTCCCTCCGTACCCGCCGCCCATGATGACCTTGAAGCCGAGCAATTCTCGCTGGCGGCGCATGACGCGATCTTTGGCGTAATCGGGGCGGCGCCCCGGCCATAGCCAGCAGTAAATATCATCCGGCTGGTAATGCGGAACGAACAGGTCTTTGCGGCCCTTGAGCAAGGGCCGGCCCTCATTGAAGATCTCAACTTCGACATCATGAACGACTGAAAGAGGATTCACGTTTGGGAATTCCCATTGCACAGTTGTTCCATCGTTCAAGTCCCCCGGCGCGTGAAAGACCAGCCTGCCCAGCGCATCTGTGATTCGAAGTGAGGCCATGAGGGCCCCATCGTGTTCGCCGGCGACCTTTGCAGTTATCCTGGCAGGCTCACCGGCCAGGTATCGATCTTTGTCCAGTTCGATAGTGAGTTTGCCTTCATCCTCGACCTTGAAAGCCTGGGTCGACCAACCGAGGCTGGCGCCGTTTTTGTCACGCGCGATCATGTCCAACAGATAAGTGCCGCCCGGGAGCCCGGGAAGAGTTACTTTCAGTTCCTGTCCTTTCCATGCCGTGGTTTGGGACCAGATGTCTCGGCCGCGAAGGTCACGCAGCCGCGTCCAGATTTTTGTGCCGCGGGGAACTGCCTGGCTGAGGCTTATTGAAGAATCTGTTGAGGTTCCCGCGATGATGATCTGATGCGCCGCGGAAATCTCAGTCGTCGTCCTGCCCGCGGCCCAGAGTATGGCGCGGATGGCCGCGGACGCGTAGTACTCATCATAGTTTCTGAGGACTGGAACTTTGTTGTCTTCCGCGACTGGGAACGCGCCACGTTCGGTTGCCCAGTTCAGCAGCACCACCTTGCCCTTGCCGTAACGTCCACCAACGGCCAGAGGATGGCCGGCATCAGCAGCGAGGACCTCCGCGCCGGGCGCGGCTTTAAGATGAAACATGTGGTGCGTTGGCAGCAAACTGAAAGGGACGCCATGAAAGAGTGTGCCGGCGACCTTGTGCTCTTCCGCGGAGACGAATTTTCTGTATCCGAGATCCACTTCCTTGGCGAC
>Ga0187827_10009802_pt1 | contig 10076 bp, 15 predicted proteins | sample ETNtaG_39_FD_167969 | JGI IMG/M metagenome (GOLD analysis project Ga0187827, IMG submission 167969) | Marine microbial and viral communities from oxygen minimum zone, Eastern Pacific Ocean - ETNP2014_SV_150_PacBio MetaG (Illumina Assembly) | ecosystem: Environmental > Aquatic > Marine > Hypoxic... | reverse complement strand
GGAGCAACTCGAAGCAAATATCACAGACATTAGACATTTATATCTAGTCGGTGGCGAGCCGTTAATGATTGATCAGCATTATGAGTTTTTACAAAAATGTATAGATAGGAATGAATCCCATCATATTACTTTAGAATATAATACAAACATTACAAACATACCCGAACGTGCGTGGGACATATGGAAACATTTTGAAAGAATTGAAATAGGTGCGTCAGTAGATGGTGTTGGTAAAGTTGTTGAGTATATTAGACATCCAGTTAAATGGAAAATAATAGAACGCAACATGTGGGCACTTGATAATGCTGAAGGTAATTTTAAATTATGGTTAGCACCAACAATTGGCATACTTAATAGCAAACATTTACCTGACATGATTATTTGGGTACTAGAACAAAACTTTAAACTTATTAATGCCCAGGCCTGGAAGCCACCTATTACTCCTCATCCATTGCATCATCCAAAATGGCTTAATATGAAAATCTTACCAGCAACTGTAAAAGGTACAATTACACAATATTATAATGCTTGTAAGCCAACTATTAAAGATAGAATTTATGCACAAACAGATAAAGGACAAAAGAAAAAAGAAGAACTATATAACAAAACAATAGCATTATTAGACAACTATGCTACCTTTATGAACAAGGATGACTGGAGCGAATTAATGCCAAAATTTTGGGAATTAAATTCTAAATTAGATAACATACGTGAAGAAAAATTTAGAGATATGATTCCTGACTTATATGAATTAATTAAACATACGAAGCCAAAATGAAAATATTAATTACTGGTAAAAGAAAGTACGGCGTAGCAAGTGCTTTAGATAAAATATATCCAGGTGCTATGTTTATTAGCCGAAACGAAACTGGACATGATTTATGCAAGCGAAGTGTGCATCAAGAGATTGCTGAGATGTCTCTTGAATACGATGTGTTTATTAATTGTAGTGCGTTGTGGCGATTTAATCAAACACTTTTATTACAAGCAGTATTTAAAAAATGTCATGAAGAAAAGCATGCAATACATATTATAAACATTGGTAGTACAGTTGAACGAGTTACCAAAGGACGTATAAGCAACTATGCACACGATAAAGAAGCATTAAAAAACCAAAGCCACGAGTATGCAGTATCATTTGTATGGAACCCTAAGATACTACCTCGCTCTACATATATTTCATTTGGTACTATGCCAACACCAAGTGCTATAGAAAAGAACCCAGACAGAACTAAAATTTCACTCAGCGAAGTTGCAAATTACATTAAATGGATTATTGACCAGCCAGTGCATTTACATATTCACGAGATAGCAATAGATCCGGTGCAGAGAAATGTATCATAACTTTGACACTGTACGAGAATTTCATGTTGAAATATCTAGTCGATGTAATGCCGCGTGTCCAATGTGTGCAAGAAACGAATTGGGCGGCACAACTAAACCAGATTTAAAACAAGAAGACTGGCACAAAACATTAATCCCAAAAGTATTTGATCTGCGTTTTAAAAATTTACGCAATGTTTTATTTTGTGGAACACATGGTGATCCGGCAGTTGCGCCTCAAAGTTTAGATGCAATACAGTATCTCAAAACAAATTTTAATACTACTATAGAGTTTTTCTCAAATGCTTCTACACGTAATAAAAACTGGTGGTATGAATTAGGAAAACTATTACAACAAAATATTGATGATGACCATTATAGAAATTATGACGTAGGTATTTTTAGCATTGATGGATTAGAGGATACAAATCATTTGTATCGTAGGCAAACACGTTGGGACGTTATTATGGAAAATGCTGAAGCATTTATTAGTGCAGGTGGCAGGGCACGTTGGGATTTTATTGTATTCAAACACAATCAGCACCAAGTAGAGGAAGCAGAAACACTTGCAAAGAAAATGGGATTTAAACAATTTCGTATTAGAAAAACAGCAAGATTTAGTTATAGTCCTGCAGGGCCAGACAAATGGCCAGTATATGATAGAACACCATTTGGCACTCCACAAACATTTGCATATCATATTGAACCTACAGATGATGAAAAATATTATAACACTGAGATAGATAAATTTGAATTATTAAAAGAGAAGTATGGCTCAGCTGAAAAATATTTTGATGTTGCTAATATTAGTTGTTTATATAAAGAAAAATTTAAACGTATATACGTTAATGCATATGGGCAAGTATTTCCATGTTGCTATATTAGTAATGATGTTTACCCAGGAAAGAATTCAATAGTACGAGATACTACTGAAAAATTATTTAATAAGTATAGTACAGAGTTTAATAACTTAAAAAATAATAGTTGGGACAGTATATTAAACCATGAATGGTTTGCATCTAAATTAGAAGAAAGTTGGAATACAAATCTCGAAGGTGGCAAACTTATGCGGTGCAGTAGAACATGTGGGAACGAGTATTCACCAATTATGTCTCAAAGTAAAGACACAATATTATAAACCGTAGTCTTGTTGTCCGCCTTCCCTTTCAACGTCAAGTGTTAAGCAATGCCAACCACCATCAAAAAAGAAACGATGTCTTAATGGGCAGAATACTGGTTCCATATTATGCTTATGCAATATATCAACAAGCACTGGATTGTCACTGTTAACCACAACATATTTGTCATCCAATACTAAACAGTTGACATCAAATATTGTTTCCTCAACTTCACCTGTCCAATTATCTAACCATGTCTCAATAAAATCTGTAAACTCGGTGTTGCCCTCTTCACCAGGCACCCACCATTTTCCTCTATTTAAATGTTTAAGATTTTGCCAACCTACTACTTGAGACCAATTTGGATCATCAAAATATATAACTTCCCAATTAGGAAATATCTTTTGAATGTCATATTCTCTAACCCACTCTGCGGCAATAACTAATCCTGGCTTAAGAACTGAGAACACACTATCGTCGTGCCCAAACAAATCTATTTCATGATAATCAAATTGCGGATAATATAATTCTAACACTTCTTTTATATCAGGTGTTTGCCAAATATCTACTAAACATTTTTTACCTATTCGTGTAATATTAGGAGCACAAAAACCCGGTAAGGGACTTTCTTTTGATATTAATTCTTTTTCTTCTTCTGTTAAGTTTGAAGCACTTCTTATATTTAAAAACTGCTCTCCGGCTCGGCGCCTTTTTAATAGTGAAGTAATATTTCGATCTGTGCGCCGACATTGTACTTTCCCATCAAGTACATCAAAGTTACAGTTCTCCTCACCAAACCATTCAACATATTTCTCTCGCATCATATGAACAGTAAAGGCGTGTTCAGTAACAAACACCTCATTGCCCATTATAATAGTTTCATCTCTTACTTGTAATGGAGGAGCCGGTACTAAATTATTTCTAGTTACATCATACTCATTAAACAGTTCAGTACCTTCATTCATACCATGATAACCCATTTTACCTTCATCAGATATATAAGCAGAAATAGATGATTCATATCCTAATTCATTAGGTGTTGATTGATGTACTTTAATATTATGTGCTTCAACCACTGACTTAAAATTATCTAAATCTTCTGTTGTTTCTTCGAATACTTTTTTAAGCGCATATTCAGTTTTTTTATTTTTAATATCATTAAAAAATTCTGGTTCGAATACACTACCTAGCAGAACAGTTTTAAGAGGCGAGAATTCATCCCAACTGTTTATTTTTGTAAATTTACTCATCTGGCCAATCCCTATATAATGCGTGTTGAATATCGTCTGCTACAAATTGATTAAATGATTTATGCTTATCTTCCAGTTCGCCTTCTAACGGTGCTACGCGAGCAAACGCAGATTCTAATTGTTGCATATCTTTTGTTTCAATCATTATATGCCATTCGGGTAAATCTTGTATACTACGAAACCCTAACTTACAACGTGTAATACGATACGAATCAATTTTACTTTCATCTTTAAGATGATCAAGAAACCCTTTCATATTAGCAACCCAATCAAGGTCACTAATATCACCGTCCTTGTTTGCCCAAATATGATAAATGTCCATGTTATAAGTATTTATATGTATACAAAAGACTTAATACAAACAACCCGACCTAGGGCAATGTATGATAATGAGATTCATACATCAGAAAAAAGCCGATATTTAAACCAGTCTGATCAGAATGTAGAAAAACTAACTGAGCAGTTTAAAGAAGAAATAGATAAGTGGATCCACTCCCATAAGCGGATTAAATTCACTGGATTGGATCAATTCCCTGATAGAAATGTGGTATTGGGCGTAACCCATCAAATTGACGACTTACATATGCAATATAAGGGCCGTATAGCCGTTTTTAAGGGAGACTATAGGTACCATTGGCGGTTAGACCCTAAAGTGCATTGTAGAACACTACAGTCGCTTGTATACCCCGATATTGTGGTACTTGCAGTACCGTTTCCGGGTATTGCTGATATACATCCAGAAACTATGGAAATCCTTGAGAGATGTAGGGTTTTTAATATACCAGTTCATATAGATGCGGCATGGTATGGCTGTTGTCGAAACATTGAACTTAACTGCGATCACCCTGCTATTAAAACAGTTACATTTTCTTTAAGCAAAGCATTGGGCATGGGCGTACATCGCATAGGACTTCGCTATGCAAGAAAGCCACAGCCTGGCCCTGTAAAAATAATGAACGACTTTGGTTATACTAATATAGCAGATATGTGGAACGGTATTCAAATGATGAAAAAATTTGGAGCAGACTTCTGGTGGAACAAGTACGAAAACCATTACAATAAAGTATGTGAGGATTTTAAATTCAAACCATCTAATGCAATTCATGTTGCTTGGGATGGAAAAAACTTAGTTGGTATACGAAGATTATTGAGGTACCTCGAAGAAGGCAGTCCTGGTTTTGTATAATTTATATTCCTTTAGTTATCTTAGTAATGTATGGTTCAACAAGATATTCATAACCGGGCATTGCTTTAGGAACTCTAATATCTAAATTATCTGTACATCGCCATTTTGCACAAGTTAATGGACCTGTAGGTAAAACTTCATCAGTTAGTTCAAATATATTACCTAACTTGCCACCCAGGTGACAACTACCAACATATACATCTCCTGATGGTGTAATTTTCATATGCACTCGTCCTGCCCAACATGTCCAACCCTCAAAGTTATTTTTACGTTCAAAATTTAATTGATTGTAATGATAATCATCTTCCGTTATTTCATCACCCTCAGCAAAATACATTTTTAAAAACTTTTTTGGATCGCCTGCATACCATTTTTCTAATTGTTGTTTTTCTTCTTTACTATACCAAGTATCTTCTTTCTCGACAATTTTAACTGTCCATGGACTTTTACTATCAAGGGGTGTGTCAATTGGTGCAGTTTTTCCTAAAATTTCAAAAGTATTACGAGTTACCGAATGTTCTTTATCCATATCATGGTTATGGTCAAACGAAGTTTTATGAGCGGGCATTGCTTCATTTGCAGTACCATATAACGGTCTTATATATCTAAATTCAATTTTTTGTACGCCAGCATCTTTAAGTTTATCATACATCCGTTGTATGCGATCAAACTGTCCAGGGTAAACCATAAAACGTGCAAGAAATGTTTTATTACGATGTCCTCTGGCTACGCCTTCGTCTGTATTGAATGTTGAATCTTTTTTCTTCTGTTCTGCATTCCACGCCTTGCGCCATTTTTCTAATGCAATAATTTTTTCTACATATTCATCTTCACGATGAGAAATATGTTCAAAATGCATACTCATAGTAATATTATGCAGGTATGGATACAATTGTTCTGTAAAATATTTTGTAGTACGAGAACCATTTGTAGTAATAGAAATATCCCTAGCACCTAATGGTTTCTCATAGATATATTGTGCTACATCATGAAACCATGGAATAATGGTTGGTTCGCCACCAGTAATAGACCAATGAACATTATTGCCGTACCTGTCATATATAATATCAACTACTTGTATAAGTTTTTCAAATGGTAGATGTTTACTAACATTGTCATGTAAATAATCAACACAATATGTACAGTCAAAATTGCATCGTTTGCCAATATACCAATCAACACTAAATGCGGCATGAACATTGTTCTTATACCACATTGCAACAAACTTTTTCTCAGCCATGCTAATATTTATTAAATAAATATTAGAATGAGAACCGTAATTGAAACAACATTTGGGAAACAAGAAAACAAAGAAATTATATTTAATGATATAAACTTGGAAGATGTTGGGCATCACACAGAACATGAGGCACTTAAAAAAGGATTCCTCATTGATGATGCAAACAACGAAGAAATTTGGTATATGTCTCGTAGCACACGGGTTTGTACTGCTGAAACAAACTATGAGGAATACAACGAACAGTGGGAAATAGTAGAAGAACTCACACCAACGTATTCAAAGAGGCTTGAACAAATACTAAACAAATATATTAAAAAACATAATTTTAATAACTTTGGTCGGGCATTGGCTCCTTCTAATAGGAGTAAATTTTTTATATACTATCAAAATAATGAGATTGTTGCATTTACTAAAATGCAATTTTATCCAATACCAATGCAAACTGGATATCAAGTTTGGCCTTACAAAGGTATAGAGACATATATGTTTGCTTGGGACTATGCAAATCCTGAACTGCGGTTAGGTGAGGTTACTTTACAACATGAAATTGCGTGGGCAAAAAGATATAAAAATCCCGACGGCGGCGGAGACCAAGGTTATGAATATCTTTATACTGGTCCTGGTTATGAACGCAGTAGTATCTACAAAGCAGATGTCGATGGTTTCGAATGGTGGACTGGTATGGAGTGGAGTAAAGATACTAAAAAATATAAAGAACTATGTAGGCGGGATAGCAAAATACGTAGTTTTAAAGCAATGGAAAAACTATGGGACTAAAACATTTTTAAGGTATCTAAATCTAGGTATAATAGAATCATAGTCATCATTCTCTACAAGTTGCCGCCAATAGTATCTTAATACTTTCTCACTGTTTAAAGCAAATTTAACTTTTAATAAATCAGTTCCATTTTCAAATTCATAACATTTTTCTTTTATATTATTTGTATATTTAATGTTATTCTCAGCCGCATAAATTTCCAACACCATATGACAAAGAACAAAAAAGTCTTTGTTGTATTTAAACGGTCTTGCAAACTCAAGGTAACTAATTTTAATTTTCATTTTCTAAACAAAAGCCACCGCTATATATAGCGGTGGCTAATCCTCTCTCAGAGACTGCCTTCACACGGTAGTATTATTTATTTCATTTTAAGGGGAAGTACATTGTTTGCTTTAACTGTTTTTAAATCCTTTTTGGATAATTTCTTAATCTCATCGGAAATATAAACACCTGCTACCTCTGGATCTGATTTAATCTTCAATTCCACTATACGAGTAAACCAGTCATTGGCTGTTTTAAATTCATCATTGTCATTTGCATTAACAACTGCTGTTGCAAATACTTCGTACTCACCTATTTTACCACTAAGGTCTTTATACTTAAAAAATAATGTTAATGTTCTTTCCATTTTATCGGCTCAAGCCACGACCTAGCATAACATTAGCAACATCTCCTGCTACTCGGGCCCATTCTTTCTTAAAAAATTTCTCTTCGCCTGGGTATGCTTTTTCGTATTCTTCCTTTGCTTCCTCTGTCCTTGTTGAGGAATAAAACATATCCTCAATCATAAAAACTCTATCCAACCGCGGACCTGTTGAGGTATCAACTACTTTCTTCTTTGTAGTCTTGTTTTTACTACCTGCAGGCCTGCCGCGTTTCTTTGCTACTTTTTCAACAACAACAGTTTTCTTTTTGTTCTTGCTACCCTTAGGGCGTCCACGTTTTGCCATTACTCATCCTCCTCAATTACTGTTAATTTTTCTAACTCTAATAGAATTGCTTCTTTCTCTCCATCGAGAAAATCAAATGCTTTTTGCCAGGTAGGGAATTGCATTCCGGAAAAAACTGGATTGCTTAAAGAATACACTTTCTCGTTGGCATCCCATTCACCATATGCAAGTATCTCGCCGCGCCAGCGAAATGATTGATCCTCACTTCCTCTGTATGATAACTTCTCCCGAAGTTCTTCAATTGTAGGTAACTGCACTACTTTTTCTTCTACAACTCTACCACCTACAATCTTTCGAGACGTTGTAATACCTAAACCTGAACCTGTTGAACTATACATCTATATCTCCTTTCTTTGGGTGTTTCAGTTTACGAACATACTTGGTTTTGTTTTTAACAATTCTTTGCTTAAACGGAGAATCCTTATCAAACAAAACTTTTGCATATCTACTTTTAGGCTTTTGCTTCTTCATTTTGGATTCCCGCCGGAATAGACGCCTCTATGTGTTCAATTTCTAAATTAAGTCGTTCAGCAACATCTTCTATTGAGAGACCTATATCAAGCAATGCATTCGCAATTTCTGTTAGTTGATCCACTACCATTCTACCAGATCAATTGTTAGCAATGCTTCAGCCATATCAACAAATTCTATTTGCTCACTTGTTGCCTTATTAATAAAATATGGAATGTATGGTGCTGGATCTCTTCCTCTGGCGGAACGAGACCACCCACCTAATCCTTTTTGCTTATGACAAAGAAAACCTTCATTGCCTTCAGCATCAACGGCACGCCAGCACAACCCATAGCCTGCTAACTGACCGCGTCTGAATGTAGAGTCATCGCCTTTCATATCAATCGAAACCCAGATCTTGTAGGACGTCCTGTTTTACTGCTTCTGTATTATCGTATACAATCTTTTCATTAACACTAACAGTGAGCACACGGTTTCCTAAAATTTCAAATCGTTCATATACAATATTGTTTTCAACATCGTCGTAATTCAAACCTTGCACTATATCGTATAAGTTATCTACCGTAGTCGTTTCAATTTCCCGGTCTTGGTGTGACCAGAATGTTACTTTATATTTCCGATACGTGTCGTCATCGATATCAGTAATAACAACAGACTCTAACTTGTGAGCACCATTCTTAGTAACCATTTCTGATGCAAATTCTTCTGCTCTTTCCTCAGGTGTTTGCTTTTTATATTTCTCAGCAAGCTCCTCGCCGTCGACATCTTTAGGTGCATATTTCTTTCGTAAATCGTAATTCTGTTGATCAAAATGAAACTCATCACGGATATATGGTTCTGCCCATACATTGTTAAATCGTGCATCTGATCTTGCTACTAGTACTTTCATATTATTACTATTATACAATATATTGGTATATTGTCAACCTTAAACATAGGTCTTGAAAAACCATTCTGTATTCATTTCTGATGCTACACGGTTTACCACTTTGCGGGTACCTGTGTAGATATCTTTCTGTTTGTCTTTATTATATAAAGTCCATTGCCCATCTTTTTCTTTGCGGATCTGGAACGGACACAAAGTATCTGCGTCCTCTCCCATTGCGGCAAGGATGTTATCCAATCTTTCTTCAATGTTCATATGGTCACTCATTTGGTGCCCCCGGCTGGATTCGAACCAGCACTCCTATCGGAAATAGATTTTAAGTCTACAGCGTCTACCAGTTCCGCCACGGGGGCATTCTTATTAATCATCCCGTACTCCAACCCCGTAGTCAATAACTACAGGAAAACGAGGCACGCCGTCATTGCTTAATTCAAAGAACCTACAGGTTGCCCAATTTGGTTTTTTCTTTGCTTCGAGCAATGCTTTCAGTTGTGCCTGTGATCCTTTAACTCCACTACTAAACACTCTGCCATCTGGTAGTTCGAGGACAAACTTTTTAGCATAGCCTGTCCATGCGCCTTGCCCTTCTTCTACATCAACTACGTCAAATTCTTCAGTAATGAATTCTTTTCTTTTAAGCAAGCCTTTACTTCGCTTACATTCGTATTTGGTATTCTGCCTGATCATCTGGCCTTCATAACCTGCCTCTGTATATTTGCCATACATTTTATCAATCTTGGCAATGTCTTTACATTTGGTAGTCTTTACTAAAACAATTTTGTTTCCTGCAACATTGTCTGCAAGCCACCCTGATCGGTCAATAAACACCGCGTCTTCATATTTACGATCATACATATCGTAAATATGATAC
>Ga0187827_10009801_pt1 | contig 10076 bp, 7 predicted proteins | sample ETNtaG_39_FD_167969 | JGI IMG/M metagenome (GOLD analysis project Ga0187827, IMG submission 167969) | Marine microbial and viral communities from oxygen minimum zone, Eastern Pacific Ocean - ETNP2014_SV_150_PacBio MetaG (Illumina Assembly) | ecosystem: Environmental > Aquatic > Marine > Hypoxic... | reverse complement strand
TCTACAAGTTTTTTTGATAATAATTCTGTAAAAAAAATTCCGCCTGCCTCAACTAAAATATTGTTTATATTAATTGACAAAATCTTTTTCATAATTGTTTTTAAATTGAGTTTGTTAGAAACATTCTTTTTCATTAAATAAACTTCACAGCCTAATTTTTTCAGAGTCTTTAATTTTTTATTATTTCTTGAAGTAAATATTATAATTCTTTTTTTTGAAATATTTTTTAATATTTTTGATTTCAAAGGTATTTTAAGAAAATTATCAATAATAATTATAGGTAAATGTTTAATTATTAAATTATTACTTCTAACAGTAAAACGTGGATTGTCTTTAATTATAGTTTTTGCAGTAGTAAGAATTGCTTGGCTTTGATATCTAAGTTTATGTGCGTATATTCTGCTTTTTGAATTAGATATCCATTTACTAGAATAATCTGAATATGCTATTTTCTCATCATTAGAAATTGCCATCTTGACCTTTACATAAGGTCTATTATTTTTTAAACTGTCAAAAAAAAATTTATTTAATAAGTTGGTTTTTTCTTCAGTCATTCCAACGTTCGTATAAATATTATTTTTTTCTAACTTCTTAATGCTTTTATTATTTGTTCTGGGATCTGGATCAACTCTAGCTATAAAAATTTTTTTAATACATGATTTAATTATTTGATCAGTGCATGATCCATAATGAGATTTATGAAAGCAAGGTTCAAGAGTAACATACATTGTTCCTCCATAAGATTTACTGCCTGCTTTCTTTAGAGCTATTTCTTCTGCATGTGGCCTTCCAGCTGGAGCAGTAACAGCTTTTGACAGGATTTTATTATTTTTAACAATCAAGCATCCTACTGAAGGATTAGGAAAGGTTTTTCCAAAATTTTTATAAGCTAGCGAATGCGCCTTTAATAAATATTTTTTATGAATTTCACTCACGTTGTTAACGAAAGTATTATTTTTCTTCTAAATTGTCTAAAAAATCCTCAAAATCTTTTACTTCTCTAAAATTCTTATAAACAGAGGCAAATCGAACATAAGCTACTTGATCTAGGTTTGATAAAGCTTCCATAATATATTCGCCTATGAGACTTGTTTTAATTTCTGTTTCCCCAGAATTTTCCAATCTTCGTGCTATAGCACTAACAATCTTTTCAGTCTTATCCTGTTCAACTTTTCTTTTCCTCAAGGCTAGTGATAACGATCTGAACATTTTATCTCTATCAAAAGTCTCTTTTTGTCCATTATTTTTTATAACGATTAAATCTCTTAATTGAATTCTTTCAAAAGTAGTGAATCTAGAACCGCATTGGTCGCAAATACGCCTTCTTCTAATAGCGGTGTTATCTTCAGTGTGCCTCGAGTCTTTGACTTGAGAGTCTTCATGACTACAAAAAGGACAGCGCATTAATAAGCCTCATTATAAATCGGATATTTAGAACACAAATCTATAACCTTTTTAATGGTAGTTGTGCAAATTTCTTCTCTTTCACTCTCATCCAGTAACAAGCTATCCAGTACATCAGCAATCATATTTCCCACAATATGAAAATCCTTTGTATTAAAACCTCTTGAAGTTGCGGCTGGTGTTCCAAATCTTAAGCCTGATGTAATTTTTGGAGGATTTGGATCATAAGGAATTGCATTTTTATTACAAGCAATACCAACATCTTCTAATAATTTTTCTGCTTTATCACCTGTTAAATTTTTGGGAGTTAGGTCAAGCCAAACAATATGTGAATCGGTTCCTCCTGTGACTATTCGAAAACCTCTATTAATAAGAATCTCAGATAAAACCTTTGCATTAGCAATAACATTTTTAGAGTATTGAACAAATTCTGGTTTTAATGCTTCTCCAAAGGTGACCGCTTTTGCTGCCATAACGTGCATCAAAGGACCTCCTTGAAGGCCGGGGAATACCGCTGAATTTATTTTTTTTATTAAATCCTCATTGTTTGTCAATATCATTGCGCTTCTAGCTCCTCTTAATGTTTTATGAGTAGTTGAAGTTACAACATCCGCGTGCTCTATGGGATTTGGATATTGTTTACCCGCAATAAGTCCTGAATAATGTGCCATATCAACAACTAAATATGCGCCAACATCATCTGAAATTTGACGAAATTTTTTCCAATCAATTATTCTAGGATACGCTGATGCTCCAGCAATAATCATTTTGGGTTTATGTTCTCTTGCCAGCTGTTCTACTTCATCATAATCTAATAAATCTTTATCATTACCGTCTTTTTTTACACCGTATTGTATCGCATTAAACCATTTTCCAGAGATGTTTGGTTTGGCTCCATGTGTTAAATGCCCGCCTGATGCAAGAGACATTCCTAAAATAGTATCATGGGGTTGAAGTAGAGCTAAAAAAACAGCTTGGTTAGCTTGCGCTCCACTATGGGATTGAAGATTAGCATATTTACAATCAAATAATTTTTTTACTCTTTCAAGCGCTATTTCTTCTGCCTGATCAACGAACTCACATCCGCCATAATATCTCCTGCCAGGATAGCCCTCGGCATACTTGTTAGTCATTACAGAACCCTGAGCGTTAAGAACCGCAAGTGAAGGGATATTCTCAGAAGCAATTAATTCAATCTGATTTTGTTGTCGTTCAAGTTCTTTGGTCAATGTTGCAAAAACTTCAGAGTCACTATCTTTTAAACTTTGGTTATATATTTCAGTCATTAAATAATTTTCCTAACTTAATTTATTTATCCTTTTCTGATGTCTCCCACCCGCAAAATTCGTTGTAAGAAAATTCTCTATACATTTTAATACATCTTGTACATTCATAAATTTTGCTGGAAGAACCAGTACATTTGCGTCATTATGCTCTCTCATCAATTTTGCAATTTCAGGTTCAAATGCAAGTCCGGCTCTGATGTTTCTATCTCTGTTAGCTTCAATTGACATACCTATGCCTGACCCACAAATAAGAATTCCTTTTGAATTTTCAGTTGAATTAATTTTTGAAACAAGTTTTTTTGCATAATCAGGATAGTCAACACTATCTTCACTATAAGTTCCTAAATCTATTAGTTTTTCTTTTATTGTATTTAAGATTTGTTTTTTTAAGTCAAATCCAGCGTGATCTGATGCAATAAAAATCATTTCATTCATATTATGAAGTTAATAATGCTTAATTTCTAAAATTACACTATATTATTGCAAATTATGAACTCCGACAACATATGGCTTGATCCTCTTTATTTAGATGATCTTTTGAGTGAAGAGGAAAAATCAATAAGAAAGACAACTCATGAGTATTGTAATAAGAACTTATTGCCAATAGTAATTAAAGATAATCAAAAACATCATTTTGATAAAAGTATTTATAAAGACTTTGGTTCAATGGGTTTCTTAGGATCTACAATTGACGGTTATGGATCTTCTAATTCAAGCAAAGTTTCGTATGGTTTAATTGCTGCAGAATTTGAATCTATTGATAGCAGTTATCGATCAGCCATATCCGTACAATCTTCTTTAGTTATACATCCTATTTATTATTTTGGATCGGAAGAACAAAAAAATAAGTATTTGCCAGATTTAGTCTATGGAAATCTAGTTGGTTGTTTTGGCTTAACAGAAAGTGAAGCCGGATCCGATCCAGGTTCGATGAAAACTACTTATGAAGAGAAAAAGGATTGTTTTGTTTTAAACGGTACTAAAAATTGGATTACCAATGCGCCAATTGCTGATATTTTTATTATTTGGGCATTAAAAGATAAAAAAGACATTCAAGGATTTATAGTTGAAAAAAACACGCAAGGCTTATCAACTTCTTCAATACAAAATAAAGCAAGTTTGAAAATCAGTCCAACAGGACAAATAATTTTAAACAATGTTAAAATTCCAAAAGAAAATATTTTGCCTAATACAGATGGATGGAAATCTGTTTATTCATGCCTCAACAATGCAAGATATGGAATTGCCTGGGGGGTAATGGGGGCTGCGCAATCGTGCTGGCTGATATCAAAAGGATATTCAGAAAATAGAATTATGTTTAAAAAACCTCTTGCTTCAAAACAGCTAATTCAAAAAAAACTAGCTGTAATGCAAACAGAAATATCTTTGGGATGGAGTGCATGTCTCCATGCAGGAAAAGCAATGGATTCAGGCAAGGATGTCAAAATTGCGATAAGCATGCTGAAAAGAAACAATTGTTCTAAAGCCATTGATATAGTCAGGGAGTCTCGAGATATTCTTGGAGCTAACGGTTTACTGGATGAATATCATATCATGAGACATTTAGTTAACCTTGAAACGGTTAAAACGTACGAAGGAGCAGAAGACGTGCATTCATTAATTCTTGGCAAATTTCAAACAAATATTGACGCTTTTTAGTAACTATTATTTATCTGAGCAAATTTATCGTTTTATTTCCTTTAATATGATTGCTTTTCTTTCTTTTTTACTATGAAATAGCCGTTATTTTTTACTTCGGAGGAAAAATATGAAAAAAAACTTTAAACGACGTGACTTTCTTAAGAAGGCAGGCATAGCTGGTGCTGCAGCAACTGCTGTATCCACATTTCCAGCTCCAGCAATTGCAGCTGATACTGTAGATGTAACCATTGTTGCTACTTGGGGTCGGGATTTCCCAGGACTTGGTACTAGTGCACAAAGGTTTGCTGAAAGATTAGGCACTTTATCTGATGGTAGATTTAATGTGGAATATTTTGCTGCTGGAGAGCGTGTGGCTGCTTTTGATTCATTTGATGAAGCTGCTTCGGGAAATGCTCAAATGTATCATGCTGCCGATTATTATTGGAAAGGCAAACATCCAGGTTGGGCTTACTTTACTGCGGTTCCATTTGGACTTACTTACACTGAAATTAATGCCTGGATACGTTTTGCAGGGGGGCAAGAATTATGGGACGAATTAGCCGATGATTATGGCCTTAAAAACTTTATGGCAGGTAATACTGGCGTTCAGATGGGAGGCTGGTTCAATAAAGAAATTAATTCAGGAAGTGATTTTGCCGGATTAAAAATGCGTATGCCAGGACTTGGTGGCGATGTATTAGCAAAGTTAGGTGGCTCACCTGTTTCTCTTCCCGGAGGTCAAATTTATGAAAACTTAGTTTCAGGCGCTATTGATGCAACTGAATGGGTTGGTCCGTGGAATGATGAAATTATGAAATTTTATGAAGCAGCTAAATATTACTATTGGCCAGGTATGCATGAACCAGGATCAATGTTAGCTTGTGGCTGCAATAAATCATGGCTGACTTCGTTGTCAAAAACAGATCAAGCTATCATTGAAGCTGCTGCAACTATGGAAAATGATGTAATGATGTCAGAATACAATGCAAATAATGGAGCTGCTCTTGCAAGATTGATTAAAGATCAAGGAGTTAAATTAAGAGAATTTAATGATGATGTTTATGATTCTTTCGCAGAAGCTTCAGAAGAAGTTTATGCAGAGGTTGTTGAACACAGTGATTTAGCTGCACGTATTCATAATAGCTTTAAGACTGCAAGATCTGAGATTGGTGGATGGGGTAATTTATCCGATGCAGCATTCTTAAAACAACGCAATAGAGCTCTTGGAGTATAATAACTAAAAAAATATTTTTCATTGAAGCGGAAACTTAAATGTTTCCGCTTTATTTATTTAATTAATTATGAACTTTAAATTAGAAAGTCAAATCCGTTTTTTTGGAGTGTTGATTGTTTCTTTAACTTTTGTATTTTTAATCAATAATTTTTTTAATTTTTGGGGAAATTGGCCTGGGGTTGATAAGTTTTTTGCACATTACGAGTTAGTTGGTTCATTAAGAAATCCCTTAGAGGGTTTTACTTTGATCAAATCTTGGTTACAATTTTCAAGCTATATATTAATAATTATTTTATCTTTTTTTTACATATTACTAATACCAAACAAAAACTTAAATATTCAATCAGAACAATTATCACATTTAGCTCAATATATAATAAGGGCATGTTTTTGGGCTGTTTTTTTGGTTGGTATTGTGGATATGATAATTTCTGCGCTGAGAGTAGAAGATCTGTTAATTCCAATTTTTGGTGAAAATATTGGTTTGGATTTAAGTCGCTCAAATTTTCGTGGCGTTTTTGTTCATTTTCCTATCTTGCTGATTTCTCTTATAATCGCATATTTTACCTCTACTCTTGGGTTTCTGTGGTTAGCCTTTTTAGTTGTTATTGCTGAATTTCAAATAGTTTTAGCTAGATTTATTTTTTCTTACGAACAAACTTTTATGGGAGACTTGGTCAGGTTTTGGTATGGTTCATTATTTTTGTTTGCCAGCTCTTATGCCCTGTTACACGAAGGTCATGTAAGGGTAGATATATTATATACAAATTTTTCAAAAAAAGGAAAGGCTTGGTCCAACCTCTTTGGGTCACTTTTATTAGGTGTTCCGATTTGTTGGGTTATCTTGCTGAGAGGAATGTGGTGCAAGCAATGTATCATAAATGCACCTCTTACTAATTTTGAAAGTTCGATGAGTGGATATGGGATGCAAGTAAAATATTTGATGGCAGGTTTTTTAGCTATTTATGCTTTAACAATGTTAATTCAATTTGTAAGTCTTTTCTTAAAAAGTTCTTATATTTTAATTAATGACGATAAAGAAGAATCTATTAACAACGCTACTAATTGACAATAAATGGAAACTTTTTTTTTAATAATTTTAATTTTGCTGATGATATCATCTCTGGCTTCAGGTTTCCCTGTTGCTTATTCTCTTCCTGGTTCAGCTGTTTTAAGCATTCTATTAGCTGCTCTTTTTGGTTATTTGTTTGCAGGAAATGCAAGCGAATACTTTGTTCATGACGGTCCTATTCAATGGCTCACGGCGGGTATTACAAATTTTAGAGGGGTTTATTGGGAGGTAGAAAGGGATACTTTAATTGCAATTCCCTTATTTATTTTTATGGGAATAATGTTGCAAAGATCAAAAATTGCTGAAGATTTATTAGTTACAATGGGTCAATTATTTGGTCCTGTGCCGGGAGGACTTGGTATATCTGTTATATTTGTTGGGGCGTTACTAGCTGCCACTACAGGAATTGTAGGGGCTACAGTTGTAGCAATGGGACTTATTTCATTGCCAGCTATGTTGAAAAACAAGTATGATAAATCTTTGGCAAGTGGAATTGTTTGTTCTTCCGGAACTTTAGGTCAAATTATTCCTCCTTCAATTGTATTAATCATATTAGCTGACCAACTTGCCAGTGCTTCTGATGTAGCAAATACAACTAGAAAATCTGAATACAAATTATTTACAGGTGAATTTAATATGCCTGGTGATTTTAGTGTTGCTTCTACAAGTGCCGGCGATATGTTTCTTGGTGCTTTCTTTCCAGGTTTGGTTTTAGTTGGATTATATATGTTGTATATTCTAGTGTATTCTAGAATTAAACCAAACGTCGCTCCTCCTGTATTATACGAAGGTAAATATGATAGAGCATTCGCTCTAAAAGTATTTTTATCATTGGTTCCTCCACTGGCTCTTATTTTTATAGTTCTTGGTTCTATTTTATTGGGCATTGCTACAGTAAATCAAGCTGGAGCAATTGGAGCTGTTGGCGCTACGATAATGGGGGGCTATAGATTGTATCAAGGAAAAAAATATGCGTATACACCAGCTATAATTGCAATATTATCAATTATTGCGCTTTATTTTTTAATTCAAAATTTTGATTTAACAATAAAGAATATAACTAGTAGTAAAGATGTTCTTGGAATTACTTTAGCTTCAATAGCTGTTTCATTTTTGCTCATTTCTGTTTTCTGGAGTTTTATAAGAACATATAAAATTCAAGATATTCTAAAGAGTGTGGCGATTGAAACCTGTGTGACAACTTCAATGGTGTTTATCATACTTGTTGGTGCAGCAATGTTAACTGCTGCTTTTAGAGGTTTTGGAGGCGAAGTATTAGTTACAGAATTTCTTACAGGTCTTCCTGGAGGTTTTTGGATTCAATTTATTGTAGTAATGATAGTAATATTTGTTTTGGGTTTCTTCCTTGATTTTATTGAAATTGCAGTTGTTGTTGTACCTATTATTGCTCCGATTCTATTAGCTCAAACTGATGCCAATGTAACCGCAGTTTGGTTAGGTGTTATGATTGGTGTTAACATGCAAACATCATTTTTAACTCCTCCTTTTGGCTTTTCATTATTTTATCTAAGAGGTGTAGCTCCTTCTTCTGTTACGACAATACAAATTTGGAAGGGGGCACTAGTTTTTATAATTTTACAATTAGTTGGGCTTGGTATTGTTGGGTATTTCCCAAGTTTAGTAAACTATTTACCAAACAGAACATATCTGACATCGGAAGTTGCCCCTCCTCCGATGAATCCTAGACTGCAAGAATGTATTCAAGAATATAAATTTAATTTATACAAATCAAATGAAGATAGTATCAAGAAAAACATTAATGGCATTAGTTCTTTAAATGTCAGTTATTTACCAGACTCTAAAAAGGATTTTTTTTCTAATATTTACATAAATGCTATGTTAACTTTTGAACTAATAGAAAAATTACAAAAAAGTGAAAAAGTTCTACAAGAATATAATATAAATTACAAATCCTTGCATCAATTTGTAAGAAAGATTCAAAAAAGAGGATATAAAATAGATAAAAAAATTATAAAATTAGAAAAAGAAATTAAGAATTTATTAAGAGAAAATAAAATAAGTAAAGCTGAGAAAATTAAATCAGAGATTGTTAGTCTTAATAGTGAAAAAATTAATATTTCATCAAAAATTCCTTCAAATTGGGATAATGACCATAATGAATACAAATTACTATCTGACAATAAGAAAAAGGCAGTGATGACATACAGAAGAAATGTTGATGAAGTGTATGAAAATATTCAAATTTTCAAATTTATAATTAATGATCGAAATGAACTTAACAAAATAGAGGAAGATATTATTAAATTAAAAAATATTGTAATCAGTGAATCTAAAGTCGAAGCTATGAAAAAAATGAAATCAGTTGAAAAACTTTTAGATAAAATTGCTGGTGCAAACTTAATAAAAGAAAAAATAACCAAATCACGAAGAAATCTGAAAAAGAATGAACCGGATATGAGTAAGGTAATGAATCTACTTAATGAAGCCAATGAATTACTCTTTATTGAAAAAGAATGGAGAGTTGTAGCTGAAAAAAAATTACTACCACATCTTATTGACTTTGATAATTCTATTAAAGATACAATTGGTCTTCGTTTACAAGAAAGGTTAACCAAAGAACAAGCTAAATTCGTTGCAAGTTGTCGCTCTATACATAGGGACATCTCTCTTAATTTTTAATTGTTTATTGAGAAGTCCAGCCACCATCAATGTTAATTGATGAGCCGGTAATATCTTTAGCTTCTTCGGTACATAAGAAATAAGCAAGTGCTGCTATATCACTGCCTTTTATAAAAGATAAATTTGGCTGTTTTTCTTTTAATAAATTCAATTCCTCTTTTTTCCTGGAGGTTTTATTCTTTTTTACTCTTTGTTCAATTTGTCTGGACACTAGAGGCGTGTCCACCCATCCTGGGCATATGGCATTACACGTTATGGGCATTGTGGCTGTTTCTAAGGCTATAGTTTTAGTCAATCCAATCATTCCATGCTTGGATGCAACATATCCCGATTTATTAACTGAGGCTACCTGTCCATGAGCTGATGCTATATTAATTATTCTTCCCCATTTATTTTTTTTCATCAAGGGAAGAACATATTTACTTGTATAAAAGCTACTGGATAAATTAACAGAGATGACTTTCTCCCACATTTCTTCAGAAAAATTTTCAACTGAGGATATATGTTGAATTCCCGCGCAATTGATTAAGATATCAATTGATGAAAACTTCTTCTTTAATTGTTGAAATAAATTCTTAATTTGAGACGTTTTTGTTAAATCAATTTTCTTATATAAAATTAAATTTTTTTTATTAATATCAGATAATTTTTTTACAAAAGTTTTAGTAGGGAGGTTGTCAACTATTATAACTTTGTGATCTTTAATAAATAATTTACAGATATTTATACCTATGCCCCCAAGTCCGCCGATTATAAGAACATTCTTAACTTTGGTCAT
>Ga0187827_10009800_pt1 | contig 10077 bp, 9 predicted proteins | sample ETNtaG_39_FD_167969 | JGI IMG/M metagenome (GOLD analysis project Ga0187827, IMG submission 167969) | Marine microbial and viral communities from oxygen minimum zone, Eastern Pacific Ocean - ETNP2014_SV_150_PacBio MetaG (Illumina Assembly) | ecosystem: Environmental > Aquatic > Marine > Hypoxic... | reverse complement strand
TAGAATTTAATTCGCCACCTTTCCTGAGCGTTCTCCAGTACGGCACATATATGCTTCCCTCTTCATGAGCTTTTGCAGCTAAGGAAACAAATATTCCGGTTGTCATAGGGCAAGTGATATCGGTGTTGTGTGTTTCAGCCAGCATGTTTCTAATATCGTCTAAAGTTATGGTTTTGCTTTTTGGTACTGATTGCATAATATTCAGCACATGTTTCGGATGGGGAATAAGCATTGAACCGTTCCCCCAAATTTTTGGAGCTTGCTTTATCTTAGGTAAATCACGCGCTCCAGTAATTTTTTCTATTGCTTTCATAACTTCCTGAACTCGGTGGGGGTTAGGGTGCTGAGTTGTTCTTTAGACGCATAAGCAGTTTAACCGTGAGCAAAACAACAGCTATGATTCCGATCAACATGCCCGAAGCACTTTCCGAAAAACCTGCGTCAGCACAATTATTTCGCAGTTGCCACACACAACCTGTACTCATGAAATGTCCGACAATTTGAAAAAAAAGACTGAGGGAAAATAACCCTCCTATTAGAATCCAAAACCTCATGCCGAAATTATGCCACAGAGCCAGCGCGCCGATACTCGCCCTGCACTAAGACAAATCAGTAGGTGGGTGTCAGGGTGCTGAGCTAGCTTTGAGATATGTTTATCGCGAACTGGATCATAGAAATCGATAGTGCTCAATTAGATTAACGAGGTGTTGGAGGAGACCATGTCTCCCCGTTTTGTTCTCCTTCATACCAGTCATCTGCCGGAGAGCCACTATACGGTGACCTTTCAAATCTACATATATCCTCGATTATTCGTGGATCACCACGTTCCTTGAGAACAGTCAGTAGAGTATTGGATAAGCTTTCTTTTATCTCTTTATACTTGAAATCATTCGCAACATTTTTTAGATAATCGGGATCGTTGTTAAGATCGTAAAGTTCTTCCTCTGGTCTTTTACCAAAGGCTAGATCAAACTTAGGTCTTACTTTTGGTGCATTACGATTAGCTAGCATCCAGTGCTTCGTTGGGCCAGTGTCTATATCACCGAAAGCATTATGAAATTTCCTGCGATCTTCCCAGCTGGAAGCTGCTTTAAGCATATCCTCGATATTGTTCGGGTCGGACTCGGTATCCTCAAATCCGGACGGATCGCCTATCGGCCACCGATCCGGTTCAAAGTTACGTATGTAGAGGTGATCCTTAGTGCGTATCGCTCGCGACGGGTAAGGAAGACCTTCGGATCTTGCAAACGCTACATGGCGTTCTCGTCCGAGGATGACATATTCCTTTTTATCCTCGATCTCAGACTCTGAATCTGATGTGAGCAATGGCAGAATACTATCGGTCATATTGTTTAGAGGTTGTTCGCCAGCAGCATCAAGAAAAGTTGGCGCAAGACTCATAAGACTGATTAAATCTTGGATCACTGTGCCTGCTTCGATCTTGCCGGGCCATCTCGCAGCAAGTGTTACTTGACTGCCTATGTCGTATAGATTGCATTTGGCCCGGGGGAATCCAGGTATGCCATGATCTCCGCTGACAACAACTAAGGTATTGTCTAATTCACCTGCTTTTTCCAGTTCGTCCAGGATAATACCTATCCCTGCATCTACTGCTTGAACCTCGCCAAGATAGTCGTTAAAGTCTTCTCGAATTTCTGAAACGTCCGGCAGGAAACTAGGCATGCGTCCCTTCAGTTGGTCAGGGTCTAGTCCCCAGAGTTCGTATCCTGAACCTCGCTTCCATGGTCTATGGGTATTAACTGGTCCCCACCAATAGCAGAATGGATCTCCTTCCGGAACATCATCTAAAAACGAAACGAAATTTTTGCGAGTTTCCTCAAAGAGTGTTTCTTTGGAATTTTCAACACCCATTTCAGAAGCATTCTTGGTTGCTTCTTGAGAAAATATTCTCCAATTGTTCCCTGATGATTCGTACTTAGTGCGAGCTCCACCGTAAGGGGCATTTTCCGTTTTACCAGGAGACCAAACTTTGTACGTATAACCGATGTGGTATCCACTTTTTTCCAGCATTAATGGATACGTCGGAATAGATTCATCCCATCTTGCACCTTCAAGAATTGCGCCAAGTCCGGTCTCCCAAAAATAGGTGCCGGTAAGTATTGAGCTTCTACATGGTGTGCAGGAAGGTACTGGAACGTGGGCGTTAGTGAAAATTGCCCCTTCATTAGCTACTCTATCGAAGTTAGGAGTGCTTATGATTTGGTTGATTGAATTTTCGCCTTCGAATTCGGCGTAAGCACTTGCGTACCTTCCCCAATCGTCTGCGAATAGGAAAACAATGTTGGGTCTTTTATATTGTTTAATCATGTTGGTTTCTGAATGCAAAGATTATGCCACAACAACTGTGCATTCTCGCGTGCACAGTCACATGCACATATATTTGATACGGACTAATACAAATCAGTAGGAGGTGTTTATCTGTTGAGATGTTGTTAAAATCATGGCATGTCAAAATTACGTTTATTAATACTTCTTTTGATCTTGATAATAGCGATTGCACCTGCTTGCACGGATACAGATACCGAGAGTGCGGACATTTCGGTCGAAGACGCAGCCGATGCGCCTAGACCACCCTCAATATTCCATGCAGATCGAACATTTACCACTGACTCTTTTGTGGCAGCTGGCTGGAAAAAATCTAAAGAGTATGACATTGCAACTGTCCCAGAATCAACGGAGATTTGGTATGGATTTTTTGACCAGAAAGATATCAAGATAAGATTCTACCAATCGCATGAATCTGCTTTGGAGCATGGAGTGCCCCTCGCACAGGAATCGTTGCAAATGGACGCTGGTGCAAGGATCGGTTGTTAATACGGTGAGGACCGGCTACAGTGCCTACGCCGTGGTAGGAAACGCCGTGATGCTGTGCGAGCTTGATTTGTCTTCATGTGAAACCCTGATCAACGCTCTTGAAGCTAGTTGAACAAACGCATCTTAGGTTTCCAAACTCAGAGGGCAATTTAGTCTTTAAGAACTTGTAATCGGTTTTTTAGTTTTTGGATTTGCCGTTCGGGATCAGCGACCGTTTTATTGAGTTATTCCACGTCCTTACCTTTTATTTGTGGAATACAAAAACCCATATGATCGCGTCTATTACAAGGCAGTGAAACGTAATTATCGACAGGCTTACTGCGCAGATAATTCGGTCAAAAACCGGAATCTGTCCGGTTGTCGAAAATGCATACATTCCAGTCAGGCTTAGCAGGGATAATGCTGTAACCCATAGGGCCCCGACTGTGAATATCCACCAAATAGTATTCTCTGTATGCATGTAGAGAATTGCAGAGGGCATCCAAATCGTCGCTGATAACAGGAATACACCTGTCAGTAAGGCGATGGTATGAGGACCCAGGATGAAATGAGTCCCATAAGTGTGGATGTCTTCTCTAAATACTATGAAATAGCAGAATGTTAGGTACGCTGCCCCGGATAGCAACATCGCGGTTACTAAAACATTGCGCCATATCCCGTGGATTCCGCCCCAAAGTTCGTTTCGGTACTCCGGGAAATATCCTAGGCCAATGGCATAGCTTCCTAATACTCCTACCCCTCCAATTAAATTCACTATTAGAAATACAGTTTGGGCGTTCACGTTATAGTCATCAAAGTAAAGTGTGAGTTTGCGTTTCTTGTTCTAGGCATTCTATAAATACGCAGGGTCGTGATACAGGTATTTAAGTGCGAAGTGTCTTGAAAGAGATTTAGTTTAATAACCGGAGACTTAGCTATCCACTATGGTTAGTGAATCCGGTATAACCCTTGCAGTCATGTTGGTCTTTTTTTGGGATCTATCTCACAATTTGGAAACCACCCAGGATTTCTGCTATTTCAGACATTTCACCTTTAGAGAGTTGCCAGTTGCCCGCTTCTGCGTTGTGCGTGGCTTGCTCCGGTGTTTTAGCGCCTACTATGCAGCTTGTAACCGCTGGATGTGCCAGCGTCCAGGCGATTGCAAGTTGTGTGCCAGAATGTCCGTGGTCGGCTGCCCATCCAAGTAGTTTTTCGACGATCGCCATAGCGGGTACGAATACATCATCTTTAAATTCCGGTTTGCTTTTTCGTTCGTCGTCGCTGGCAAAAATGTGTCCCGGTCGATACTTTCCCGTGAGCATCGCCTTGGCAAGTGGTGAATGAGGTATTACACCAATTCCCAGTTCAAGGCACGTGGGGAGAATATCTACCTCTGGCACCCGATAAAGCATGTTGTATCGGGGTTGCGAACTGTGAATCATGCCAAATTTTGCCGCTTCACGGTGTTGGTCCCCAGAAAAATTAGATACGCCCAGATACCGGACCTTACCTGCATCACGCAGTTTCTCCAGGTTCAGCATCGTTTCCTCAATTGGATTACCTGGGCGAGGGCCGTGTAGTTGATAGAGATCTATGTAATCGGTACCCAGTGACTTTAGACTGTTTTCAACTGCGGAGGTCATATGTTCTACTGAGTGATCCCCCGACAGTTTGGTGGCAATTATGACCTCGTGACGTCGACCTTCAATGGCCTTGCCTAAAACCGATTCACTGGTGCGATAGCCCTCGGCTGTATCGATAAAATTGGCCCCAGAGTCGATCGAAGCATGAACGGTGGCTATAACCTGATCATCTGTGACAACTCCCATGCCGCCGCCCAGAGGCCACGCCCCCAGGCAAACAACAGGGACTTCTGGGCCATCGATTCCTAGTCTTCTAGTTTGCATACTGATCCTGTTTACTAATGTTTATTCCCGTCGCTGAACTGTACATGCAATTAGTAAATAAACAAATAAATATCTCCTTTGATCCCAACAATATAAGCGATGGCCGGTATTTTTAAATGTCTGACCAATAAATGACACATATCTGCCTAAAAATATGAGCAGATTTTCCAAGCAGGAGACTTAAAATGCTAGGCGAAAAAATAGGATCAATGCAGCAAACCACGCGCAACAAAGTTTTGCCAGGTAACGGTGCTTTGCCGAGGTTTGAAACGACAGCTGAGGGATCCGGCACCCTTGCAGGTACTGGGGTCCAGGGTATGGCAACTTACACCTCGGATATGAGAACAGATGGAACCCTTTACGGAGAATGCCCTAATCAGGGAGTAGTTATGGCTGCAGATGGGGTAGCAACTTTCACAGCGACCGGTATCGGAACTTTCACAGAAGATGGCGGATCGATTTTTAAAGGGATGGTTTACTTCCAAGCTTCGGCTCCATCACTATCAAGCTTGAACGGAACCGCAGTAGTTTATGACTGGGTAGTAGACGCTGAAGGTAACGCTTCATGGGACCTGTGGGAATGGAAATAAACTTCCTATTTGTTTCGTGATCAGTTTGATGTCGTCTGATCACACGAAATTATTACGAAGTTAACGTAAGTGGGTCAGCTGAATTCAGCTGACCCACTGTTTTAAAAACGTACGTTTTGATCCGTTTAATGCTTTGTTTTGCGAGCATGGATCGCTGAGTTCGCATCATCGCCTATATGTTGCTCATCTCGTGATAATGCCATGACTATTTGGCGCTGTCTTTCACGATAACGGGCTCTGTCAGCATCGGGAAGAGAATCATGGCAGCGCGGACAACTCACCCCTTGTTCGAAAAGTGGTGAGCTACGATCAGATGGCGAGATGGGGAACTGGCACCCGTAGCATAGTTCGTAATTGCCTTCTTTCAACCCATGCTTCAACGACACCCTCCCGTCAAAAACAAAGCATTCACCCTCCCACAGGCTTTCGTCCTCTGGAACGTCTTCTAAATATTTGAGTATGCCGCCCTTGAGGTGATATACCTCATCAAATCCGACTTGCTTCATGTATGCGGTTGCTTTTTCGCAGCGAATTCCTCCGGTGCAATACATAGCAACGGCAGAGGGCTTGTCGGGTCGTGAAGCGAGCTTATCTGCCCAGTCGGGGAACTCGTGGAAGCTATCGGTACCTGGTTCAATGGCATTAGAAAAACGACCGATTTTAAATTCGAAATTATTACGCGTGTCAACTAGTAACACATCTTCCCGGGTGATCAAATCGTTCCATTCTGCGGGTTGGACGTATTTTCCTACGTCCAAGGGAGTATTTATTTCGGGTTTGCGAATGGTCACGATCTCGTTTTTTATTTTCACCTTCAATCGCTTGAAGCTATTTTCATTGCTAAAAGAATATTTAACTTCAAGGTTATCGACCTCCGGCCAACCCTCTAGATGATCAATGACCGATGCAATGCCTTCAGGCGTCCCCGCGATTGTGCCGTTTATACCTTCCGTAGCCAGGAGAACAGTTCCACGAACTCCCTGTGACCGACAGAGTGAGAGCAGCGGATACCGTTTTGCAACAGGATCCTTAATTCTGGTGAAATGGTATAGAGCGGCGACCGTAAATTTCATTTCAGGCAATTCCTAGGTTCCCGTGTCCAATTGAAGCGTATGACCATGATTTCCTCTAAACGTTGTTTCGAAATGATTACATACAAGAATAATCGTTGATATGACTTCTAATTGTCTAAGTTTTTCGTCAAACTTTCACGATTTTTGCATAAACTGGCATTTATTCTCTCGGATTGGGTCGTCGATCCATCATGAAAACTTTAGAGAATTAAAGGAGTTCTTCCCCTGCGATACGAATTACTTGTAAAAAACGGTCGCGTGCTCGATGCTGAGTCTGGTCTGGACTCTATAACTGATGTGGGCATATCCGATGGTGTAATACAGAGTTTAGAGACCGATATAGATCCAAATAATGCTGATGACGTTATCGATACTTCTGGTAAATGGGTCATTCCAGGGATGATTGACACCCATGCTCACGTCGAGCTTCAACGCAGGCGGAATGCCGACTTATCAACAACAGGACACACCTATGGGTTAGGCCTTCAGATGCTGGCGTCTGCAGGGGCGACTACGGTCATTGATCTGGGCGGTAGTATGGACACTCTTCGTATGGGAATCGAGGCCAGAGGTTCGGGTATAAATGTTGGGAGCCTCGGGTATTTAAAGCCAGGTGAGACTGTACCGGAGGGTCGGATAAATTACGCCCAAATCGAAAAGGTGATCAACACAGCAATGGATGCTGGGTCGATTGGGGTCAAGTTGTTGGGCGGATACTATCCCTTCACGCCTGAAGAAACATCGAATTTCATTAGGGCTGCGAATGGAATGACAGCTTATGTAGCTTTTCATCTCGGCACTACTGAAACAGGGTCTCGTCTGGATGGTCTCCGAGAGATCCCTTCCTTGCTCGGTGCTAATGGGAGAGTCCATATAGCCCACATCAACGCGTATTGTCGTGGATCAATCCTCCCTGTTGAAGAGGAGATAATTGAGTCTTTGCAGATCCTCACCGATGTACGGTCTCAAATTGTCTCAGAAGTGCACCTGGCCCGTCCGAACTTCACACTTGGTAAATGCGATCCAGATGGCAACGTTTTGGCAGATGTGTGCCAGAACTGCTTGCGTCTCAAAGGCTACGCTACAACGGCTGATGGACTTAGATCTGCCTTGATGGATGGTTACGCCTCGACCGTTGAAGAAACAAGAACTGGGTTGATTCTGGTTTCGGGTAAAAGGGGTGTGGAGCTATTTAATGAGGGTAATACAGATGTTCAGATGAGCTTTCCTGTTAACAACTCAACTTCTGCTTTTCAATTAACCGTGGCAAAAAATAGCGAAGACGAATTCATAATAGATGCGGTGGGTAGTGATGCCGGTATATTGCCTCGTAACGTCAATATTGAGCAATGTATGCAGTTGGTTAAATTTGGAGGCTTGGAGCCGCTTGAACTGGTGGTGAAGCTAAGTCTTAATCCAGCAAAGATGATTGGGCTGGAAAATAAAGGCAGGCTCACAGAAGGTAATGACGGTGACCTTACGATCATAGACCCGATATACAGTCGTGCAGTTTATGGGGTGGTCGCTGGTCGTCTGGTAATGATTGATGGGCGTGTTGTCGGCAATGGTGCAAAGATTTTGACAACCCAGCGAGGCGTTGCTTCGGTCGAGGAGACGGGGATTCCTTATCAGGTTATCGATCTGACAAAGGCGATGATGTACGCGGGTAGATGATATGAATCCATTTATTTGATACGGATTGACGCTTTGGTGTGTTTTTAGTAAGTTCACGAATATCGAGTGAAAAACAGCCCATGAGTAAATCACTTCAATGACAACGACTACTCAGACCGATATCAAGTTGGTGGCACACCTTATGCGGAGAGCTGCTTTTGGATTGCCTGCCCACCGACTTGAACTTCTCGCTGAGCAAAGTTACGAGGATCTGGTTGAAGACTTGCTCGATATTGACAGCAAGGAACGCCCTGAAGAGGACTTGCTTGAGCGGTTCCACTCAGAGCATGCTGACGAAGAAAATTCAGCGATGGCCGTGGCTCGCTGGTATTTTCGGATGATCAATTCTGAGCGAGTGCTTGAAGAAAAGGTCGCCCTTTTCTGGCACAACCGTTTCGCCACGGGAAATGACACATTTAGTGAAAATGTGATGATGTGGGCGCATTTGGAGATGTTGCGCGATCACGGACTGGGCAATTTCCGAACTATTCTGCAACAGCTTTCCAGAGATCCGGCGATGATCTGGTGGCTGGATCAACAGACGAACCACAAAGGTGCAATTAACGAAAACTACGGTCGCGAGCTCCTCGAACTTTTCTCAATGGGTCGTGGTAATTACACCGAAGACGATGTTCAGGCAGCTGCCCTTGCCTTCACGGGTTGGACTATTGATCAGTCGATCCCACGGTATCCAAACGGAATGTGGGATTTAAGTTTTGTATACCGTGAGGATGACCACGATCACACAGAAAAAACGTTTCTCGGACGAACCGGGGATCTGAACGGCGACGACATCATCGAAGAGATAGTTAAGCACGATGCTACGGCAAGGTTCGTGGCTGACAATCTCTATCGTTATTTCGTTTCAGACGAGCCTGATGAATCCGAAATAAAGGATTTGATCAATGTGTATTTTGAATATGACTATGAAATCAGGCCCATACTTCGTCACATATTCAACTCGGATTCATTCAAAAACGCTGCGTACGAGAAGGTGCGCTGGCCTGTCGATCACGTTGTAAATATTGTAAATATCGCCGGTCGTCACACTGATCCGTATGAAGGTGGATTGAAGAAACTTGGGGTGGCATCGTCGTTGATGGGACAAAAGCTGCTAGACCCTCCGTCGGTGGAAGGCTGGCACACTGGGAGAGAGTGGATTGATTCATCTTTCCTCATAGAACGAGTGAACTTTGCGGCGAACATGCTCGGCGATACAAACAGTCCAGGTATGCAGAAGGTTATCGAGCGAATTTCGAATGGAAAGACCAGCAGTACTCCCGGTGATTTGATCGACGCCTGTCTATACGAACTGGGTTGTGTAGAAATTGGCTTGAACACCAAAGCCATCCTGATTGAAGAGTTAAATCTTTCGCCGGTCGTTCAAATCGATGACGACTTTGACGATAAAATCACTCAAGTGATCGAGTTAATTGTGGCTTCACATGAATATCAACTTGGCTAGAAAGGCTTAATGATGACCACCACCTCTAATCAAACACGGTCTTCAGATCCGGTATTTGTCGTCCTTCAGCTTTCTGGCGGAAACGATTTCATGAACACGGTAATCCCGTACGGGGATCCGTTCTACTATGATTTTCGAAAGACAGTCGACGTCTCGGAAGAAATTGTATTAGGCATTGACGATCATTTCGGATTCCATCCGGCCCTGGCCCCATTTAAGAAAATATGGGACAGTGGTGACATGGCGATAATTCCTGGAATCGGCTACCCGGTTCCAGATCGTTCTCATTTTCGTTCGATGGATATTTGGCACACAGCTGAACCGACTAAAATCATTGCCGAGGGTTGGTTAGCTCGGGTGGTGCGCGAGCTGGATCCGGGCAAGAAGAATGTCTGCACCGGAGTCAGTTTTGGGCAGGGTCTTCCGCGTGCTATGTATCTGATGGGTACGCCAGCTATTTCGGTCAGTCAATTGGAAGGATATGGCCTACTAACTTCACTATCGGGGCAGCGGCAACGGAAGGCACTTAATGCTTTTCAGCGAATGTACGTCCC
>Ga0187827_10009798_pt1 | contig 10079 bp, 6 predicted proteins | sample ETNtaG_39_FD_167969 | JGI IMG/M metagenome (GOLD analysis project Ga0187827, IMG submission 167969) | Marine microbial and viral communities from oxygen minimum zone, Eastern Pacific Ocean - ETNP2014_SV_150_PacBio MetaG (Illumina Assembly) | ecosystem: Environmental > Aquatic > Marine > Hypoxic... | reverse complement strand
TCCTGAATCTCAAAACAAGATCGTTAATCAAATGATCAATAAAATTTTTCCTACCAGTATAGGTGTTTTAGCTGGTTATATACTTGATATGGGTATAGTAGATACAGTTCGCATCATTGATGAGCAAGTTGAGCTTATTGAAGATCAAGATATAGAAAAAATCATTTTGTCATTAGATAGTCCTAGAATTATTGGGTTTAGTGTTTTAACACTCAATTCGAAAAGGGCTTATGACCTTGCGGGAAAAATAAAAAGAGTGGATCCTAATGCACTTATTGTCCTTGGGGGGATTCACCCTACAGTATTGACGGAAGAAGCCTTAAACCACAAGGATATTGACTTAGTAATTCGAGGCGAAGGGGAGGAAACATTTAAAGAGCTAGTTGAATTAGTGTTAGGTGGAAAAGGTTATAAACAAATAAATGGAATTTCTTTCAGAGAAAACGGTAATATCCATCATAATCAGGATAGGGCAATGATAACAAATTTAGATGATATTCCGCCATTCCCTTACCACTTATTTGAAAAAAATTTGGGCAAGTATCCTTCTTTTGGGTGTGTTTTTACCTCACGAGGGTGTCCATACAAATGCATTTTCTGTTCGTCAAGAAACATTTCAGGGATGCAATACCGTATTTATAGCATTGAAAGGATTGTTTCTGAAATTGAACTTCTTGTTGAAAAGTACAAACAAAAAATCATATGGATTATGGACGACAATATTGCTGTTAATCCAAAACGCTTTAAGAATTTTGTCGAATTGGTTATAAAGGAGGGGTTGCACAAAAAGACAGAATTCCATGGGTCAATGAGGGGCGATAATCTTACTGATGAAGTATTAGAATTGGCAAAAAAGGGTAATTTCAGAATGATTTCCTTTGGTATGGAAACTGGCACTGAACAATTAATGAAATTAATTGATAAAAGGGAGACTGTAGAAGCTGTAGTTAGTGCAATTAAAAGAACACATCAAAAGGGGATTACTGCAGCAGCCACATTAATTTTTGGATTACCAACGGAAACAAGAAAGGACCGATGGGAAACAATGAGGCTTGTTCGATCCTTGCCTTTAGCGAGCGTACGTTTTAATACTTTGTGTCCATATCCGGGAACTCCGGCTTTTGCTCAATTGAATAGCAAAGGAAAAGTCTTGATAAAAGAAGATTGGGCTAATTTTGCGGTACAATACATGTGGGAGGGTGATGGTATTCCTTATGTGCCGGATGGAAATAATAGGTATGAACTGATTTTTGATACAATGTTTGCTAATTTAGCATTTTATTTAAGCTTCAGCGGTATTATGAAGTTAATTAAATCTCCTTTTGCTGGTGGAAACGTTGTCAAACTTTCGGAAAGATGGTATTTTTCTCCCAAGACAATGTGGCGATTAACAATGTTGTTCTTATATCTTAGTAGAAGATTTTCTATGGTTACTTGTAAAATGCTTATGAAAAAGCGATAAGCTATTAAAGCAATAAAGTTTAATAGCCAAAAATGACGAACAAGCGCATGGGAATTATAAAACATCTATTGCTGATGAAGGACAAAAGGAATTCTGTTTGCGATTCAGAAAAATGATGGAAGTTATAAATCAAGAATAAGGTGTTAGAAATCAATAAAAGAATTAGAATCATTGGTCATTATGGTGCTGATTGAGTACACAATTCTTCTCTAATAAAGCATTGTGGAAAACTCTTGTGATTTATCAGCAACATCTTCAAACGTATTCAGCCCTTCAAATTTAATGAAAAACAGGGACTAAATGGTGAAATTATCATTTAAGGACAAAATTCAGGATCTCCATAATCGTGGAATAAATACCATGCTAAAATATTTGTTGAAGAGGGGATTGTATGAATTTCGCAAGAGGGTCCTGAAACAGCATTTTGCTGAAATTAATGTTCATAATTACAGGATGATTGTTGATCTGAATGACCCCGGAATATCGAGGACCTTAATACACTTTGGCACAAGAGAAAGAGACCATATCTACATATTAAATAAGGAATTATCATCTGGTAGCGTAATTATTGATTTGGGAGCTAATATCGGATATTACGCTCTAATGGAAGCTAATATTGTCGGAAATGATGGCTATGTTTATGCGTTAGAACCCTCCCCATCAAATGTTGATATGCTTAGAAAGAATATTTCTCTTAATAATTATAATTGTATAGTTGAGGTTTTTCAGATGGGAGCATCAAACAAAACAGGCAAAGAGAAATTTTATACTTCTGAAATGTCCAATTTGGGGACATTTTTCCCTACAAAATATTACGGGGAAAGCAGCGTGACAAAAAGTTCTCCCTCAATTTACATCAAGACGATAACGATACCGGACTTTATTGTTGATAAAAAACCCATAGATTTTATACGTATGGACATAGAGGGATATGAAGTAGAAGTTTTTGAAGGAATGATGCCAATGCTCGAAAACAAAAGCTTCTCGCCTAAAATCCTGTTTGAGACTCACAGGCCGAAATATGATGATAACCATCACAGTATGAGAAAAGTATTGTTACAAATGTTTGAATATGGATATTATCCCAAGATTATTGTTTCGAACGATCATCCGAAGGGTGAGTTCCTGAAAAGGGGATATAAACCTGAAAAGTTTATCGACACTGATGGTTACAGGAGGGGCATTTATTATGGGGTGACGAATAAAGATGCAATCGATTTTATTTGTGATATCGGTTTTGTGAGGGCTGTTTATCTGGAGAGAAGGTTGTAATATTCCGTAAAGCAATTCAGGTCAATGATTATTTAAAAAAATCTATAAGGTTCCTATAGTTTGGGGTGGGGTGCAGTACACCCATACGCCTTTCTTTTTATGACTTTGATTTTATTGTTAACTCCTTCGGGTTTCCTTGTATGAATATAGTAGTCACCGTGATTCAGAATTCCATCGCTATAACGCTTTTGCATGTTAGTAAATCTCCTGATTTCTTGTTTCGTATATAAAATTGTTCAATTTAGGTGACAAATGGCAGAAGAGTTAGAGACGAAAAAGCTACATCTTTTTTTCTTGATACGTTCTCTTAATATAGGAGGTACTGAACGCCAATTAGTAGAATTGATTAAAGGTCTTGATAAGAACGCTTTTGAGATAACTATTGGCCTATTTTATGATGAAGGTACACTAAGAGAAGAATTGGTTGTGTTTGAAGGTGTTAAATTATTACCTCTATTTAAGTCAGGTCGTTGGGATTTAATCAGGTTCTGCACTCGGTTAATAACTGTTTTGCATAGATTAAAACCACACATCCTATATTCTTTCCTCCCCGATGCAAATTTAGTAGGCCTGATTTCAGGGAAAATCACGCGTGTGAAACAAATCGTCTGGGGTGTGAGAGCTTCAAATATGGATGTCAGCCGTTATGACTGGCTTACCAGGACGAGTCTTCGCTTGAGTGCTTTTCTGTCTCGATTCCCTGATATAATTATTGCTAACTCCTTTGCTGGTCTGAGGTTTCATAAAGATATAGGTTATAAAACCGAAAGGATGAAGGTTATACCAAATGGTATTGATACTAAGCTTTTCAAGCCAGATCATCCTTCAGGCTTTAGATTGCGGGATGAGTGGGGTATTGATGAAGAGACGATTACGATTGGGCTGGTGGGGCGTCTTGATCCAATGAAAGATCATACAACATTTTTGCAGGCAGTGAAAATATTTGATCAAAAAGAATGCAGTGTTCGTTTTGTCTGTGTTGGTGATTGTGATGGTAAAGAGCCCTACAAAAGTGAAATCCATTCCTTGTGCATGACACTTGGACTAAATGGCTCTCTTATATGGACTGGTGCACGGAGTGATATGCCTGCTGTGTATAGTGCCTTAGATATAGTCACTTCCTCTTCTTCTTTTGGTGAAGGATTTCCAAATGTAATTGGGGAGGCGATGGCTTGTGGTGTGCCATGTGTGGTTACAGATGTGGGTGATTCGGCAATAATTGTTGGGAAGACAGGGATTGTTGTTCCTCCTGAAGATCCACAGGCCCTGGCAGATGGATGGAGAAGTATGCTGAAACTTTTGAACGATAAATCCTATTCAATTAAAGAAATGGCACGTGCGCGAATAGTATCTCGCTACAACAGTGAAATATTTATTCAGAAAACATCCAAGAAATTACTAGGTTTATTACGAAATGATTGATTTCTTGACTTCTTTCAGGTCGAAAAACCCATTCCTTTTTGATTTTTTTATAGCAACAGCTCCTATCTTCGGCTGCGCTTTCGTCCTGATACTAAGCTCCATAATCCTGGGAAATCCCATATGTCAATCCGTTACAGATACATACGTTAGAGACGCCAGGGGAAACCTGCAAGTTCCGTCCATAAGTAATATCTCTTTGCAAGATTGGGCTGGTTGGTTGTTAATGCTCTTCAGTTTTAGCATAGTACTGATGTGGAAACGTGTGCGTAGTGACACAAAATTAGTCTATGCAATCTGGTTATGCATAGTATTGCATCATGCTGTGGCGTTTTTGAACACTTATGTAGTCACCGTTGCAGGAGCTAGTATGGATGCTCGAGGATTTCATGAAATTGGGGTAAATTTGTCTGTGTTGCCTGAGCCAGTGTGGGCTTTTAGTATTATTAATGGACTCGTTACTTATACTCATTCTTTGGGGCTTATTTACCGTGCCTGTGGCGTATCTCTTTTCTTAGGTGAGGAGTTGTCTGTTTTAGCTTTTACATTATCATGCGTGGTGCTGGTTAAATTGGTAGATCTTTTAGATCTGAGGCGTTTTCGTGTTGTGATTATACTTTTATTTGGCTTGCTGCCTTCAGCGGTGATTTTCAGGTCCGTGACGTTGCGTGAATCATGGCAGGCGTTGTTTTTCTTGTTGTCCGTATATTGGGCATTAAGATTGCAGAAGCGACTGGGTATCCTAAGAGTTTTATTTTTGCTAATATCTGTTTACTGTTTGTCACTAATGCATGCTTCTTTATCAAAGTATGCAATATGTTTGATTCTAACTAGCTTTTGTTGGATGATTTTTGGCCGTAAAAAGGACGTTCGTCGGAAATGGCATGTAAGTTTTTTGTTTGACGGATTGCTTATTGCCTGTGCTATTGTATTGGCACAAAAGATGGGATGGTTTGTGACTGCTGGAGAAACATTGGAAGAAGCAAAGTACTTTCGTAATGATGCAGTAACTATTTATGGCAGGACGACTTATGCATTTGTGTCGCTGGATACGTCGTCTGTGCTAGGACTAGTTACAACAATTCCTATGATATTCGTCCAGTACATGTTTACTCCCTTCCCATGGCAGGTTGAAAGTGTTAAGGATATCTACGCCTTGTTTGAATCAATGCTGCGTTTTTTGCTTTTGTTCTTTGCCGTATATTCATGGCGTAGGTCTTCAGGTGAAGCACGAAGCTATTACGGTTTTTTGCTTATAATTTTTTTGGGGATGGAGCTTATGTGGGCGCTTGGGACCATTAATTGGGGAACGGCAATACGGCATCATGTGGTAGGGTATAGTGTCATTGTTTTACTTGGAGCCCCCGGCTTGATTCTATTTATACGGAGATTACACTTTGAGATGTTTGGGTGTAGAAAAGTTAGTAGGTTTCAGGATAGGGAACAAATTTATTAAGACCGATCCAATAATTAATGAGATCTGAAGTCGGGGATCAGAGGACTGGCAGTAAGAGGGTTAAGTCGCAAAAGGCACAAAAAACGCAAAGAAAAGTGAAAGATCAAACTGAAATATTTCGATTGTGCGATCTAATTAGGGAAACCAGTTTTTCTCTGCATCAATATTTGCGCCATGACCACCTGAAAAAGTTTATGAAAGAGTGTTCAGCACTAGAAATAAAGCAAATATTTACCTGTTACAATAACCCTTAAGGTAATGCCGACACTGAACGGGTCATACGTACTATAAAAGAGGACCTTATCTGGATTAAAGAGTGGAAATCACCTTCTCAACTTGAAGAAAGACTTAAAGCTTGGATTATTAAATATAACACTGATTTCCCACACTCTTCGCTGAGCTAATGGCTGATATGTGAAGTTTTTTTGACCGGATCCTTAATTGAGCATTTGTTATTAAAATAAAAAACACTCTATCGTTGGCAAGAAAAGAGAAAATAAAAATTGTCCATATTATTGCTTCTCTCAATGTAGGTGGAACTGAAATGATGCTTTATAAGTTGTTGTTACGTATGAGAAAAGATAGATTTGAGAATATTGTTATTACTTTGAAAGAGAAGGGCGAACTGAGTGAAGACTTTGAATCACAAAACATAAGGGTTTATAATGCCGGGGGTATGGGCGGAATTTTAAGGATTTCAGCGCTTATAAGATCGTTAAAAATCTTACGAGAAATAAATCCTGATATAATTCAAGGCTGGCTGGCACACGGCAACCTCGTAGCCCAAATAGGATCTATTTTTCTGCTATATAGGTTGTCGACTTTATGGAATATACGCTATACGGTTCTTCCAAAAGGCGAAACAAAGCGATCTATTCTATTTATTATAAAACTCCTTTCAATACTATCATTTTTACCACAAAAGATTGTTTTTAACTCAAAAGCTGGCGCCGATGATCATATTAGAATGGGATACCGAAAAGACAAAAGCTGTATTATCCCAAATGGTTTTGATACGGAATTGTTTTCGCCTTCTGAGATAAAGCGTAGCAGTGTTCGTTCGGAACTTAATATAAGTGAAGAGGCCATACTCATAGGGCTTATAGGCCGTTTTGATCCTTTAAAAGATCATAGCTGCTTTCTTAAAGCGGGAGCAATGCTTCTAAGTAGAAAACGAGGGATTTTCTTTTTATTGGCCGGACGAGAGGTCGATTGGCAAAACCGGCATTTAAAGCAGTTCATAGAGAAGCTGGGGATGAGTGAGAAAGTGTTTTTGCTTGGGGAACGCCGGGATGTCCACCGGATTATGGCCGCGTTTGATATTGCCACTTGTTCATCCATAGCAGAGGGGTTTCCGAACGTTATTGGAGAAGCGATGTCCTGTGGAATACCATGTGTTGTAACTGATGTGGGTGATTCCTCCTGGCTTGTCGGAGACTCTGGAATGGTTGTGCCACCTCGTAACCATGGAGCTTTATGCGAGGCATGGTTAAAGTTGATTGAAATGGGAAGTGAAAAGAGACGGGTTCTTGGAGAAAAAGCAAGGAAACGAATTGAAGATCATTTTTCCATTCAAATGATTGTTAAGAAGTATGAGCAGTTGTACGAAGAGCAAATAAGTGAATTCAGGCGTTTGTAGGAAAACATCCTTAAAAGAGGTGGCTTTAAAGGTGTCCCGTATAATAAGTCATGTGCACCTCTTTTTCTCTTGACAAGTTTTTGAGGTAGCCATTAACACAGCTAACCTCTCTTGTCAATTCTTTAGAGTTGCACTTATTACTTGAATTCAGGAAAGTTTATTATGATCATAGAATTCTATTATCTAGTAACAGACAAGAAAGAATGTGGCGTAATATATAATGAAGGAGTTGGTATATTATCAGCAATAGCCAAAGAAAAGAATTGTCAAACATCTTTACATATGTTTGATTTAGCTGATTTTCGTAAAGGGTTTAATATTAAAGAAAACATTAATATTCATGCTATATCATTTCCGTCTCAACAATTTTCATTAGCAGTGCAACTTATTAATAAAATAAAATCAGAAGATAAGGGCAATGGACTAATAGTCGTTGGTGGAGTACATGCAACTGTAGATAGGCAAAGCGTAATCGCACTTGAGAATGTTGATGTAGTTGTGTCTGGTGAAGGCGAAGAGGCTATGAAATGGATTATAGACAATTATGATTTAATAAAAACTCATCCTGATAAGTGCAATATTCCTAATTCTTATATAAAAGGAACGCCAATAAAGCCGCTTCAGAAAGCTGACTATGTTGACCTTGACACGTTACCATATCCACTGAGAAGTATCTTCAATAAAAAATTACTGAAAAGAAGTCCAGAGTTTATACTTTCAAGGGGCTGTCCTTTTAGTTGTTCTTTTTGTGCTAATGAGTTTTATAATAAAATATTTGGTATGAAAATTAGAAAAAAAAGTCCGGAGTATTGTATAGGAGAGTTGGAAGATTCCTTTTCTGTTCTTGGTATATGTAAAGATACAATGCTAATATTTCATGATGATGTTTTCTTATTGGATCTCAACTGGCTACAGTCCTTTTCTAAACTTTATAAAAAACATTTTAACAATCCATTTCGTTGTAATACCACTGCATCTTACGTGACTGACGAGAAAATTAAGTTGCTTAAAGAAATGAACTGTTCTGAAGTTTGGGTTGGTATTGAATCAGGAAATGAAGAATATCGGAACACTGTTCTAAATAAGAAAATATCAAACAAGCAAATAGTTAAGGCATTTGACACAATAAACCGTCACGGATTAAAGGGGATATCGTTTAATATGCTTGGTGGTCCAGGAGAGACGGTAGAGCAGGTAAAAGACACAATTAAGCTAAATCTTGAAAGTAAAGTTTATAGCACAACTACTGGCATCTTTATTCCTTTTCCTGGGACTACTTTATATGAAAAAGAATTGCTAAAAGATAATGTTCGTGAATTTACAGAAGACGAAAAAGGTATGGGTGTTACTATTTCAGGATTAAAACGGAAAAATATTGATGACAAAGATTATTTTTATTGGAGTCAGATATTATTATCTAGTGTCGAAAATAATAAATTTCGATACTATGTAGCACTTTGTTTAAAATATATTTCTATTCCTCCGAAGTTCCTGAGGAAATTACGTTTTTTTATTGAGTATTTTAATAGAAGAAAAATTGTGTTTGACAGATCTAGCGATGAATGACTTTTTAATAATTAATACGTTAAACCACAATGATTGAATGCAAGATAAATCATTAATGTTTTCCCGATTTAATAGTAGGCCCGTTTCTTTTCTTATTTCAATGTCTAGGAATTTCAATCATAGTTTCCCCTCTAGAAAGAGGGGCTGTTCTAGGCGGAACATCGAAGCAATTCAAAAAATTGCCGGACTAAGAGGCGTGTAGATATGCCGTCTCTTCACGCCCTTTTGGACATATGATTGTCCTGTTAGATAAATGGTTCTTAACAATTAGGATATTTTTCCGTATATGATGCAAATAAACCAGTCAAGATGATATATAAGTTACAATCAAACAGGGCTTGCGCACAAAAAATATCATGATTTTGAATTTCCTATACATTAAAATATTAGTTAGAGCAGTTTAGGTGAAGAAAGTATATAGAGATATTATTAATGAGATCGTTGAGGCTTTACAAGAGAGATAATGACAAACTATGTGTACTTTTTACACAACTATTATCATTTTAGTGATATTGATTGGGGAGCTGGTTGAGATCTAAGAAAGAAAATTTAGTATATGGGCTTGCCAAGCAGGAAGGCAGAAGAACGGTTTATTGGAATAGATTTGATCCTTTTGTATGCCATAGAGTGCAGTGGGGTTGAAAATAGAAGAAACATTTATTCCTATATTGAGTCAACGAGTAGCTAACAATAGAGATTTTATTTATGCCAGAAACAGTTTTAATTACGGGTGGCGCTGGTTTTCTTGGCTCACATATAACGGAAATATATATTATTGAGAATTACATTTGTACTGCATGAATTACCTGGAGCTGGAACCGGTCGAGTTGTGACTTATATGGCTAATTATTGGGCTGACAAAGGACATGAAGTAACAATATTAACTTATAACTTCAATAGTCGTGTCAGCTATCCTCTCCATCGTTCAGTACGATGCATTTCATTGGAACTTGTTTGTGCTTCCAGGTTCTGGGTAGAGGGATTATTTAGAAATATTGAACGTATATACCATTTGCGTAAGGCTATTCTCAGTTCAAATGCTGATTATGTGATTAGTTTTATATGCAACACAAACATACATGTTCTTCTGGCCACAAGGTTTTTATCAATACCTGTCTTAATTTCAGAACGTAATAATCCCGAACGAACCAAAGAGTCACGTTCTATATGGTCATGGCAGAGACGGCTATTTTACCCATTTGCTAATCATCTTGTAGTCCAAAATGAAGAAATTAAGGACTGGTTTAGAGATTACAATAGCTCTG
>Ga0187827_10009793_pt1 | contig 10084 bp, 8 predicted proteins | sample ETNtaG_39_FD_167969 | JGI IMG/M metagenome (GOLD analysis project Ga0187827, IMG submission 167969) | Marine microbial and viral communities from oxygen minimum zone, Eastern Pacific Ocean - ETNP2014_SV_150_PacBio MetaG (Illumina Assembly) | ecosystem: Environmental > Aquatic > Marine > Hypoxic... | reverse complement strand
ATATACCTCTTGTTCTTCACGGAGGCTCGGGTATCTCAGATGATGACTTTAGAAAAGCTATAAGCCTAGGGATATGCAAGATAAACTTCTATACAGGCATCTCGCAGACTGCAGTAGAGAGTGTCCACAAATTTATAGATGAACACCCCGAGTCCATTAGCTATCCTGACCTTACTAGAATAGCCATGACTGAGGTCAAAAAGATAGCGCTTGGAAGGATGGAGGCATTTGGATCCAAAGGAAAGTGTGCTGCTGACAAGACCCTGTGTATTACTTGTTCTAAAAATTCCTGCGGAATCGATGATCCCAGGATAAAACCTGAAGCAAGGACTGTCATATACCAGGAACTGGTTAAGAAAATAAGTAATGAGGTATTGCACAATATAAAGAAATAGTAATGTAAAAAATGAATATATATTAATATATATTCATTTTCTTAGGTCAATTATTTTACTTTCAATGAGGCGCTACCTACATTTCTAATAATTATAATCATGTAAAGACTCACTAAAATGAGGCTTAGTATCTAATACTTATTATGCCAAGAGATCTTAAAATTTTTGAATGACAATGATTTATTATTGATCCTATATCCCATTTTATTTCTACCAATTACTTTTTTGAAATAAAAAATTATATTTGTAGCATTGATATTAACTATAACTGAATGATAGGTACCATCCTAATGGCTAACCATTGTTAGAAAATAACTTACATGATTTGAAGGATTAAACCAGCAATACACAGTATCAGCTCTTCCAAAATCTATGAAGTATGATTTAATTATTTTTATGAAAATAACATCTTTATGAGATATAATTATAAGATAAATGCTTTTTTTATACTATAAGAAACAAGGCTAATTGAATATGTTATCTAATGCCCAGGGCAATGCAAGCGGATTATGGAATACTTTTGATTTTGGCAGTACTCCAAAGTTTAATGCTTCAAAAAAACTGGAACTATCCATAAATAAAAAGGATAGGGAAATACTAAAAGGCCTAGCAGCCAGTGTAGCAGAATTTGCAGATTCTCCCACAGAAGGCGAAAAAAGAAAACTATGGACCGATCATAATATGCTAAAAACAAAAAAACCAATTATCTTTTGTGATCCGGAAAATGGCTGGAATGAGATAATCCCTGAAAACTTTCTAGAATGTACTAGCAACCTAGCAAGAAGATGGGAGATCGTACTGAGAAAAGAGATCTTTTGGGCTGAATCCATTAAAGATGATAAAGTTATCGAGCCTTATTTTGATATTGGTTATACTTTTACTGAGGACAAATGGGGATTGGAGCACACTGTATCTGGTGGAAATGATGGAGGGTCATATGTCTGGGAAGCCCCGGTTAAGAATGCTAAAGACCTAGAAAAATTACATTATCCAAAAATTGAGATAGACTATAAGATTACTGAAGATATTATCACAATTGCTGATGAAATCATGGGAAATCACCTCAAAGTAAGACTTAAAGGCAGATGGTGGTGGACGCTTGGCCTAACTATGGACCTTGCTTATTTAAGAGGTCTTGAAAATATTATGCTGGATATGCTTGACAATCCAGAACTCCTCCATCAATTGATGTCTATATTAAGAGACGGGACATTGAATAAATTAGATTATCTGGAAGGAAATGGACTTCTTTTTTCTAATATTGATGCCTATGTCGGCTCCGGCGGATTCGGGTATACCGATGAATTACCTGCTAAAGGATTTGATGAAAAACATATAAGGACAATTGATATGTGGGGATTTGGAGAAAGCCAGGAAACCGGAAGCGTATCCCCACAAATGTTTGAAGAATTTGTCTTTCTCTATCAATTACCAATACTTGAAAGATTCGGACTTAATTGTTATGGATGTTGCGAACCACTGGATAAAAGATGGGAAATAATAAAAAGAACACCAAACCTGAGACGGGTCTCGGTGTCCCCTTGGAATAACCTGGAAGTAATGGCAGATTATTTAAAGGATGATTTCATATTTTCCCTTAAAGCTAATCCTGCAGAACTTGCAATACCGGTTATGGATAAAAAATCTATCAGACAAAAGATCAAAGATTCTTTAAGAAAGACAAAAGGGTGTGTGGTCGAGATACTGATGAAAGATAATCATACCCTGGGGAAAAACCCGGATAATATCATTAATTGGGTAAAAATCGTTAGAGAAGAGATTGAAAAGATCTATTAGAAGGACAAATAAAAAAAAGAAATATAATATTCAACCCTTAGGTCTAGTGGTAAAGCTTTTGAGGATAGGAATACCTGAGCAGATAATTTTGCTGATTTTATCTTGATGACCGTAGTTGCAGCATTAAAAAGTATTGATACCTAAAATGGTACAATTGAAGGATATTAAACAAAATAATAGGAACTATTGATAATATTATGATGATCGTATCCAATGTTACCCCTATACTATAGATACCCCTTACGTCTAAAGATATATGCTCTCCGAAAAGAGCCGATAAAATTTTTATTTCATAAGCTATTGAACCACTGAAATACCCATCGCAGCAACTCTTGTCAGCATTCATTGGTCGAATGTATATATTAATGTAAAAGTTTCTTGTAAAACCGAGTTGGTACCCCATTAAATGAAAAATAACTAAATAGAAAAGAGTTCAATTACTTTTGGATGTTTACTATAAAACTACACTCCTAGGGCAAAACTTAAATCTCAAAAGAACAAATCTTAGAAAATCTTGAAATAAAATTTATAGCAAAGGATTTTAAAAAAAGAAGGACTGCAATATTATAAGAAAATATTATTACCAGTAGTCCCCATTTTTATCCATTCAAATTTTTCCGGACAAAACCAACAAACGTCATCATATCTTTAATGATACCTCGAAGGCTTTTTTTGTTGCCTGAAATATTTTCTGGGGTTTTACGCAATCCCCTACAGCGTAAGACTCTTTACATGCTCCTAAAAGCTCCTTTACCTTTTTTTCTGGACTCATAAAACCAGAGGCATTTATTACAAGGTCTGCTTTTAAAACAAAGGTGTTTTTATCTTTTTTCTGTACAGTAATTGAGTTTTCCCATATCTTCATTATTTTCATATTTGTAAATATCCTACAACCATTTTCAATTATTTTTTTTTCGAGAACCATGCTAAGATACTCTATCTTATTGTCTTTTAATATATCATCTTCTTCTTCAATAATAGTCACAAAATTACCTTTTTTTAAAAGAAGTAATGCTATCTCACAACCAACATCACCGCCACCTATTATTACTATTTTTAAGTTCTTAAAACTGTCACTATGTTCTATTGCTTCCAATGAATCTGTTACTTTTGAATCATCTATATTTTTTAAATTCAATTTTTTTTGAGATGCGCCTATTGCTACAATCAACACATCAGGTTTTTCCTTTTGCACAAAGGACCCATTAACTTCCATTCCAATTCTGATCTTAACTTTTGTCTTTTTAATTTCTTTTCTGTAATAATTTAATAGATCGATATATTCATACTTTATATCTGGCATACTAGCCGGTATGAGTGCTCCACCTATTTTTTGAGTTTTTTCAAACATAGTGACTGCATGCCCCCTATTTGATGCAGTCATTGCAGCCACTATGCCTGCTGAGCCAGAACCTACTACCATTACCTTTTTAGTTTTTTTGGTCTTCAATATCTTTTTCCTCTCTTCAACCAATACATCTGGGTTTACAGCACACCCAATGATCCTGCTATTCGTGGCTTCATCCAGACATACAAAACACCTGATACAAGGTCTAATATCAATGAATCTTTTTGCCTTATGAGCCCATAAATGATCAGCTATAAAGGCTCTTCCAATAGACACCAGATCAGCTTTACCCTTTTTAATGATTAAATCAGCCTCATGTGGCTTCAAGATCCCTCCAACAGCCATTATCGGCACATCCTTGATTTCTTTTTTGAGTCCTTCAGCAATTGGTATTGTGGTATTTCTGGGTTGATACTGGGAAGGCATAATAGAATATTTAAATAGAGAAAAAGGTTTATCATGCATTGCATAAGAATATCCATGAAGATATGAAACACCTGCCTCTACCATCCCTTTACCTATCTTTACACCTAGGTCAAGGTCTATGCCATTGCAGTCTGGCAGATTATAATATGTATTAAATTTAAAACCGATAATAAAATCATCTTCACATACTTTCCGTATTCCCTTCACTATTTCAACAGGCATCCGGAGTCTTCTTTTAAAATCTCCCCCGTACTCATCATTCCTTTGATTAAGATACGGAGCAATAAACGAAGCTAATAAAAAATCTTCAGCTGCAAAAAGCTCTACGCCATCAAAACCTGCTTCTTTGGCTCTCCTAGCTGCCTGAATAAAATCATCTATTATCTCTTTTATCTCATATGTCTTAAGCTCTGTTGGAGTGTTTTTACCTGTCCATTCTTCCTGATACATAGGTATGTTCACTGAAGGAACATGTGGTACGATATCATGGAACACATCATCTGCAAGAGTATTAGGGCCACCCATTGCAGAAATTTGTAATATTATCTTTGCTCCACCATAATGACCTGCTTCAGCTAACCTAGAAAGAGATGAAATAAATTTATCACCATAGCTTCCAATAAATTTCACTTTTCCGTATTTATATGTTGCCATGGATACTGTAGTAATGATCAATGCAGTTTCCACAGATCTTGCTTTAACAAATGAAATGTTTTCATCTGTTACCGTTCCTTCGTCATTATATGAATTTATACCAACCGAGGTAAAAGTTATACGGTTTTTTAATTCTGTATTTGCAACTTTTATTGGGCTAAATAGATTTTTCATTTTCAACCTGCAAGAAATGTCAGACGGTATTAAAAATTATTGTATTCTATTGATGTGTTAAATTTATTTAAAAATTTAAGCCTAATATTTTTCAAAATAAATATTATTTACATCCATATTTGAACCCAAAAGTTCTGCCACAGCTTTTGCTTTTTCAATAACAAAATAATTTGGAATATTATCTATATTATCATTTGCTATGTAGTAATAGTTAACACTGCAGATATAGTTTTTACTCTGCAGATAGTTAAGCCCTCCCATTATTAAAGGACAAGCAGGCACACCATATTTGTCTTTACCTTGAGTCCTAGTTAACAATGTTTTAACAGGCAAAGTGTCAGCTGGCAGATAGTAGCCGTATAAATCTTTAGTTACCTTAGATTTTTCCTTTTTTAAGATCTTGAGGAAATCTTTTTTTGCCCTATTTCTTATATGTTTTTCCCAATATATCACTATTTCATCAGACCCAATACCATATTCAGATATTAGTTCTAAATATTCTGCGGGAAGTCTATACTCTTCTCTGTTAAAATTCAGAAATTTTATGTCGCAGCCATTTTCATTACATTCAGAACCCATATCATTAATCAGTAGACCTAGATTAACAGAAAGGCCATTTTTACGTGAAAAGTTGACTAATCCAAGAGCGGCTTTCAGTGATATCAGTGTGCCTTCGTTTATGTTGGCTTTTAATTCATTAGATTTAAAAAAGATCCTAAAATGACCACCAGTAATTATACAATTATTTTTTACCACTTTTTTGCCTTGTACCAGAAGATCATCCATAAGATAAAATTATTTTGCCTTTCCGTTATCACAATAGAATTGATGCATCTTCAATATCATCTTTTCCATGAGATCAAGGTTGGCTGTAAGATTATATTCTTTATCTATTGGACAACTTTCACACATACATTCCCTTTTTTTAATGACACAATTTGATTTACCTGTTGCACAGAAAAGTCCTTCTTTTTTGCCTTTCATACAACTGTCGTAGGTAGTGCAACTATTACATATACATTTTTCCATATTCTCTTTTGTTTCTGGTACAGGCATTTAGCCTCCTTTATTTATCTTACGTGTTTTTAATTTAAAATAATTTTTATTGAAGAGCCTAGAATTTTAAGGCAAAACTAAAATTATTATTATCTTTTATGCTTCCTGTCGATACTTTCATATATTTTTTAGAGATAATATATAGAACTTTGCATAACATCAAAGAAATATAAATAATTTAAAAAATTTCAGATATACTCTATTCCATCATTGCTTTATACGACTTTTCTATATAACCTGACAAAATACTAATCCTTTTCTTCAGCAAATTCATAAACACATTCTTCACTGCCTCTTATCATGTCTTTTTTTAGATTAATAGATAGTTTTGGATTATATGCCTGACAAAGGCCAAGGTCATAATATGTAGCCAATATACAAAAATCCGGCACCTCCTTGTCAATTCCCATTTCTTTCCAGATTTTTATATAAGGACAGACATTAGTAATAATATGAAATTTCTTATCAGAAAATATCTTTGTCCTTACCTTAAACAGCTCTACATCACTCATATTTTCAAATAATTTCGCCGCTGCTTCCGTTCCTCTTTCTTCTATGCTGTTATCCTTAATAAATTTTTTTGCCTGCCACAGTCCGCCTTTTTTTGCAGCTTCTTTGACAGCTTCCCTTCCTTTATCGCCAAACTTTTCAACAACCTCCCGAATCAACGATCCGAGATAGACCGCAACTGTTTCTTTTAAACCTTCTATCACTTTTTCAAGATCTTTAATTTTATTATCATTCATAAATCTTCCCTTGTCTGGTACTTATTAACGAAATATACTATTTTTTTTATTCTCTAATCAATATCTGCTATAACACTCTATAACCAATTCTTCTTAAGCTTTTCTTCCTTTATTTTTACAAAAAATGAAGGGCGCTCCTATAAATAGCAGCTCCCTTCATTCTAGATTTTAGTTTTAAAAATTACCACAAAAGATAATCTTTTTAGTCTTCAAGCAATGCTGAAATACTATCAGGAAGTGGTATCTTCTGGGTAAGCTCCCAATTTTCCACCAGGTTTGCTTTGCTGAACGGAATAGCAGGGGTAATAGTAAACTCAGGAGCAGGTTTGTCTATAACAGCAAACCCAGTAAGTATTGCAAGATTAGCTCCTAATTGGTAAGGGTTATCTGACACAGTACCCGTTACATTCCCGCCGGTTAAGATGCTCACAAGAGTAGGCTCATCTATTGCAAAGCAAGCAATCTTAACATCATCTCTTCCAAGCTGTACACATGCATCTGCTGCATATGCTGCTGGTAGGAAATAATTTCCGTAAGCTCTGGTAATACTAGGATTCCTCAGTAATGCTGCTGTCATTAAATCAAAGCAGTCAGCCTCAAGGGCATATCCTAATTCCTCTACAATATTAAGATTAGGATCTGCTTCAATGGCAGCTCTTGCCATATCATCAATAAGATTTACAACCCAGAACTCAAAATCCATATAAATAAATGCTACATCGGTAGGCTCTGTAACTCCCTTACTAAGGAGTTCCAGTGTTAATGTCCCCAGGTCTTCTGCCATAGCGCTTGAAACACCTACATAATCCCTACCGTACTCATAACCTGCAGGAATATTAGACCAGATAACGAATTTCTTACCAGCATCCAAAACAGGTCTAAATGATTCAGCTGAAGCATCTGGATTAATAGGTGCACCTATTACTACATCAGCACCTGCTGCCAGCCAGTTTTCAACTCCTGCTCTTTCAGCAGCCGGGTCGTATTGAGGATCAACTTCACCCAAGAAATCTATTCCAAGGTGATCAAAAACATCATTCATTGCTTGCAGCATTGAAGTAGTATGACTTCCTCCAGCAGCATCCATTACATAACCTACTTTCCAAGCTTCACCTGTTTCTGGATTTCCTTTCCTGATCTTTTCTACATCAGCTAATGTCAAGAAAAGCTCAGTATCCCAGGTAGGGGTTGCTCCATACTCACCTAAATAGTTTATTTCCCCCCTGTATTTACCAAGACCTTCCCTTAATTCAAGAATAAAGGGATCAATTACTTCAGGAGCCAGCTCAACTTCAACTTCAACTTGAACTTCAACTTCAACTGTTTCTGTTACTGTTTCTACAACAGTTTCTACAATTGGGTCTTGGTAACACCCACTAAAAGTAGCAATAAGTGTTCCAGCTGTTACAACAGCCAATAGAATAAACACTATCTTCTTCATTTTTTTTACCTCCTTTTTTTATAGTAACAAATTATTATAGTTTTCCTTTTATGCTACCCACCTCCTCATTTCCTAAGGTCATTCTGTGATTATTGCTCTAACCGGGCAAACTGCAACTTCCTCAATCTTTAAGGGTAAAACTGTTAATTTTGCTTTGAAATTTTTTACCTTCTCAAGATTGATAAGTGGCGCAAGCAATAATGTCCCCGATTTATAAAATCTATCAAAAGCACCTTCCGGATTAGTCGGATTTTCCCACGATGGAGCATCGCTTCCTATTAATAGTGGTTTCTTATCAATTAAATAGTATAGGGCTTCCTTTCTAAAAAACCAACCTTTCTGCGGGTAGTCTTTTTCTCTATAGTTTTTACCATACCCTGAAGAAACTAGAATAGCAGAACCTTCTGGTACTTCTTCCTTTTCAGCTCTTACAAGATCTTCTTTAGTAATAAATGGCAAACCATCTTTTATCCCAAGTTTTTCGTGATCTACTTGAAAAATATATACATCGATCATAAATAACTTTTCCAGTGGAATATCTATGACATGGGATACTTTTTTTACTCCACCAAATATCGAAGGTGTTTCGATATATGAACCTGTCTGGGCATGCATTCCCTTAAAAACATCAACAGAGTAAGTTTCTCCACTAAACTCAAATTCTACATCTGAAAGCTCAAATTGCGGGTAATACTCAGCATAGCTCCACATACCTGTATAAATGGGACCAGAAATGTCTAGTATCTTCATTTTTACTCCAATGTTATAAATAAAATATTACATCTCTACAATCTTACCGGTTTCAGCAGATTTCTCGGCAGCAAGCACTACTTCGAGTGCATACTTTGCTCTTTCCGGATCTCCGACACCTTCAGGAAGTTTCCCTAACATAATACCATCAGCAAAATATCTGAGTTCATTTCCTAAGGCTCCCTCAACCCTTCCTAACTTTGTGGGCCACCAGCTGGTATCAGGTGTACGCCAACCACTTTTATCATTGACTCTTAAACCCTGGTCTGCAAGGTCAATATAAATCATTCCCTCAGTCCCATGTATCTCCATCTGGGAATCAATAAGCATTGGTGTATTCTCAGGTAGGAACCAGTTTGCCTCAAGTACAGCTATTTCTCCATTCTCAAAAGTGAACATAGCCCAGCATACATCTGGTTTTTTCATACCTCTTACGTTTTTTGTCTGCGCATATACTCTTTTTACTTTCCACCCTGTATACCAGAGTATACATTCCATGTCGTGGATCATCTCATCGTAGATGGCAGAGGAGTGATTCTGTAATCTGGTGCCCCAAAATGCTGCAGCATTCCTTCTGGCATAAATAGACACTATTTCTCCGACACTTCCTTTATCTATTTCCACCTTGGCCATAGCATAATGAGTATGGAAAGGGAGAATATGAGCAACGGCAAAAAGTATTCCTTCCTCTTTGGCTATTTTTATCATTTTTTCAGCTTCATCTAATTTGGGTGCAATAGGTTTTTCTATGATAACATGTTTCTTAGCTTTGGCTGCCGCTACCATTGGTCCACAATGGAAAGGTTCTGAAGTGACAATTGCTACTACTTCAATATCATCACTGGCTAATTGTTTATCATAGTCATCATACCAGTTTGGTATATCATATGTTTCAGCTGCTTTTTTTGCATCTTCAATATTTCTTGAATAAACAGACACAAGGTCGACATTAGGAAGTTGTTTTAATATATGTGCATATAAAAGGCCAAATTCTCCAGCACCAATAAGCCCCCATTTTACTCTGCGATAATCCTTTCTTACCACTGTCCCTCCATATTATTTAGGTGTTTTTATAATTAAGACCTTAAATAACTCCAATAAGAAATTATTCTAGTAAAACAATCTTACCGGTTTCAGCAGATTTCTCGGCAGCAAGCACTACTTCGAGTGCATACTTTGCTCTTTCCGGATCTCCGACACCTTCAGGAAGTTTCCCTAACATAATACCATCAGCAAAATATCTTATCTCGTCACCAAGAGCACCCTCAGCTCTCCCTAACTTTGTGGGCCACCAGCT
>Ga0187827_10009792_pt1 | contig 10084 bp, 9 predicted proteins | sample ETNtaG_39_FD_167969 | JGI IMG/M metagenome (GOLD analysis project Ga0187827, IMG submission 167969) | Marine microbial and viral communities from oxygen minimum zone, Eastern Pacific Ocean - ETNP2014_SV_150_PacBio MetaG (Illumina Assembly) | ecosystem: Environmental > Aquatic > Marine > Hypoxic... | reverse complement strand
TCCTGCGTGGTGCCTGCCTGGAAGGTGCCAACCTGAGTGGTGCCAACCTGAGTTATGCCAGCCTGAGTGGTGCCAATTTGATACGCATCAGGGGTTTAACCATAGAACAGTTATCAAGTGTAGATACTTTGTATGAAGCAAAATTAGACCCTGAACTTAAGAAACAAGTAAGAGAAAAATATCCTCATCTTCTGGAAAAGCCAGAATATTTATAATAAGCCAGAGGGTGATAGAGTAGCTCTTCATATTATTCTAATCATTTAACGTGGATATATAATATGAGAAAATACTTACTACCCATATGTTTTCCTGTTCTATTTGTCTTAATCATATCGGTTGTGTTTCTTTTAGCACCCACTGCACAGGTAGTATCACATGCAGGAGAGCTTGAAGATGCGAAAGAAGAAGTAAGGAAGAATCCTGATGATGCATTGGCTCATTTTGGTCTAGGTTTTGCCTATGGCGAATCAGGCAAGTATAAAGAGGCGATAGAGTCATACAAGCAGGCAATAAGGATTAACCCTGATTTAGCAGATGCTCATTATAATCTCGGTCTTGCCTATAAAAAATCAGGCATGTATAAAGAGGCGATTGAGTCATTCAAGCAGGCAATAAAGGCTTGACCCTGATTATGCATTGGCTCATTATAATCTCGGTCTTGCCTATATTCTTTTAAAAGATAGAGGCTCTGCCATGGAGCAGTATAAGATACTAAAGAAACTTGATACTGAAAAGGCGAATATACTGTTTAACTATATTTATAAATAAGTCAGAAAAACATCCACCCCAAACCACATCTCACCAGTAATATCCCTGTGTATCCTGATGTTTAAATTTCCCCTTGATTTCAGTAATCACCTGAGTATTATAATCCCTAGTTGTTCTAAGCTACAAGATTTCAATTCACACAGACATATAGACTGTCAGATGCTGGCCTTATTTAAATAAAAATTATCAGTGGGACATCATTTGGGGGAGAGATTATGTATAATACGTTTGTACAGGTAAGATTTTTATATAATTAATGGTTTATGTACGATCCTGCAATCCAGTCAGAATATATTGTTTACCTTATCCCATTATCTTTGAGAACAAGAAATGAGCTTTAAAAAAGAAAGAGATACTGTTTCAAGATATATTAACAAACACCATAAATCATTCAGTCAACATCCGGAACGTGATGCCATTCTTACACACTGGGCTTTGAATCAGGATATTCGTCCACCCGAAATGCCTGCCCGGGTATTCAAGGATTGTTGCGAAATATTTTCTCAATCTGATGCTTCAGATGATATACCTTATCCTCCACCGAAAAAAGCAGAATTCACCTTTATAGACCTTTTTGCAGGTATTGGTGGATTTCGCATTGCATTCCAGAATGTGGGTGGTCGTTGTGTTTTCTCAAGTGAATGGGATAGATATGCAAAAGAAACTTATAAAGCCAATTTTGGAGAAGTTCCTTACGGAGATATAAGAGAGATAAAAAAGCGTTCAGTCCCGGATCATGATATCCTGCTTGCCGGATTCCCGTGCCAGCCATTTTCCCTTGCAGGAGTGTCCAAGAAAAGGTCTCTGGGGAGAAAACACGGTTTCCAAGATGAAACACAGGGTACACTGTTTTTTGAGATCAAAGAAATTCTCAAGAAGAAGAAGCCAAAAGCATTCATGCTGGAAAATGTAAAGAATCTGTTATCTCATGACAACAAACATACTTTTAAAGTGATCATGGATACCTTGATTGATCTTGGATATGTTGTCAGCTGGAAGATTGTTGATGGGGCAAACTGGGTACCACAGCACCGTGAAAGAATATTTATTGTTGGATATCATCCTGATAAAATAAATATTACCAGAGATAAAATCGTCATCCCTGAGAAACCACGAAAGAAATATAAACGTTCTGAACTGAAAGACATTATCCTTAGAAAGGCTGATGAGAAATATACGCTGGGGCCAGGAACCTGGTCCACTCTTGAAAGGCACAAGAAACACCACGCTGCTGTAGGTAATGGATTTGGTTACGGGCTTCACACTCTTCCGATATCTAACGGATCAATAGCTAGAACAATCTCTGCACGATATCACAAAGATGGAGGAGAGGTGCTTATTCAACCGAAGAGTGGTCGTCCAAGAAGATTAACCATAGGAGAGGTTGCGCAGCTTCAGGGATTTGATCCTGAAAGATTCAGGTTTCCTGTTTCAGACACTCAAGCTTATAAACAATTAGGCAACAGTGTTGTTGTTCCTGCTGTTCTTGATACTGCCAGGGAAATGGCTAAAGTTGTCAGGGATTAAAAACATGAATGCAAAGCATGGGTTTCTTGCCGATTACTTTGAAGGTTTTGGTTACAAAACACTCAAGCCTGTCGAAATAGATCCTGATGTATCACATGAACACGAATTCAATGGAATAAATCAGTTTAAAGAACTTTTCGGTACAGACAAACAACATTTGCCATGTCGGGTAATTTATCTGTCTGATGATGAAGAGGAAATCATTGAAGACAGTGTAACTCTGACTTGGTATGATGCGAGGGAAAAGAATCCCGACAGAGCGGCAGAATATAGACTTTATTATTCTGAATCAGTCTGTTTTGCGAAAGCTAACTCAGGTGACTTGATGGTTGTCTGTAGGAATAAGGCTGATATCTCTGCAACAATGTTTATTTCAAGAAATGGAGACACCGTAAGTAATCAGCTTGAGTGGCTCTTTGGTATTTCTGATGGTTCTGTAACTACTGTGGGCAAGGCAAAGACCTTAGAGAGAGACATAAGTCTCGACTACGTATCAGATTTGATTCTGGAGAAGGCTGGTATCGCTCTGGAGCAACCAGATGATTCTGCACTCGATGTGCTTCTCGAAAAGTTTCCGGATGGTTTTCCAAAAACTGTAGAATTTTCAGACTTTGCACGTTCAATGGTAGAAGACGTCACCTTGGATGATGGTGTTGATAATGCACTTATTGAATGGTTGGACTATGAAGAATATATATTCAGAGTCTATGAGAAGTACATTGTAGGGGAAAAATTACAATCCAGTTTTGACGATGTGAACGATTTCATTAGTTTTTCCCTGAGTGTTCAGAACCGGAGAAAATCACGAGCAGGCTATGCCCTTGAAAATCACCTGAAGTATGTCTTCGAATCGCTTGAAATAAAATACTCTTATAATAAAGCCACAGAAGGCAATGCGAAGCCTGATTTCATATTTCCCGGGATAAAGGAATATCATAATGATTCTTTCTCCCCCGTTTTCCTTACCATGCTGGGAGTTAAAACAACCTGTAAAGATCGATGGCGACAGGTATTGTCTGAGGCAGAAAGAATTCAAAAGAAGCACCTTTTTACCTTGGAACCACGTATAAGCCAGTCACAGACTGATGAAATGATCGGTCATAAGCTTCAACTTGTAGTTCCTGAAAAAATCAAAATAACATTCAACCAGGAACAGCAGAAGTGGTTGCTGACGCTTGCAGACTTTACCGAACTGGTAGAAGAGCGTCAAAAGAAGAGTATCGCAAACCAGTAACTGCAACAAAACGGATGGACCTGCTTACTAAAGAAAAACGAAGCTGGAATATGTCTCGTATCAAGGGAAAAGATACAAAGCCGGAAAAGATAGTACGTTCAATACTGCACAAAGCTGGTTTCCGTTTCCGTTTAAACAGAAAAGATTTACCTGGCAAGCCTGATATCGTTTTACCTAAATACAAATCTGTTATTCTGGTTCACGGCTGCTTCTGGCATAGACATCCACGGTGCAAATATGCCTATACACCAAAGAGTCGGGTAAAGTTCTGGCAGGAGAAGTTCAGCGAAAACATTGAACGTGATAAGTTCGTAAAGAAAGAACTTCGTAAAAAGGGTTGGAAAATTGTTATTGTTTGGGAGTGTAAGACAAAAAACCTTGAAACCCTCAAAAATCACCTCTACAGATATTTACATCAATAAAATAATTCATTAATCAAGCGAAGGTCCTTCACATTTAGTAACTAGCTATGGCTACGTGGTAAGCCTTTATTATACATAGCGTTATATATATTTATATATTATTGTACTAAATACTTGACAATATACCAGATATCTAGTATCATGTTGGACATATGTACTGTAGTTATTTGGCAATACAGTCCCATTAATAAGTGGTATATGGCTAAATAATCAAGAATATAGGCAATTATTTTAAAATATTATCATGAATGAAAGGATGTTAAATTGAGTAATACAAACAATAAACATGAAAAGTTTATCCGGCTTGCTGAAAAGCGTGTCACTCGGGCATTGGAGAGTATAAGAATAATAGGAAATCTGGCAAATAAATCTAACTATAGTTATAAAGGAGAAGATATAAAGCAAATATTGTCCGCTTTAAAGTCTGAATTAGATAACCTCAAAACAAAATTTAGTAGCAACAGCAGTTCTGAGAAATATCAGTTCAGGTTTAAAACATAGTATTGGCTTATTTTAAGACACATTTTCAAGATAAAATTCAGTTTCGCTAAACAAAACTTTTATATTTTAAGGTTAGGATTATGCCAGACATATCATGGTATTTTAGTAAAGTCAGTCCAAGTCGCAAAAACAGGGAGCCGATGCAGGGGGAATTTTTTGCTTCTAGCAGTACCATGAAGAGTCTTGTAAGAGAATCATTTCAGAACTCACTGGATGCCAGCCCTGCTAATACGGAAGGGCCAGTAAAGATCAGGATTTACTTTTCGGGAGAAGAAAATGCTTTGCCTCCAGCTTTAACTTTACCATTTCTATCTGGAGCCTGGGAGCATTATCAGGCACGTTATAACGGTCTACGGAATTGTCCAGCCAACAATGAACATTGCAGATATCTTGTAATAGAAGATTTCAATACAACTGGCCTGAATGGGAATATTTCTGAGTATACAACACCAGTGAAAACCAACTCGTTTTACTCTTTCTTCAGATCCGAGGGCCAATCTAATAAGTGTGAAACGGACAGGGGCAGGTGGGGCATTGGGAAGTTTGTTTTACCTAAGGCAAGTAGAATAAAAACACTTTTTGGGTTGACAGTCAGGAGTGAGGATAATAAAAAATATCTTGTTGGTCAAACTATATTGAAATCGCATACAGTTGACAATATGGCTTATACTCCTGACGGATGGTTTGGGTGTCTAAAAGAAATAGACGATGACTATCTTCATATGCCAGCAGACTACACTCATGACTCCCAATTAGTTGATAAATTTTCAGAGACTTTTAAGCTGAAAAGGCAATCAGAACCGGGGCTTTCTATAGTTATTCCATATATAGACAATGAGATTACTTATGAAGAAATAGGGTTGGCCGTTATTGAAGAATATTTCTGGCCCATACTCAAAGGCGATTTATGTGTGACACTGGAAGGTCCAGATCAGCCATATGAAATTGAGACTGGATCATTATTTGATTTAATTGAAGTGTTTGCAAGAGATGGAGTTCACGAACAGAAAGCAATTACAGAACTTGCTAGGTGGGCGATAGAATTAGATGAAGGCGAATATATGAGACTGAAAGATCCAGGAAAAACTGGAGTGCCGGAATTATCTGAAGATTACTTTGAAATTGATTTGCTGAACAAATTGAGAAAAACAGTTGAAGCAGAGGATAAAATAGCCATAAGAGTGCCTCTATCAATTTACGACATTGAAGGCTCTGAAGAAAAACATTCATTTTTCAATCTTTTTATTCAGAGAAGTCCTGATTCACAGAGTGGGGGGATGCCTGTGTTTATCAGAGAAGGCATTACAATACCAAATGTGAAATGTATCAAAGCAAGAGGATATATCTCTCTGGTGATAGTAGAAGATTCTGCAATTGCAGATTTTCTCGGAAATGCTGAAAACCCTTCTCACAAAGAGTGGCATGAGAATTCAGAAAATTTCAAAGGTAAATATAAATATGGCAGTCAGACACTCCGCTTTGTCAGGAACAGTGTAGCAAAGATACTTGAAATTATTGACCAAAGTTCTGAAAAGGAAGATAAGAATCTACTGGTTGATACCTTTTCAATTCCCAGTCCTTCAGAAGGGCTCATGAGGCCGGACAAACCTGAAGATACTCCAGGTGAAACTGACGAACCTGACATACCTCCACTCGAACCAAAACCAAAATATTACAGGGTAAGTAAAATTGATGGAGGTTTTACAATAGTACACGGAAAGCGTCCTATTTCATCACCGGTAGAATTATCCTGTAAAATATTTTATGACAGAAGAGGTGGAAGAGCAAAATATTCACCACTTGATTTCTGCCTCGACAAAAAACCAATTGAAATTGAATCCGAAGGGACAGAAAGTTTTCAGGGGAAAGATAATCAACTGACAGCCACAATTATAAATGAAGATTTTTGTATAACTGTCAAAGGATTTGATCAAAAAAGAGATCTCCTCATCAAGCCGGTTGTGAATGAGATGGAGGTTGCTGATGCCGAGGCTTAATTACACTGGTCGAAAGAAAATATTCAGGCATAATATATCCATAACTGTGTTTGACGATAAAGGTATTCTGAGTTTTGATGCGGACTTAAATACCGATAACTATAAATTACCTGAGGATGCGGAAATATTTGTAGAAGCATACCGGCAGGCAGTATGGATGCGTTTTCCATACGGCACAGTTAAAGACTGGAAAAAGCCTGAAAACCGCAGACTATCTGATTTTGATTCTCTTGATGGAATTCTTTTCCGGGTCAAAATAACCCAGAGTGATGGTGCTCACGGGAAATTACTTGCAATTGCGGATAGAATCAAGCCCAGAAAGCCTGAAGAGGAAGATGAAAACAGAGAGTGTATTCTTCCTGCAAGGTCTGAAGAAATGGATTGCCTCTGGAGAATTGATTTTTCAGATGACAGGCCTGTATTACTCATTAGTAAGCAGGCTGGGAGCAAGGACGCTATATGCAGGTCAAAAGAATTTATATCACTGGTATACCCTGCTGCCTTCAGAGAAATATTATGTAGACTTCTTGCTGATCCACCGGATGATTCGGATGATATGGATAACTGGAAATGTCAGTGGAAAGAATTTATAAAGATTTTACCAGGAATTGATGATCTGCCGGACCATTCTGAAGAAAATCAACATGAGGAATGGCTGGATGAGGCAGTTGATGCTTTCTCAAGGTCCCAAAACATTTTGAATATATTTACATCATACTGGCAGGATAAGGAATAAAATGGAAAAGATGAAACTGAGAAAACTAAGAGATAAAGGTATTGATAAAATGAGTAGTTTCCTTGATTCACTGAAAACGGAAAACCCTCTTGAATATCCTTCTGAAATCCTCAATGATCCAGAATTTTCTGATTCTATAGGCCTTGATGTAATTATTGAAGCTAAAACTTTCAATAGCAAGTTTGATGTAGCTAAATACTTTTATGAGATATTCAGCAATGCCGGTTTAACCAGTGTATTGGGAAATAGAGGCCTTTGGTGCTGGTTATCATTATATTTTTTTGATCAACTTTGCCCAAGAGAAAGAGGTGGAAGGTATAGGCCAGGGGCCAGGGCAAGATGGATACCTGAAGTTACAAATTTTCAGAGATATTACAGACATCTACTTGCAGGCCCTTACAGAATTTATAATTTTCACAAAGATGACCCAGAAAGAGCTATGGCTTTGATTTGTGGGCCAGTATCTAAACAGGGAGACCTTATAGAGCAGCTCGCATCACGCCAGGAACTGATTACCAATAAGTCTCTGATTAAAGCGGTTACAGAGTTATACTACAATCCTTCAACCGGTACTAATAAAAGAGGGGCAGGAGGAAAAGGTGCTGGAAGCCCAAGGCGACTGGCAGAAGTTATAGACCAGTACAATTTGACATGGGATTTATATGCAATTTCTCCAGATGAAATTATTGGTCTGTTACCATCTGAATTCGATAGATTTAAGAATTAAACACTCACCTTTCAATTCAGAGCAAGTATTACAATTTCTCTTAATTTGTGCCAATACATTAGTATTTCTACAATCTACTAGATTCCATACCACACAGACATATATACCATCAGATGATGGATATCGTTATAATAGAGCAAAACTAAGAGAGTTAAAAATGCTCATTTTAACAAGGGGGCAAAAATGGGAATACCAGCTTTTCAATCATTCTTCAAACCTCTTCTTGATCTTGCTTCTGATCAGAAAGAACATTCTGTAAATGAAACTCGGGAGGCTATGTCCAAGAAAATGAATCTTTCAGAAGAGGATCTTCAGGACTTACTTCCAAGTGGTAAAGATAAAACGTTTAATAATAGAGTTCATTGGGCTAAAAGCTACTTTGTTCAAGCAAAGGTTTTAGAATCCACTAAAAGAGCACATTTTAAAATTACAGATCGTGGGTTAGATTTATTGAAGCAGGGACATGAACGAATTGATGTTAAGATTTTGAATCAATATCCAGAATTTGTTGAATTTCATACTGCAAAGCCTACAAAGGGAGGCGAGATTGATAATGGAAACCAATTAGAAACCCCAGAAGAATTACTAGAAAAAGCGTATGAAAGCATAAGAAATGATTTGGCAGGAGAAATACTTTCAAAGATAAAGGGCAACAGTCCACAATTTTTTGAGAAATTGGTAATCGATTTAATGATTGCTCTAGGTTATGGCGGTTCACGAGAGTCCGCAGGGAAGTCTATTGGCAAATCAGGTGATGAAGGTATTGATGGAATCATTAATGAAGATCGACTAGGATTGGATATTATCTATTTACAGGCGAAACGATGGGAGGGAACTGTAGGTAGACCAGAAATTCAAAAGTTTGTGGGAGCTCTTCATGGTCAACGAGCAAGAAAAGGTGTTTTTATTACAACAGGAAGGTTTAGTGATGATGCAACCAGGTATGTAGGCACGATAGACCCGAAAGTAATTCTTATCGATGGGAAGAAATTAGCCGAATTGATGATAGACTATGATCTCGGAACAGCCACAACAGCTTCATATAATATCAAGAAAGCTGATTCAGACTACTTTGAAGAAGAATAAAACACCATCATGCCTACAATAAAATGCGATAACTGCGGTCATTCAGTCGGCAATTGTTGGTCTTACCTGGTTGGTTGTGGTAAGGGTTCGTTCTGGTAGGAATTGATAGAGGGAATGAGAAAGAATATTTTACAGAAATATACATAAGGAGTGATAGGCTATGAAAACACGAATCTTAATAATTCTAGTTGCCGCAGTATTATCAATATTTCAGGGTTATACATCTCATGGCAAGGAAATGCACCCAGGTATGTTTGATGGTATTCTTCCAGAATATGATGGCAGCACTTGGAGTCCTGAGAATGGTAGATCTGATATAAAAGCGGCAGTTAACATTGCATACATACAAGGTTTTTTTGGTGCCTCTGCGTTTATTACAACAATGATAGTTTACGAGATGGCTAATTCTGGAATTATTCCAGAGCTTTCTAATGTACAGAACTCATGTTTTCAATTCCTAATTTTTTCTGAAGATGAGAATTCAGATAGTTTAGCAGGGTTATTAAAAGATAAATTTGAGGAAGGAGAGAAACTATCTACTGATTTAAGGAATAGATATTTATATGGCAATACTGATGATATAAAAGATAATTTCGATCTTCCTGATTTAAATGACACTGTATTGTATAGCGTAAAGCAAAGTGCAGACATTGTAAATACGTTTGCTATGTTTGATATTACAGTAATGCAGCTGAAAGAAGGTCTAGATGTCTTCTACAAGGATTTTAAAAACAAACAAATTAGAACCCATGATGCTATATATGTTGTCAGGAAACAGATTGAAGGGACACTGTCAAGTGATATAGAGCGTTTGCTCGTATGGTTGCGTCAGGGCAAAAAGGATAAGGAACTTCTGAATGTAAGAGACAGAGACGGTAAAATTGTTAGGACAATAACATTTCCTTGAGCAATGTGTTTTATGTAAAGCTCCTTGACAATGTATAACAATATGTTATACTACTCTTAGAATGAAGAAAGATGATGGAAAAATAAAGACGGAACAAATTATTGCTAGAGTAAGTAGTGCCGAAAAGAAGAAACTCTTAGCACTTGCCAAGTCAAAGGGGTGCGATGGCTGGACTGCTT
>Ga0187827_10009791_pt1 | contig 10085 bp, 9 predicted proteins | sample ETNtaG_39_FD_167969 | JGI IMG/M metagenome (GOLD analysis project Ga0187827, IMG submission 167969) | Marine microbial and viral communities from oxygen minimum zone, Eastern Pacific Ocean - ETNP2014_SV_150_PacBio MetaG (Illumina Assembly) | ecosystem: Environmental > Aquatic > Marine > Hypoxic... | reverse complement strand
CTAATATTTAATTTAGCATCAAATTCAGTTTTTTCTATTTCGAGTGGAGATGCAATTAGAGCTATTTTAGCATTTGTTATTTTTGTAGGCATTGCTCCATGAACAATTTCTTTATCTATAACAATACCATGACGTACTGAAGTATCAGTTAATGATCCACCAGGTTTTTTTTCAACTTTAATATCATCAATATCAAGACTATAATTATTACTACCAATAGGTTTCTCTGCTACTTGGAGACAAGCATCAACAACCATTTCAGATAAAACATCAGCATGTTTTGCAACAAGTTTTGTAGATAATGCAGTTTTAGCGACTTTAGTAAGCCAAACTTTATCAGTTGGAGAGACTTTAATAGCTACTTTTTTTATAGCTTTTAACGCTTCATTAGAAGCTTTTCTATAACCATCAACAATAATAGTTGGATGAACATCTTTAACTATAAGTTTCTCAGCATTTTCAAGTAAAGAACCAGCTAAGATAACTGCAGAAGTAGTACCATCACCAACTTCATTATCAGTAGTTTTAGAAATCTCAACCATCATTTTAGCGGCAGGATGTTGTATATCAATTTCTTTAAGAATAGTAGCCCCATCATTAGTAATAGTAACATCACCTAGACTATCTACTAGCATTTTGTCCATACCACGTGGACCTAAAGAAGTTTTTAAGACTTCAGCTACTAATTTAGCAGCAGTAATATTATTTTTTTGTGCTTCACGACCTCGACTTTGTGAGGTACCTTCTCTTAATATTAAGACCGGTTGACCACTTGCTGTCATTGCCGGAATAGCTTGTTGACTCATATAATCACACCTTTTTAATAAAGTCGTGTTTATAAATTTTGCATATATATTAAACGTTAGCGTTAGTTTAAAACTCTTATAAATAGTAAATTAAATAAAAACATACGAGGATGAATAATAATAGAAATAAAAGCAGTGATTTTTGATTTAGATGATACTCTAATAAATAGTAAATTAGATTTCATAATAATTAAAAAAAATCTCATAAATGAATATAAAACATTAGGATTAGAAGTTTCAAATATGAGTATTAATGATAGTATTCAGTCACTAATTGACAAAGTGAGAATTTATGAAAAAAATCAAAATAAAAACAGTAATATGTTAAATTGGGAGACTTTAACTAAGAAAATATTAGATAGATATGAGGTGAAATCAGTTCATAAATCAACTTTAAAGAGCGATACTGACGATATATTAAACAATTTACTGAAATTAAATATTAAGATAGGTTTAGTTACTAATAGTGGTATAGTAGCAACTAGAATAGCATTAGACATGCACAACATAAACAAATATTTTAATCAGGTAATAACTAGAGATGATATTAAAAGAATAAAACCAGATAGTGAAGGTTTATTAAACATGTTAAGATGCTTACAAATAGAAGCAAGAGAGGCATTTTATGTAGGAGATAGTATATATGATATAATAGCAGGGAACAATATAGGAATAAATACAATTAAATTAGAAAATAAGAGAAACATAATAACTGAAACAACTATAGGTACACCAAATTATGAAATAAAAACGCTATCAGAAATAATAAATTTATTATTTTAAGTTTTTTAGATAATTATTATTTTATATATGAATAAAAATTATTATCAATATATAATAGGAGAAGAATAATGAAAACAGTAAATGAATTTAATAAAGAATTTTATAATGGTAAAAAAATCTTTTTAAGAGTAGATTTTAACGTTCCCATAGACAATGGGAAAATAATTGAAGATTATAGAATAAAAATGGCAACTAGAACAATTAAATATTTAATAGAAAGAGGTGGAAAGTTGATTATTGCTTCACATTTAGGTAGACCAGAAGGTAAAGTGAACAAATCATTGTCTATGAAGCCGGTAGCAATAAGATTAGCTGAAATATTAGGAAATAAAATTAAGTTTGTTAATGAAGTAGTGGGTAAGAAAGTCGCAAAAGAAGTAGAGAATATGAAGAATGGTGAAATAATTCTTATAGAGAATTTACGTTTTGAGAGTGGTGAATTGGAGAACAATGCAACATTTGCTAGGCAATTATCTTCAATAGCAGACATATACATAAATGATGCTTTTGGTACTTGTCATAGAAAACACGCTTCAGTTCATAATATGGTAAAGAATTTTAATCATAAAATATGTGGTATTTTAGTAGCTAAAGAGATGAAATATTTAGAAGAGATTCGAGATTTTCCAAAACGTCCTTTATTAATAATAATTGGTGGTTCAAAAATAAGTGATAAAATATATACTTTAGAGCAATTAACTAGAAATGCTGATAAGATACTTCTTGGAGGAGCATTAGCATATACATTTCTAAGTGCAATAGGTAAAGAAATTGGAGACTCATTAATAGATAAAGATGGAGAGAAATGGGTGAAGAAATTTATTGAAAAAAATATTAATAAAATAGTATTACCAGACGATCATATAATATCAAAAAATCAATTTGATAACAATAATATAAAAAATATTGAAAATAAGATACCAAAAGGATTTAAAGGATTTGATATTGGTTCAAATACATTAAAAAAATATCAAAAGATTATTCAGAAATGTAACGGTACAATATTTTGGAATGGTCCATTAGGTATGTTTGAACAAGAACAATATTCTAAAGGAACAATAGAAATAGCTAAAACTCTTTCAAAAATGAAAGATAAAGGAACTACAACAGTAATTGGTGGTGGAGACACGATAAGAGCAATAAATTATGCTTCAATAGATCATAACTTAATTACACATATATCAACAGGCGGTGGAGCGGCAATGGATTTTCTAAGCGGTAAACAATTACCAGGTTTAACGATATTAGATTAATAAAATAGGAATTATATAGAGAAAAATGTATAAAAAGAATAGCCCGGGATAGATTCGAACTATCGTCACCGACTATCCACTCACAAATTAAGTGATCCAGAGGCCGGTATCCTTAGCCCTTTAGATTGGCCGCTAGAAGACCGGGCTATATATAATTACAATTACATATCACAATAAAAATCGTTTCTATTAATTAATATATTAAAGAGTTTAAATTTTAAAGTTGATTTAGAATATCCATAGATTTGGATAAAGCATTAGATTTAATCTTATAATTAAAGTTCTGAAGAGCTTCTTCCAATGTTCTTAAAAATAATTTAACATCGTTAGAAGTAATATTACCTAAATGACCAATTCTAAGTGCTTTACCCTTGAATTCTCCTAACCCACTTGCAACAATAATACCTTTGTTTTTTAAATAAGATTGAATCTTAGGAGCTAAAGAATTTGGAATATAAAAGCCGGTCACTGTATTTGCCCTATAATTTTGTTCAGCTATAAAATCAAGTCCTAAACATTCTATTCCACTTCTTATTGCATTAGCAAGTATAGAATGTCGTATCCATCGTTTTTTTAATCCTTCTTCTTTGATCAAAGTAATAGCTTCCAATACAGATAAGAAGAGTTGGACAGCAGGTGTACAGAAATAATTAACAGGATCATCCATAATTTTTTTCCATGATATAAGATTCATATAATAAGCAGGGATGTTATTTCTACTAGAAATATAATTCATAACTTTATCTGAAACAGCTATAATAACTGTTCCTGGTGGAGCTGCTATTGCCTTTTGTGACCCTGTGAAAACAACATCTGCCTTAAGTTGATCAAAATTAAGTTCTATACCACCTACACCACATATAGAATCCACTATTGAATAGACATCAAATTTCTTTGATATGGAAACAAGATTTTCAATTGGGTTTACAACTGTTGTTGAAGTATCAACATGAGTCATACAAATAGCTTTATAATGTTTTTTGGATAAAGCACTTTCAACAATATTTGGATCAGCATGTTCACCGTTTTTAAATTTTAACACATCAGTATCACAACCAATCATATTAGTTAACAATGAAAAACGATTACCAAAATAACCAGTATCAAGTACTAATACAGAATCTGTAGGCTCAAGAATATTGACAACTGAGGCTTCCATTCCTAATGTTCCTGAACCAGAAAGAATAAATTGATGCCCAGAATTATTTTGAAAGAGATATTTAGTATATTCAATAAGTTTGATAAAAGACTCATGGAATAAAGTATCCGAATGACTTATCTGATTATTACTTAAAATTTTTTAACTCTATTATGAATTGCTGTAGGACTTGGCACAAGTAATAATTCTTCAACCATAAAAAATATTTACTATCAGAACTTAGTAAATATTACCTAATTTAGTAATAATTTAAGTAATTGTATAATTTGAGGATATATTAATGACATGTAGTTGTAAAAACATTAAATTCAATGATGTAATGTACGCTTCAAGAACAGATGTGAAAATTAATCTTTCACAAAAAGGAGTGCAATATCCTTATTGTAAAAATTGTGGAGATTGGTTAACCACAACACAAAAAGAAAAACATGATTTAGAAAAAGTTAAGAAATGGGAAGAACGAAAAAGAATTGAGTTAAATATGATAAGAAAAACATATGCAAGAATATCATATGGTAAAGACAAAACTTCTACTAGCTGTATGGATTGTGGGACAATAATTAAAAGTCCGATGTCATATTGTCCTGTATGTAGATCAACTCAATTGAAATCTATAAAAGCAGAATAAAAAAAATTAAGTATAAAACGACTCAGAACGTTTATGCGGTTTAATATTCTGATTTTGAGCAATTTGAGATTCTAGATCTTCTGCACCTTTAATTAACGATTCAACATTGATATTTAAAGAATAGTGATTAGATATAATGTCAACAGATGTTGCAGCAGCTCTAGGATCAACTCTTTCAGCTGACGCATATGGTAAAATAGCATATGATGGGAAAAACATTGCTTCAAAATAATTTAACATTAATGCTACAGGTCCAACAATTAATCTATCACTTTCAAGAATAAGAGCGTCTTTTAAATTCTTTTTAGGTTTATATGCACTTGTATGAACTAGCCTATACATTGATTTATCATTTTGTAAGCTAAGATCTAATCCACCAATTAAAACAACTTCTTTGAATTTTGATTTAATAATCCAATCACATAATTCTCTATAAAAATATATTTCATAACCTTGAATAGGTTGAATTTCCGTTTTGAAAAAAATTAAATTATCTTTCCTATATAATTCAAAAGGTGTGACAATTGATTTATTAGCAGTACTAGAAACAGGTGATACTTTGTCAGTATCTATAATTCCAATACGACGTGCTTTAAGATTTTGAATCATATATTTAATAGACCAATATCCAGTTACTCCGATTCCATGAAATCCAGTAACCAATGTAAATCCATCAAATTTTAGATTATCAGGTAATATACGAAACATCATAACAAGGTTTAAACATACTAGTTGAAAAGTTTTTCATAGTAGAGATAGAAAATGGAAATTAAAGCACTTGGAGCAGCTAGAATGGTAGGAAAATCAGCTTTTTTAATTAAAGGAGATAAAACTAATTTACTATTAGATTATGGTGCCATAACTAACAAAGAACCAGAATTTCCACTACATATATCACCAAACGATATTGATTCAATACTTTTATCACATGCTCATTTAGACCATTGTGGTGGTTTACCGATGTTTTATGTTAATGGTGGAGTAGATCTATATTCAACAGATATTTCACTTGAATTAATGGATTTACTATTAAACGATTTTATAAATATTTCAGGATACTACTTACCATTTCAACATCCAGAAATAAAAGCTATGAAAAAATATACTAAAGATATAACATTAAATGAAAGTGTACAAATAGGTGAATTCTTAACAACTTATAAAGAAGCTGGACATATACCAGGTGGAGCATCAATAACTTTAGAATCAGGTTCAAAGAGAATTCTATATACAGGAGATATAAACGCCATACCAACTCAATTAATTAGAGGAGCAGAATTAAATTTTGGAGAATTAGATTTAATTATAACTGAAAGCACGTATGGATCAGCAAATCACAAACCAAGAAATGAAGTGGAGAAAACATTTGTAAACTTTGCTAGAAAAGTAGTTGAAAGAAAAGGTGTATTACTTGTTCCAGCTTTTGCTATTGGAAGATCACAGGAGATAGCTTGTGTTTTAAAAAAACATAATTTTCCATACCCAGTTGCAATAGATGGAATGGCATTAAGAACAAATGATGTTTTAGTCAAACATCAAAATTATTTAAGAGATCCTCAATTATTTAATAAAGCATTAGACTCAGCCAATATTGTTAATGATTGGGGGGAAAGAAGAAAAGTAGTAAATAATCCAGGAGTTATTATAGCACCTGCAGGAATGCTAGTTGGAGGAACTGCAGCATTTTACAAAAAAATAGTTACAAAAAGACCAGAAAACGGTGTAGCATTAGTATCTTTCCAAGCTCCAAACACTCCAGGAAAAACACTTTGGGATAAAAGAATAGTATTAATTAATGGTAAAAGAGTAAAAGTAAAATGTGATGTGGAAAAATTTGATTTTTCATCACACAGTGGTCAAAAAGAATTATTTGATATGTATAATAAGATACAAGGCAATCCAAAGGTTTTGGCTATTCATGGTGAAAATCAATCATGTCTGGATTTAGCAAGTGATATAAAAAAGAAATTTGGCTGGTCAGTAATAGCTCCTAAACCAGGACAAACAATTGAATTATAGATTATGCTACAGTTATTACCGGAATTTTAATATCTTTAGTTAAATTATTTAATTTATCTTCAGAGGTTTTATAAGTATATAATATTTTTTTAGTTCTAAGTTTTATTTTTACATGATTTTTTTGTTTAAGTACTCTACATTCTATAGATCTATTAATAACCGATCTAAATTCTTTTTCTGTTTTTAATTCTTTAGGCAATTTATTTAGTATACTTGAAGCTTATGCTTAAACTTTATCATAATAATTACATATATAAAAAATTTAGAAAAATATTTAATATATGAATGATGGTTAATATTAAATGAAATTTTTACATACATCAATTACAGTAAAAAATATGGAAGAATCAATTAGATTTTATGAGGAAATAATTGGATTAAAATTAATTAAAAGGCGAGAAATCAAAGAAAATAATGCAGAAATAGCATTTTTAAGTGATTCAGAATCAAGAAATTCAATTGAATTAACATATTGGTTTGATAAAGATGGTTATGATGATGGAGATGAATTAGATCATCTTGCTTTTGCAACAGATAATTTAACAGAAGTAATTATTGAGTTTAGAAAGAAAGGAATCAATATTGCAAAAGAACCTTATTCATTAAAGGGTTCAGATTCAAAAATAGCTTTTATAACAGATCCAAACGGAATATGGATTGAATTAATAGAAAATAAATAATATTAATATATTTAAAATTTTTAAGAAAGCAAAGTATAATAATAATAGATAGATAAGTAACTGAGAGAGAAAATAATTGACAAAGGAAATTATTCTAAAAGTATTAGAAGCATATACAAGAGATGTAGGTAGAGGAGTAGCGCGAATAGATTATGACGCTATGGATTTATTAGGTGCTTCTACTGGGGATATTATAGAAATAAAGGGTAAACGTAAAACTGTTGCAAAATGTTTACCGTTATATCCTTCTGATGAAGGAAGAAAGATATTAAGAGTTGATGGATTAATAAGAAATAACTCAGGTGTATCAATTGGTGATACATTAACTATAAGAAAAATAACTGCTCAACCTGCAGAAAAAGTAATAGTAGCACCATTAGAAACTATTCCACCTATTGATGAAAGATATTTAGCAGATGCTTTAGAAAGCGTGCCTTTAACTAAAGGAGATAATATAATGATTCCTTATTTTGGAGGTAGATTAACATTTCAAGTTTTAGGAATTAGTCCTATGACAGACGCAGTAATTATAACTCAAAGAACAGTATTTTCCATATCAGAAAAAGGAGATTCAGTAAGAGGAGTACCTCAAGTAACTTATGAAGATATAGGAGGATTAAGAGAGGAAATATTAAAGGTAAGAGAAATGATTGAATTACCTTTAAGGCATCCAGAAATTTTTGAAAAGTTAGGAGTTGAAGCACCAAAAGGTGTTCTATTATATGGACCACCTGGAACAGGTAAAACATTATTAGCAAAAGCAGTAGCAAATGAAAGTAACGCTCATTTCATAAGTATTAGTGGACCTGAAATAATGAGTAAATTTTATGGAGAATCAGAAGCTAGACTAAGAGATATATTTAAAGAGGGTAAAGAAAAAGCACCTACAATAATATTTATTGATGAAATAGATTCAATAGCTCCAAAAAGAGAAGAAGTAACAGGAGAAGTAGAGAGAAGAGTAGTAAGTCAATTATTATCTTTGATGGATGGATTAGAAGGTAGAGGAAAGGTAATTGTTATTGCAGCGACTAATAGACAAAATGCAATAGACCCTGCTTTACGACGTCCAGGTAGATTTGATAGAGAAATAGAGATAAAGGTTCCAGATAGAAAAGGTAGATTAGAAGTATTGCAAATTCATACAAGAAATATGCCACTAACTGAAGATGTTGATATAGAAAAATTAGCTTCAACAACACATGGTTATGTAGGAGCAGATATAGAAGGATTATGTAAAGAAGCAGCTATGAAGACATTAAGAAGAATATTACCAAAATTAAATTTAGAAGAAGAAAAATTACAACCAGAAGTACTTGCAGATCTAGTAGTAACTATGATAGACTTTGAAAAAGCATTTACAGATGTAACACCTTCAGCAATGAGAGAAGTATATTTAGAAACTCCAGACGTAAGTTGGAGTGATATAGGAAATTTGGAACAAATAAAGAAAGAATTACAAGAAGTTATAGAATGGCCACTTAAATTTGATGATTTATATCAAAAAATAGGATATAAAATGCCAAAAGGGATTTTATTACATGGACCATCTGGAACAGGTAAAACATTATTAGCAAAAGCAGTAGCGAAAGAAAGTGAAGCTAATTTTATAAGTGTACGAGGTCCGGAAGTTTTATCTAAATGGGTAGGAGAATCCGAGCGTGGGATAAGAGAAATATTTAGAAGAGCTAGACAAGCTTCACCATGTATTATATTCTTTGATGAAATAGACGCATTAGTTCCAGCAAGAGGCGGAGGAGGAGATTCAATGGTAACTGAGAGAATAGTAAGTCAACTACTTACTGAACTTGATGGAATTCAAGAATTAAACGGAGTAATAGTAATGGCAGCTACAAATCGTTTAGATATTGTAGATCCATCAATAATTAGACCGGGTAGAATAGATAAATTACTATATATACCATTACCAGATAAAAAAGCAAGACAAGAAATTTTATCAATTCATAGTAAAGATATACCCTTAGCTTCTGAAGTAAATCTAGAAAAGATTTCTGAATTAGTAGATGGATTTAGTGGTGCAGATATTGGAGCTATTATTAATACTGCAATGTCAATTGTAATACAAGAATTTATAAGTAAATATCCAAAACCAGAAAATGCAATAAAACATTTAAAAGAAATAATAATAAAAGACGAACACATACATAAAGCTATTAAAAAAGTTAGAACATCTCGTGATGGTAGACCAGACAAAGTATCTGTACCGTATTATAGATAATATAAATTGAGATACTTTGGTAAGTAGAATTGCATCATTAGATAAAGAACTATGTAATTCTAAAAAATGCCAATTAGAATGTATAAGATTTTGTCCTGTAAATTTATCTGGAAGTGAATGTATAATACTTGGTGAAGATACAAAAGCTATTATTAATGAAGAAATATGTAATGGTTGTGGAATTTGCATCAAGAAATGTCCATTTGACGCAATTAATATAGTTAAACTACCAGATGAATTAGATAAAGATAAAATACATCAATATGATATTAACAGTTTTAGACTTTATAAATTACCAATGCCAGTACAAGGACAAATAATTGGATTAGTAGGTAAAAATGGAATTGGTAAATCCACTGCATTACAAATTTTATCTGGAAATTTAATACCCAATTTAGGGGATTTAGAGAATTCGAAAGATTGGGGAGATGTGCAAGATAAATTTAATGGATCAGAGCTAAAAAATTATTTTGAATTTTTATCAAATAATAAAATGAAAATTTCTTTAAAACCACAAG
>Ga0187827_10009789_pt1 | contig 10086 bp, 12 predicted proteins | sample ETNtaG_39_FD_167969 | JGI IMG/M metagenome (GOLD analysis project Ga0187827, IMG submission 167969) | Marine microbial and viral communities from oxygen minimum zone, Eastern Pacific Ocean - ETNP2014_SV_150_PacBio MetaG (Illumina Assembly) | ecosystem: Environmental > Aquatic > Marine > Hypoxic... | reverse complement strand
AACCAGTATCGAGATGACGCTGACATTGGGAATCATAACCAACGGTACACCGATCCATCTTGATCCGATGAGGGTTGTTATACCGGCCCAGAGACATAACACAGATAAAGTGGGAAATTGATTGTGAATAATGGGATCAAGAAGATAGAAACAGATAAGGATGGCGGGAGCGGCCGTAAAATAGGCCAGTACGCCAGCCGTGATATCTTGTCGCCACAGTGACTTTTGACTGAGAGAGTTGGTCATGATGATGATTTGTTAGAATTGAACAGATGTATCATATGGTGCCAATCCTGTCTGTTCAATGCGCCTATCAGTATCATAATCGAGAGATATGAAATGCTACCGAGGAAAATAAGAACGCCAGGGTGGACCATTGGAAGAAACCATAAGACCAACGACATACCGACACATCCGATGGCGGCCTGAGTGAAATAGGATATCCATTCAAGGTGTTCAAGAAAATCTATAATACGGCGATAACATAAAATCAAAATGATTACCTGCGACATAACCGTTGTTATGGCGGCACCTACCATCCCATACTTTGGAATTAAAACCAGATTCAATAAAAAATTACTTATAGCACTGATTCCAATAATCATGGTAGCTTGTTTTTGTCTTTCGATCGAACTGAGGAACATAATCATCGGCAGGTTGAGAAAGCCGATTCCTGTAGACCAAATAACAATTTTCAATGGCAGGCCCGCCGCTGCATATGTGGCATCATATATAAATACAATTAAAGAGGACCCGATTAACGTGGTGCCGAAAGCGATGGGCATCCCGAGAAACATCATCAAGCGGAATAAATTTAAGAATATTGATCTGACTTTGTCAATAGATGTGTTATATAACCTGGAGACAGCAGGAAACATGGCGGTAGCGGTCATAAGCGGAATGATTGTCAATACAGAGGTTATTCTGATAACGACGCCATACAATCCCACCTCATCTTCCCCACGTACCTTGGCTAACATGATTGTATCAATAGAATTAACAATCCCAAGAAAAACCAGCAAAAGTCCAAAGGGTATAGATGAGACCAGTGTTTCATACCAGTTAACAGAGGAGAAGACAATTCGAATGCGAATGGGTAATGAACTATAGAGCAGAATCCAGGTGAAGATGAGTATTATTAAGTCACTAAGTACAAGCCCAAGAATTAAAAATGTTAATCCATATCCCTGAGATAAGATCCAAACCCCTATCACCAGGTCTATTCCTCGCCTGCATGCTTCAGCGATGGTAACAAACTCCATGCGTTCGAAGCCTTCGAATATATGAAATAGGAAGGAGAGAAAAGACCTGAAAAAAATGTGTGTAAATAAAATGATCATCGTGAGTTGCTCTGTAAACAATCCATAATCAACAAAAAGCAACACATTGATGCCGATAATAAAAGCCAGTAGGGAAAGAACCAGCCGGAGACAGAATACCCTGTTTAAAATATCCTGAGCGTTATTTTTATCACGTGCGATTTCCCGCGTGGTGTAATTACTGAGCCCTAGATCACCTAGAATTACAAATAAGCCTGCGAAGTAATTACCTAATGTATATATACCGAACTGTATTAAACCCAATTGAATGGCGACATAAATAACGAAAATTACACCCAGTACAGTAGAAATGATTTTACCGGATAAAAGGTAAATCGTATTTCGGGCAACTCCATGTCCTTCTCCAGTTCGTATTTCCATAATGTATATTGATTTTATTTAATGGCACCATCAGCACGCCATTGTGCCAGATCCTCGATGGAAGCGTCCAGGAACTTTCGTAATATATGGTCGGTATGCTCTCCTAACGCAGGCGCATTCCGGTTTACAGCTGGTGGCGTATCAGATAATTTAATGGGAGATCCGGCCATTTTTATTGGGCCGGCAATTGGATGCAACATGGTCAGAATCATATCTCTGGATAATATCTGAGGATCTTCCATAACTTGATCCACAGATTGAATTGGACCACAAGGTATATCTACCGATTCCAGAATGTTCAGCCATTCTCCCGTCTTTTTTCTTTTAAAGATTTCAGACAACTCTATATCCAGTTCATGATGATGTTCTGTTCTTGCATCATTACTATTAAACCGAAGATCGTCAATCAGGTCTGGTCGTTCGATGGCCTTGCAAAGTTTGCCCCACAGAATATTATTGCCCGCCGCCACCATGATCCAGTCGTCTTTCGTCTCGATCGCTTGAAATGGTGAAATAGATGGATGTCTGGCGCCTATGGGTTCGGGGACCATGCCCGTCATATCATAACGTGCAATGGCGTTTTCCAACAAGGCAACTTGACAATCAAGCATACCCACATCCACCATCTGTCCCTTCCCCGTTTGATTTCGGACCAGAAGGGCAGTTAAAATTCCGATACATGTAAAAAGGGCCGCCGACAAATCACCTATGGAAACGCCAACCCTGACAGGCGGCCTGTTCGGTTCACCCGTTATACTGACAATGCCGCCCATGCCTTGAATAATCATGTCATACGCCCCTCGGTGAGCATACGGACCGGTTTGACCGAAACCCGAGCAGGCGGCATATATTAATTTGGGGAATTTAGGCTTTAAAGAGGTATAATCCAAACCGAGCCGTGTCATCGCGCCAGGTCTAAAATTTTCAACGAGGATATCGGCATGGGAGATTAATTTTAATAAGAGCTCACGTCCAGTCGGGTGTTTCAAATTAATGACAATACTTTTTTTGCCCCGGTTTACATTTTGAAAATATCCACTTACCTTGTTTTTGAAAGGACCAAATCCACGCGCTTCGTCGCCGTCGAACGATTCAACCTTGAGCACCTCGGCACCCAGATCTGCAAGAATCATCGTCGAGAAAGGGCCTGCTAAAACCCTGGTCAAATCAAGAACCTTAACGCCTTCAAGCGATTGCATGTGGTTGGCCTGAGAAATTTGTTCAGGAAGGGTCTGTCCGACATCCAGAATCGTCGATATCCAGAATTCGTATTCGACTTGAAATATTGTGTTGATCGAAGGCGGCAACCATGGATTGTCCTATTGTTTCAAAAGAATCTGTTGCCAGGGCGATCGCAGTGGGACCTGATCCGCTCAAAGCGGCACCATGAGCACCCGAGTCGAGTGCAGCGCTAATAACTTCTGATAGGCCGGGTATGAGAGGAGCCCTGTAGGGTTGATGTAGACGGTCGGACATCCCGGATCGCAATGCATCATATCGTCTTGATATCAGACAACCTATCAAGATCCCAACGCTACACAGATTGTATATGGCGTCATCCATCGAGACCTGTTTCGGTAAGGCCTCTCGGGCTGTTTTTGTATCAAGTGTAAAATCTGGAATGGCAACGACGGCTTTTAACTGAGAAGGGACAGGGTAGGTTTGATATATGATTTCATTATCCCGTTCTCCGCTAACAGACAACCCGCCCAGAAGAGATGGCACGACATTATCGGGGTGGCCCTCTAAATCCGTACAAATGCGAAGTAGTTCTGAGGTGTTCAATGGGCGACCAGCCAATTCATTGGCGCCAACCGCACCTGCGACAATGGCGACCCCACTGCTTCCAAGACCACGAGAAACAGGAATCGAATGATCCATATGGACAGATAGTCCGGGTGGACTCCATCCGATTTTTTCAAAAACGATTCGTGCGGCTTTTATACAGACGTTATCTTCGTTCCGAGGAATATCTGCTGCGCCTTCGCCTTCAACTGTGACCTCAAGTCCATTTTCTGTTTGTTCAAATGCGATGACGTTGTATAAGCCCAGAGCCATGCCTACACAGTCAAAACCTGACCCCAGGTTCCCGGTGGTAGCAGGAACGCGTACTTGAACTTTAGGGTTCATGTCCAGACCAGGTTACCACCGGCAATGGCCGGTACGATAGCAATACGATCACCATCGGTTACCGAAGTGCCCGTCCCATCTATAAAACGAATATCTTCTTCATTAAGATAGATATTGATAAAGCGGCGTACATCGCCCGCTTCATCACAAATACGATCTTTTATGCCCGGATAGGAAGATTCCATGTTACCTAAAATGGCCTCAATGGTATCTCCATCGATCTGAATTTCCGACTTGTTGTCGGTTAATTTTCGTAATGGGGTCGGAATGCGTACACTGACTGCCATTATTACCTGCCTCCTAGATCTAAAATCATCTCATCCGAAATATTCCCTGACACTTAAATATCGTTCCCCGGTATCACAAAGAATGGTTACGATCGTCTGACTTTCCCCCATTTCACCAGCTACCTTTATACTCGCACAGACATTGGCGCCTGCGGATAGACCAACAAGTAACCCTTCCTGAATACCAAGCTGTTTTGCTGTCTGGTAGGCCTCTTCATCATCTACGGTAATTACCTCATCGATGATCGTGGTGTCGAGGATATCCGGTATGAACCCGGCGCCGATTCCCTGTATAGCATGAATAAGACTCTCGATTGGTTTTCCAGACAGGACAGGGGAAAGGGATGGCTCAACGGCGATAACCTTGATATCTTTATTCTTTTCCTTCAAAAACTGGCCCACACCGGTCAGGGTTCCACCCGTGCCTACCCCGGCGACAAAAGCATCAATGCGGCCTTGTGTGGCCTCCCATATTTCTTCAGCCGTGGTTTGTCGGTGGATAGCGGGATTGGCTGGATTTTTAAATTGTTGGGCTAAGAAATAATCGGGGTTTTCTTTAACAATTTCTTCGGCTTTATTAACGGCGCCGGCCATACCCTGTGCCCCTGATGTCAGGAAGATCTCAGCGCCATAGCAAGACAACAAGATACGTCTTTCAATACTCATATTATCAGGCATGGTCAATATGACACGATATCCTTTAACTGCCGCAACAAGACTAAGACCTAAACCTGTGTTTCCACTTGTCGATTCGACTATGGTCCCACCGGGTTTAAGAAGGCCCCGTCGTTCTGCATCCAGAATCATGTTTAAACCAATTCGATCTTTTACACTCCCGCCAGGGTTAAGGGATTCCATTTTTCCTAATACAGATGCATGAGAAGCGGGCGATATTCTACTCAATCGAATTAGGGGAGTCTGTCCAATAAGATCAAGAACGCTATCGTATATGCGTGCGGTCATATATTGATCCGTTATATGTGGTACATCGATGACGATTTATCAGCCCGTTTACATATTTCTTCGAAGGTAATTCCATCCATAATAAAACCAAGTTGATCCTGGACCTCTCGCCAGATTTCCTTCAGCACATGATGACCACTGCCTTGCCGGTTTTTAGAACCATTTACTTTTCCCACTATGCTTTCTATGGCCATAAGCGAACCATCCATGGTTCGAACCACATCGCCAAGCGATATATCGGAAGGCGCTTTGGCCAGCATATATCCGCCGGATGCGCCTCGTTTACTTTTAACGAGACCGGATCGCTGCAACTGTAAGAGGATCTGAACCAGATATTTTCGGGGTATCACCTGGCGAGTGGCAATTTCATTGATCTGAATAACATCGGTGTTTTTATGACATCGTGCCAATTCCAACACCGCACGGCAGGCATATTCAGCTTTGGCCGATACCCTCATGAATGTCCTCAAATTATATGGTTATTGAAATCCGAATGTTGACCAACTTGGTCAACATGATATCAATTATAAGGATGAATGTCAAGCTATTTGTAGTGGTCAATATGACCTGATTCCGATTTAAAAACCTGGAGGGCGACCTATCTAAAATCGCTATCTTTTGAACAAGCGTCAAGATTCTGTGTAACTCTTCTAACATGGGAATTTATATAACGATGGGGTGTCATGTTTTTCATTTTTAAATCTGCAGGCGTGGCGTTGCCAAAGGCTTCTTCAGGCACCAAACCGACCAACTCACTGTTTAATATGCCCACACCCATTTGATGAGACTTTAAACTGATTACACGATAGACTTCTGACAGGGATGTTTTTCTATAATCGGTTATATTCATAGAGATCTGGACGCACTGTTCACGGTGCAGTTTAAAGCCGAGCGCTTTTACACCGGGCAATCCCCCATCGCGCTCCCGTATTTCTCGCGCCAACTGTCTGGCAATTTTAATATTCCCCGATCGGAGATTTATGTTAAACGCAATTAAAATATCACGAACACCTATGGCAACGGCGCCTGCAGAATGATGGATTCTTGATGGTCCTATATCTTGGCCCAACTGATTATCCAGCATTGAATTATGAACCATACTCTCAAACTCACCCCGTCTGATATTAGCCAAGATTTCATTCTGAGGTTTTAAAGAAGCAGAACCATAATAAAAAACTGGAATGCTAATTGTATGTGCAATGCGGCGTCCTATTACCCGGGCCATTGTGACACATTCTGCCATCGATGCATTAACAAGCGGTATCAGAGGAATGACATCTGTTGCCCCTATTCTGGGATGAACCCCTTGATGTTCCCGAAGGTCGATCAATTCAGTCGCTTTGAGACATGCGTTGTATACCGCCAGGCCAATCCCGTTAGGTACCCCAATACAGGTCATCACACTTCTGTTATGGTCATAATCCATCTCCAGCCCTATTAATTCAACATCCTGGACCTTCGATATTTCGTCTGCTATCGCGTTTACTTTGGATTGATTACGACCTTCACTAAAATTAGGAACACACTCTATGAGTTGAATCATGATTAGCCGATCAGAGGATGCCATATTTATTAAATGCATCGGTAGCGGACATACCATTTTCAAGCGCACTCTTCACTTCTTTTTCGCCCTGTGCTTTTTTAAACGCCGCAGCCAGGACGGCTTTCTCACCTGATCGGGGAATCACGACTACGCCATCAAAATCACCAAATATGATATCCCCTGGCATCACTTTTACACCACCACATTCAATTTCTATATTGTAGGCTATTACATCACTTCTACCTTTTGAATCGTATGGCGCAATCCCTCTGACAAAGACCGGAAATCCCATTTCTATAATGGCTTTTGTGTCCCTGGTGAATCCATCTATAACAGCTCCATTCGCGCCACGATATTCGGCAGCAGTGGAGAGCAGTTCACCCCAGAGGCTGCTTCGTATTGTTCCGTTCGTCTGGGCAACAAGCACCTCGTTGTTCTTTAATGCGTCAACGGCTTCTAATTCGATTTTGTAGGGTTCATCAGGTATGGTATATACATCCACAGAAAGAACGGTCATTGCCCTACCAATGACAATGGTATCCGGATCGAGCGGTCGTATATCATGCCTTAAAATCTGATTTCGAAACCCTTCACTATCTAGAGCATCTGCAATAACTGATGAAAAGAGCTCTTTTTTCATGCGGTTAAATAAATCCCCATCTATTTCGGCCATTCAAATCTCCTATCACAGAGGTTGATCCATTATTTCATCCGTGAAAAATGAAAGTTTGTAGCAAAGGTGAAGAATAAAAAAAGGAGGCGTAAAGTCAATTGAATTATGTTGCGGAACTATCAATATTAAACAGAAATTTAACAAAGTCACCTACCAAAAACCTCTAATTAAAATGGATATTATCGTTGTTCATCCCATTAAAAGAATTACTATTAAAACATGTGACGAAGATCACCTTGCCAGGCCCGTAAATTGAATATCTCCATTCAATTGCCCAATAATATCCAGACCCAAATACATCGTTAATCAGCACCAGAAATGATTCCATATAAACGGGAGGAAGGATGATTTGCTGTAAAGAAATGATGAGAATTATGGATCGCGAGGGTATTGTAAAAAAAAAAGGGTATCAGATAAATGATGGTCGGATACTTAAGGAGGTTGAATCGGCGTATTTCATCAGATCAGAGGATCATCCGGTGTAGCAGGTTATTTCGGTATTAACTACTGTCCGTTTTGTGGTCAGCCTACATCTCGTGGACTGTGGTCGGCCGAGAAAAAGAAATAAACAGGACCTGATTTTGGGCGTCGTAATTCAACTTTCACTTTCAAATGAAACCACAATATCTATACGCCGATTTTGGGCTCTTCCTTCTTTGGTAGTATTATTTGCGATGGGGCGATTACTGCCAAAACCTTTTGAAGTAATCTGGTCGTCACCCAACCCTGAATTGGCCTGGAGGTATTCTTTTACCGAGGCAGACCTTTCCTCTGATAGGGCCATATTTTTTTCTATCTTGCCTGTTGAGTCGGTATGACCTTCTACAACCACCACACTTCTCGGATAGAGCAATAAAAGGGCCGCCAATTTATCGAGTATCATGCTCCCTTTTTCTGGAAAATCAGTTTTCCCTGCTTTAAATTCAAGGCCTACAAGACGGATAATGACCTCTTTTTCTTCTCTCAGGACAATCGCCTCATTTGAAAGAAAACGGGCTTGAACCTGCGCTACGGCGTCCAATTGCATTTTTCTTCTGAGATCTGCATCCAACTCACGCCGTCTTCGTTCCAGATCTTCCTTGCGCGATTGCAAGTCCCTCTGATAATTTTCTACCATGGACGCCAGGCGTATCTGTTGCTGATTGATGGCCGTATTTAACGAATCTATGGTAGACCGTAATTGGCCTATACGTAGATCCTTACGGTCTAAATTCTGACCTATTGAATCACGCCTGGATGTCATCTTTTTTAAACTTTGAGAAAGAATAGCATCTGGGGTATTTGACAGGAAATCAGGTGAAATATTGGAGAGCTTGGTCGCCTGACGAACCAGAGCTTCCCTGGAGAGCAACAAAGTCTCCCAGTTCACCTGATCTCGTCTCAATGTATCAATTTTGGCAGCAAGCCATAAAGCATGTCGTACTTCATAATTCCCTTGCTCTGCTTTTAATTTCAGGGCCTCTGTAACTTGTTCCCCTCGCTCTAATGCTGCTTCCACCTCATTTAAATACATGGAAGCCCGTTCAAATGAAACCGGCGCCAGGCGGTCCCATTTTTTCTCTCGACCCTCATTAATTCCTGCCTGGGCAGATCCGATTAATGTTGCTCTAATCGCGGATATTCTTGACACCTGAAACAATATAATCGACTCATTTCCTAGCTGTTCCGCATCGGTAACCTTGCGTTCCTCTAACTTTGACATGGCCTTAGATAGTCTTAATTCCGCCGTCTCAAATGATTTTTTCGCTAGATAATCTGCGTCTGCAGATTGGGCAGTAACTCGCATTTTCAATGGTAGGGAGAAGAAATTAGCAACCTTCATAACCTGATTATTAGCTTCAAGCAAAGCACTGCTAAAGGCGAGATATATATGTTCTATTTCCCGTTCCGATTTTGATCCTCTAACCGCATCGATATATTCTTTATATACCTTTTGAACGGCTTTAAATTTATTGGGCGCAAGGAAACCTGGTTCCTTCCCATTAAGCAGATCCATCGATTGATTCACTTCCTCCAATTGGCTCTGATTAATCTGACTCTGACATAATCCCGGCGTACAGAAAACAATTGAAACGAGTATTGCAGGAAGTATTAAAATCGCACGCATGATATAAAATTATCCCCCCCCTCGCAAGAAGGCCATCGTTAGAACAGGCTTGATACCAGGAAGATTATCTGTAACAGTTATATCCAGAACCGACATAACTCCGAGTTTTGCCAATGGGTGATTCTTTGTTTTACTATATTCGATTACAATATGCCCTGGTGTCCCATCTATTACCACTTTAAACTCTGCACCGCGATTGGTTTTGGTTATTGACAATATATGAATCGAGGCATCAGACAGGGCACGTTTTAGTCCTTTTACTCCATCGCTTAGCTTAAACCCATAATAAGTATGATGTGCCACGCTTAATTTCTACCTCCGGCCACCGGAGGGAAAATACTAATCACTTGACCATCGTGGATCTTAGAACCGCTTTCTGCATGTTTGCCATTAATTAAAATTAAATGGACATGGCCATCTGGGATCCCCATGCTATCTACGATATCATCTGTCGTCGCAGGATCACCCAATACAATAGAAGCCGTTTTATTTATAGCATCATCCGGCAAATATTTACGTAATGTGGCGAACAACTTTACAGAGACCGTCATATTTATCCTTTGGCGGGTATTGTAACGTATGCAGCATCATATACTTATGTATATGATGCAACTCCAATACCAAATATTTTTCAAATAAAATTTTGTAGAACTCAGTAATATATTGACTTCCGCGCCTCGAAC
>Ga0187827_10009787_pt1 | contig 10086 bp, 9 predicted proteins | sample ETNtaG_39_FD_167969 | JGI IMG/M metagenome (GOLD analysis project Ga0187827, IMG submission 167969) | Marine microbial and viral communities from oxygen minimum zone, Eastern Pacific Ocean - ETNP2014_SV_150_PacBio MetaG (Illumina Assembly) | ecosystem: Environmental > Aquatic > Marine > Hypoxic... | reverse complement strand
GATATTGTCGCTCTTTTTGAACGTTATGGAGTGCTTGTATTGCGAGGGTTTAGCCTTGAACCGGAAAAGATTACTACTGTTACAAATAGGTTTACAGCAAAATATTCAGGTGAAGCCGATCGACGCCCTAGTCGTTATGGTCAGAAGGTTGTTCATGACGTTGATTTTTACGGGATGGATATGGGAAAAGGTGTTATAGGCGACGGACACGTAGGGTGGCATAGTGAAAATGGCTTCTCCCCGACCTGGCCGGAGGTGATTTGGCTTTATTGTGTCACGCCTCCAGAAAAAGCTGGTAAAACAAGAGTCTGCGATGGGATCGCTCTTTGGAACAACCTTACAGTAAATACCAAAAGTTTTTTTACTGCTAGCCCAGTACGCTACCAACTAGAAATCCCAATTGGTGGAAAGAAAAGACCAGGCAAAGGCATTAAACCATGGTTTTTGAATACCGTTGGCACGGGCGATACCTATATTGACTGGGATACCGGCGCGCTACACACTACACAGTTACGGTTTGCTATGCAGGAAGCCCGTAATGGTAGAGATTTATGTTTCTCAAATCATCTATTAATTAATGTGGATACCGAACCGCAAATAATTAGTCGAACAATGGCTAACGGTAGCGATATTCCTGAAAGTATCATGGAAGAGGTTTCGAAAAAGGCAGACGAATTAACTTTTGAACATTCATGGGAAAAAGCAGATCTCTTAATGGTCGATAACAGAAGATTCATGCATGCCAGAGGGACATACGAATCTGATGATCCGCGTGAGTTATTACTCGTACAATCCGAAAGAGCGAACTTCGGTTACGGATCAACCTTGACAAGAAATAGCATTACTTAGTTGTATAATCCTCTGAAATATATTGCAAATAGCATTTAGGTTTTTATAATTTCCATTTCATCAGTAATAACTACTTAAAAATAGAGGTCTTTTCATATGGCAACAAACAGAGAGAAATATGACAGTGCGTTTAAGGAAAGTTTCGAAATCGAACAAAGTGATCTAAAAGATGAGCTTGAATATAATACAATCGAAACGTGGGATTCAATTGGTCATATGCAATTAATGGCTGAGCTCGAAGATTCGTTTGACATTATGATAGACACCGATGATATTCTTACTTTTGGGACTTATGCTATAGGCATAGAAATACTCAAAAAGTATGATGTCGAAATTTTATAAGAGGCGGAAGTCAGTCTTAACTGGATTGACTTTAGTGTTATTGATTAATGTGAAGCTGTGAATTTTTATAATGAATTAGACAGGTTTTCAGATAGAACAGCGTTGATAACCGAAGATATTGGCGCTATAAGCTATAAGAATTTACTCGCTGTAGCTGACAAAATAGCAGGACACATTGAAAATCGCTGTTTAGCTTTTATTGTATGTAAAAACAGTTTTGAATCGATAGCTGGATACGTCGGTTTCCAACGTGCTGGTGTCGCAATAGGACTAGTAGACGCAAGAATTGATGATGATCTTTTTTTAGCTCTCCTGGAATCTTATAGGCCGAAATATGTTTATATGCCCAAGGAGAGTCAGATTGACGGGATCACTTTCGAATCAGTATACAGCTTTGAAAACTACGTTTTATTTAAGTCCCTTAAAACAATGGAAAGCGTCCTTCATAGAGATTTAAATCTTTTATTGACGACTTCGGGTAGTACGGGCAGTCCTAAGTTTGTTCGTCAGTCCTATAAGAATATTAATAGTCAAGTTGTAGCACTTGCTGAGTATCTAGGAATAACAAGTGATAATCGACCGATAACGACGATGCCGATGAGTTTTACCTACGGGCTTTCTATCATTAATAGTCACTTCTTCAAGGGTGCTTCATTGATACTTACTGATGCATCACTGGTCGATCCACGTTTCTGGAGCATGTTGAAAGAAAATGAAGCAACAACTTTCGGCGGTGTTCCCTTTATTTATGAAATTTTAAAGAAATTACGTTTTGGGAAGATGAAATTACCTAGCTTAAAATATATTACGCAAGCTGGGGGTAAGCTCAACAATAAGCTCATGGCTGAATTTGCTCAGATCTGTGAAGAAAAATCTATAGATTTTTATGTCATGTATGGCCAAACAGAGGCGACAGCTCGTATTTCGTATTTGCCTTGTGAATACGCTCAAAAAAAGGTGGGGAGTATAGGTATTCCTATTCCTGGTGGAAAAATGTGGCTTGAAGATAACGAAGGTAATCGAATAGACAGTGCAGATGTCGCTGGAGAATTGGTATATCAAGGAGACAATGTTACTTTGGGCTATGCTGAAAACTATTTGGACCTTGCTAAAGGTGATGAAAACAAGGGCTTGTTACGTACCGGTGACATAGCTGAGCGTGATGAAGATGGCTTTTTCACTATCGTAGGTCGAACAAAACGCTTTCTAAAAATGTACGGTAACAGAATTAATTTAGATGAGATAGAACAGCTTGTAACTGAAGAAGGATATGATTGTGCTTGCTCTGGCGAGGATAACGAATTGATAATCTATCTTACAAAATCAAAGGAAATAGAGAATATAAAGTCTTACATTTCTAGGAAAATGAAAATACACCCCTCTGGTATTGATGTGATATATATCAGCAAAATTCCACGTAATGAGTCAGGCAAAATTCTATATTCAGAACTTGCTTAGCAAACAGGAGATTGCCATAAATGTTTAACCTAGATTCAATTATTGATGTAGCTCCGTACTCATTGAAAAAGAGTGAAAAAAGAGCGCTTTACGGAGATGCTTTCTTCTCATTGACACAACATCACTACGAGAACTGTGAGCCTTATGGAAAAATACTCAATGCTTTGAGTGTTGATCCATCCATTCAGCAGGACGTTGCCAATATTCCTTTTTTACCAGTGAGAATATTCAAAGAGCATGACTTGAGAAGTGTGGAAGAGTCACAAGTTGTTAAAACGATGACATCATCTGGAACTTCCGGACAACGGCCTTCAAAAATCTTTTTGGATCGAGACACATCGAAAAATCAGACCAAAGTGCTTGTAAAAGTGACTTCTTCCTTTATAGGAAAAAAGCGACTCCCTATGTTGGTGATTGATTCGAAGGTTGTTCTTAAGGATCGTAAACAATTCTCAGCAAGAGGTGCGGGAATTGTAGGGTTTTCTATGTTAGGGCACGATGTGACCTATGCGCTTGATGAAAATATGGAGCTTGATGTTGAGATAGTAGAAGAATTTTATCGTAAGCATGAGGGTAGTGATATATTGATATTTGGTTTTACCTTTATGGTATGGGAATATTTTTATAAAAAATTTGAAGAGCTGAATAAAAAACTTCCTTTGGATCATGGGATTTTAATTCACGGTGGTGGCTGGAAGAAACTTGAAGAACAGTCAGTGGATAATGCTACATTTAAAAGCAAGTTAGGCGATGTTTGTGGTATCGAGAGAGTTTACAATTATTACGGAATGGTTGAGCAGACGGGGTCTATTTTTATGGAGTGCGAAGTCGGTTATCTGCATAGTTCTATCTTTTCTGATGTGATTACCAGACGCGAAGATTTTTCTATTTGCGATTTTAATGAAGCCGGCGTTATTCAACTCTTGTCGCTCTTGCCTAAGAGTTATCCGGGGCATAGCATCTTATCTGAGGATAGTGGAATTATTCATGGCGAGGATGATTGTCAGTGCGGCCGGCTGGGAAAATACTTTACTGTTCATGGCCGTATTGAGAGTGCAGAAATAAGAGGGTGTAGTGACACATTTTCTGGACAATAAAAACGTGCACTATTTACTTGGAGGCGAGGTCGAAGCTACTCGCTTGTTCGTGCCATATGATAATTTATTGTGTGACTTTTTGAATGATCTGTCCTCGCAATTGCGTAAGTCCGGAGATGCTAGCGGTTATCCAGATGTTCAAACCTTCGCGTTTTGGTGTCGAAGGGCTAACATTACTAGACTTAAGGAAGAATATGCTTCTAATCATGCACGATTGGGTCTTGGCACTGTATTCCATATCACTCCTTCGAATGTGCCTGTCAATTTCGCCTTTTCTTTTTGCTTTGGCTTGTTATCAGGTAATGCCAATATCGTAAGAGTACCGACGAAGGCATTTCCGCAAGTTGATATTATTTGCACTGCAATAGCAAAGGTCTTCGAAAATGATGATTACCAAGAAATAAAAATCCGCACAGCGTTTATTCGATATGAACAGAATGAAGAGATCACACGTCTGTTGTCAATAGACTGCAATGCGCGAATTATTTGGGGAGGGGATGAAACGGTTAATAGTGTTCGCCAACTTCCCATTTCCCCGCGTTCCGTAGAGGTGGTATTTGCAGATCGGTACTCATTTTGTATTGTAGATGCGATATCGGTTGATTCCCTCGAGGAGTCAGATCTACATCGTTTAGCAGAAGGGTTTTATAACGATACCTATTTGATGGATCAGAATGCATGTTCTTCCCCGCATCTGCTTGTCTGGCTAGGGAAAGAGAGTTCAACTGCAAAAGATCGATTTTGGAAAGCATTGTCAGAGGTCGTTTTAGAGAAACAATATCGAATGACCCACGCTGGAGCGGCTGACAAGTATGTGCAACTCTGCAATGATGCCATAGAGCTTGATGATTTACATGCTGTTAAAACTTATGGCAGCAATCTCTATTGCATAACAATTAATGAATTACCAAGCAACATCGACGAGTATAGGGGCAGTTGTGGATATTTCTATGAATATAAAACAGAGGATTTAAAAGATTTATCACATATTGTAAACAATAGTTACCAAACACTGACTTATTTTGGAGTTGATAGAGAGTATCTGCTGGACTTTGTCGTTGATAATGGTTTATCTGGGATTGATCGTATCGTGCCAGTAGGGCAAGCGCTTGATATTGGGGTGATTTGGGATGGCTATGATATTGTCAAAAGTTTGTCCAGAATTATTGATGTACAATAGTGGTGTTTTTGGGATCATAAAGAACTGTATAAATTAGGTACTGGTATAAAATGATGAAAGTAATGGAAGGTTTCAGCTTAGACAAAAATGCTATTCTTGAATATCAACGAAATCGCCCTCCTTATCTTATGGTGGACTACGTTACAGAAGTGATTCCTGGTGTAAGTGCTAATGGGTATAAAGATTTAACGGATGAAGATTGGTTTTTTAAGTGTCATTTTCCTGGTGATCCAAACATGCCGGGCATGCTTCAAATCGAAGCACTTGTGCAGCTGTGTGCGTTAACAGTTTTTACGCTACCAGGTAATAAAGGTAAGGTCGTGTATTTAAGCTCTGCCGATAAACTTAAATTAAAAAGAAAGATTGTTTCTGGTGATCGCTTGAAAATGAAGACAGAGCTATTATCTTGGAGACGAGGTATTGGTAAATGTACCGGGGCGGGTACGGTGAATGGTGAAATAGCATGTCGAGCAGATTTTGTTATCGCGATGCCGGATATATTGGAAGAATTTCAAGTTTCATCCTAAAAGAAAGTGACTACACTTTGGATGAAATTAAAAATAGGTAAAATATAATTTGTTCTGGCACCTAATTGGCATTGTTACATACTCAAAAAGAGTATAAGGTTACGGAAAACAATAAAGCATATTCAAAATAATTAGAAACTGTTAGCCTACTAAACTAAGTGAAATTTTCATTTAAAGGATAAATTATGCCAGATAGCTCTCTACTCTTAAGCAAACCTAGATTAGTGGAAAAACTTACAAATTTTTATAGGTATGTGAGAAAAAACAACGGTCAGGTTGGAACAAAAACTAGAGGTATAGATCTAAATTTTAACAATGCTTGTAATTTAAGGTGTGAATACTGTTTCACTGATTCGCCTACGGGTTCACATTTCAGGGATATGCTAGATATAGATGTAATTGCAGATATTGCTGATCAAGCTGATGAACTTGGGTACTTTGAATTCGACTTGCAGGGTGGGGAACTACTGCTTAGACCAGAAAAATTATTTGAGGTCTTAGCAGCAATTAGACCTGAAAGGTTTTATTTGTATGTCACTACAAATGGGTATTATCTTACTAAAGAAATAGCTGAACGCCTTGCTAGAGCTGGGGTTGCTAGAGTGTCAGTAAGTATAGACAGCATGGATGAAGAAACTCATGACAAAATAAGGGGAAGGAAAACCTCTTGGAAGAGGGCTATAGAAGGATTAAAGCATATCCAGAATGCTGGTATTGATCCATATTTAAACGTAACTGTTGGACACTACAATGCTCACGAAGAAGACTTTAAAGCTCTGCTAGAGTATTCAAAAAATCAAAACTATAAAACTTTATTGAACGTTGCAGTCCCTGCAGGAATGTGGGCTCAAATGGAAGAAATAATATGTGATGATGAAGATAGAGAGCATATTAAAAAGTTACGTAAAGAATACGGAAATCTAGTTAGGAACTTATGGAATCCTTTTGATAAACATAATGAAAAGATTATTGGCTGTACAACTGTAAATAGACTTTATATAACTCCACTTGGAGACGTTCTTGCTTGCCCTTATGTCCATATAAAGTTAGGAAATGTGAAAGAGCAACCTCTAAAGGAAATAGTTGAGCAAGGTTTCAACTTTAAACACTTCAGAGAACATAGTTCTCTCTGCCTTGCAGGAGAAGATAAAGAATTTATCTCGAAATATATGACTAGCGAAGGCCAATCTATTTTTAAACCTACCCCAGTTCAAGATTTAGAGGGATACGATGAGACAGAAATAGTTGATATTACCTACAATAATTGACTTTTTAATTGGTTAGAAAAAATATTCGAACAATTTCTCAAGGTGCAAGTTAGATTTTAGATCGAAAAAGGGGAGATGTGTGAATGTTGATAAAAGGAATGACAGCTGTTATCACGGGTTGCAATCGAGGTATTGGAAAAGCATTATTGGAAGTGTTTGCGAAAAATGGTGCGAATGTTTGGGCATGTGTTCGAAAACCTAATGTTGATTTTATAGAATATGTTGAAGGAGTAGTTGCTGAAACTGGCGTAAAAATTAGACCGGTTTACTTCGATTTACAGGATGCAGAGCAGATAAAAGAAGGTGTTAAAACCATTAGATCAGCAAAGGAACCTATCGATATCTTGGTAAACAATGCAGGTGTTATACACACATCCCTATTCCAGATGACTCCTATTGATAAAATGAGAGAGATGTTTGAGATAAATTTATTCTCTCAGATGCTATTAACACAACAAATTTCAAAAATAATGATGCGCCAGAAAAGTGGAAGTATTATTAATTTGTCATCTAGCGCGGCGATCGAAGCTAATGAAGGCCGTACAGCTTACGCAGCCAGTAAGTCAGCTCTGATAACTAGTACGCAGGTTCTTTCGAAAGAGCTAGCAGGGTCTGGAATAAGAGTAAATGCGATTGCGCCAGGACTAACGCAAACCGATATGATGGTTGAAAGCACGCCTGAAGATATTCTAGCAAAAACCTTACAAAGAATAAGCATGAAGAGAGTGGGTAAACCGGAAGAAATTGCCAATATAGCATTATTTTTGGCTTCCGATCTGTCTTCATATATGACTGGACAGGTTTTGCGTGTAGATGGAGGGATGTGATGGAGGAGTGCAACAGTGGAAGGTCGTGAAAAAATAATTCAAAATATCGAACAGATGGCAAAGCGTATGAGGGGCCACTTGCTAGAAGCATCTTTAGCTGCAGGAGCGAGCAGTTCACACTTTGGTGGAGGCTTATCTATCATAGATATTACTGCCACACTCTATGGCGCCATTATGAAATTTGACAAAGAAAACCCACTGTGGAGCGAGCGAGATCGCTTTATATTAAGTAAAGGACATGGATGCCTAGGATACTATACGGCACTTGTGGAAGCGGGATTTATCTCCATTGAAGAGTTAGTACAAACCTTTGAAAAGACCAACACGGATTTACCAGGTCACCCTGTAATTAATAAACAAAAGGGTATCGAGTTTTCCAATGGTAGCCTAGGCATGGGACTATCATTGGGTATTGGGGTAGCTCTTGCGGGAAGACGCAAAGAGAGTGAATACAAAGTCTACGTAATGATGGGGGATGGTGAGTGCAACGAGGGTTCTGTTTGGGAAGCAGCTATGGCAGCTCCCCACTTTAAACTAGATCAGTTGGTTGCGTTTGTTGATAGGAATAATTTCCAGCAAACTGGTGCTAACAAAGATATTATGAGTATTGGTAACGTGGCTCAGAAATTTGAGAGTTTCGGATGGAATGTTCTTGAAATTGATGGCCACGATGTCGGTGAAATATATGATGCTTTGTCAAAAGACACTGTTCCTGGAAAACCAACAGCTATTGTTGCTCATACCATTAAAGGCAAAGGATTTTCATTCTCGGAAAATGATAATGCTTGGCATCACAAGATACTTTCCAAATCTCAATACGAATTAGGGCTCACTGAACTGAACGATGATTAGGTGACGATAGCGTGGAAATAAGCGATAAAGAATTTAAGCAATGGTCACGAATTGGCTCAAGAGCCGCATTTGGAATAGCAGCACTGGAGCTGGGCGCTACTGTCGATGATCTGATTATACTCTCAGGCGATACTTCTACTTCGGCTGGATTAGAACGCTTTAAGAAAACCTACCCTGAAAAATTTCAAGACATTGGTATAGCTGAACAAAATATGATGGGTATTGCGGCGGGGTTGGCCAGTGAAGGCGAAACTGTGTATACAGCTACATTTGCGCCGTTCCAGACCATGCGTTGTTGTGAGCAGATTAAAGTTAACTTGGGGTATATGAATCATAAGGTTTGTTTTGTTGGGTTGGCTAGCGGATTGGTGCTTGGTAATCTTGGTTATACTCACTGTTGTATAGAAGACCTTGCTGTTATGCGATCAATACCAAATATTACGGTTATTTCTCCAGCCGATTGTGGTGAAACTGTAAAGGCAGCACTGGCTGCTGCTGAGTACGAATCATCTGTGTATATCCGCCTAACTGGAGAAGCCAAAAATCCAGCAGTGTATAAAACTGATTATGATTTCGAAATAGGTAAGGCGATTACTCTTCGTGAAGGTGAGGACATCACTATTATTGCGGGGGGAACGATGGTTTATAAGTCACTTGAAGCTGCTGAAATCCTTTCCGAGTCAGGTCTCTCCGTAGCCGTTGTAAATATGCATACTGTTAAGCCGTTAGATACCGCCGTAATTGATATAGCTTGTGAAACAACAAAATTGGTTGTTACTATTGAAGAGCACAGTGTTATCGGTGGGCTCGGTAGTGCAGTAGCAGAACATAAATCAACTTTGGTTAATGCGCCTCCTCAGTTCACTATTGGTATTCCTGATACCTACAGTAAAGCCGGAGAGTATGCTGATCTGCTGCAAACTTATGGTCTGACATCAAAACAAATTGCTGAAAATATTGCATCTCAGTATGAAAACTTAATATTAGTAGCGATTTAATCGATGACTACAAAATCTGACATTGTTGTTGGTTTATTGCAGCACGATGAAATTGGTAAGTTTCAAGAGTTTATTAAAGAATATTGGGATAAAAATCATCTTTTTGCTAAAGAAACCTCTTTTTTTGATTGGCTGTATAAAAACCCTACTAATTATCATTATATGGTCGCAAGAATTGAGGAAGATCTTGTCGGTATTATTGGTTTAATTCCTCTTAAACATTTTGATAATAGCTTACCCGATTCTCAGATATTTCTGACAATTTGGAAAGCTCTAGAGAACAGAGGATTAGCTATAGGGTTAAGGGTTTTTAAGGCTTGTGATAAAATGTATTCACCGGAATTTATAGGGTCACTTGGAATAAATGATAAAGTTATTCCTTTTCATGAGCGGCAAGGGTTTACTGTCGGTCTAATGGATCATCACGTGATGTTGTCGCCCTATATTGACGAATTCAAAATTGCCATCGTTCCGGAGTACATCAAACCAGAACTGCAAGAACATGAAAGTATTATTTTTGATAATCAAGAGGTTAAGCAATTAACGATATCGGAATTAATTGCTTTAAACACAGACAAATTGTATCGATACCAAAGACCACTTAAATCAGATATTTATCTTGAAAACCGCTATCTAAGGCATGTCATTTATGACTATGATGTCTACGCTGTTTGTGAACATTCTGAAC
>Ga0187827_10009785_pt1 | contig 10087 bp, 9 predicted proteins | sample ETNtaG_39_FD_167969 | JGI IMG/M metagenome (GOLD analysis project Ga0187827, IMG submission 167969) | Marine microbial and viral communities from oxygen minimum zone, Eastern Pacific Ocean - ETNP2014_SV_150_PacBio MetaG (Illumina Assembly) | ecosystem: Environmental > Aquatic > Marine > Hypoxic... | reverse complement strand
AAAAACCTAGATCAACTTTCAGTTTCTAAAAATACTGTTCTAGAGAAAAGCATTGTTGCTTATGACAATCAATTTTATCTGGATCAAAGCATAATGATAAATTACCAAAAATTGGTGGAATCAGTATTTACTACCAGAATACTTGGGTCTGCAAATAGAGATGCTTGTTTTATCGCAGAGGGCGTTTTGGATGCAAGGGTTTGGAATTCAACAAAAGTTTATGATATTGCAGCCGGTTCAATTATCGTCAATGAAGCAGGGGGGTTGGTAACTGACTTTAATACTCAACCTATCAACTTGGACAATATAAATAAGGTGGTGATGTCCAATGGAGGCATTCACCAAGAGTTACTCGAGCTAATTTGTTAGTGGTCCTTAGGAAACAAAGCTTAATGGTTGGCATTTTTATCTACAAAAGAATATATGTTCCGAATATATAAACTCTGGGAAGGATAATTCTGTAATATCTCCGTTATAGAACAAGGTGATATTGCGTTTTATTTCGAGAGAAAATGTTGGCACTTTTGACATACTGCATCGGTGAATTCGAGTGAACAATGTGTGGTTGTTTAAAAGGAAATAACTACAGATCTCGTTTTGATTTTGATAAAACATGTCTGGATTACTCAGGTAGAAGATATTCGTGGCCCGAACGCCACGCACGGTGCGAATATCAAATATAACTAATAGAGTTTCATCAGAGGTTCGGAAAACAACTTGCTGAACTGTTGCTAAATTCATGTGATCAATACTAATCTGCTTGATATGGGGATCTAAATATTTGTTTATGGATTCAGGATCAGCCAGAATTTCTAATTTCTTTGAAAAATAATTCAGTTTAGGTAAGTTCGGGATTGCAACTAGCGTTGTGACATAGCTTCTAAATTTGAGATGACGATGAAGTTCATACACTTCTGGTGATGCTGATAGCGAAGTAAAAAAAAACTCCTTTTGACCTAATATTGCAATCATCAATTTCAGGCTATGAGATCTATATGCATCCAAAACAAACCATGTAGATGTATTACACACATTTCGGATACCTTCCTGGGTCTGTCGTTGTGCATACAGTGCACAAAGCACACCAACAACAGTATTGTTTACCAACAACATAAAACCATTATTTGGCTTTTCAGGCATCCATGAACGATTGAAGGCTAAGCGCCATACGTCCAACGTTACTCCTGGATTAAAATTTTCAGAGAGGAAGCAATATACATCTTCCAAGTCCTTATCAAATATTTCTCTTAGAGTTACAATGCTTGACATTAAGGGAATTCAATTTTTACATTATCAATCATAAATTAGATATTTTGCTCGCCACTTTGCTCACCATACTATACGATACCATTCATTTCTTGGGATAGTTTTAGAAATAGTGAACAAAAAAATTATCATTGCTGTTAATAGTACATTCAATCTGATTAATCATCGAGTCGGATTAATCAATGGTTTGCTTAATGAGGGATATGAAGTGGTAGCCGTTTCACCTACTGATGAATTTGCTTCTAGATTAAAAGAACTTTGCTGCCATCATGTGCCTCTGCAAATGGAGAGAAAAGGCACAAATATTGGTCAGGATTTACTGTTGTTTTGGCGTTATAGAATTTTGATGAAACAACATAAACCGGATATCTATTTAGGGTTCACTGCAAAACCAAATATCTATGGGTCTTTAGCTGCTCAGTCTTTGGGTATTCCTGTTATAAATAATATTAGCGGTTTGGGTACAGTATTTGGTGCAATGAGTACCACTTTGTTTGGTAGATTTCTTTCTCGTTTATTACGGGTATTGTATTGGTTCGCATTATTGCGTTCTAACAAAATATTTTTTCAGAATAAGGATGATCACCGTGAGTTTATTGAAAAGGGAGTCGTTAAGGATCATTTAACAGATCTATTACCTGGATCAGGGGTAGATTTAAACCGTTTTACCTACACGCCCATCACTGTTAATCAACTTTCTCCGAAGGCCAATTATGAAAAGAAGAAGACTCGATTCTTGTTAATTACAAGGATGTTATGGGACAAAGGAGTAGGTGAATATGTACAGGCTGCAAGGCTCTTGACACGACGTTATCCACGCACAGAGTTTTGCATGATAGGATTTCTGGATTTCCAAAATCCAGAGGCTATCTCAGAGGCACAGATAAATGAGTGGATATCTGAAGGTATAGTTCAATATCTAGGTGTTATCAATGATATACGTCCTGAGATTGTAAAGGCAGATTGTGTAGTTTTACCCTCACTATTTCGTGAAGGTACCCCGCGCTCTCTACTCGAAGCTGCTGCTATAGGACGTCCTATTATCACCACTAACTCTATTGGGTGTCGTGAAACTATTGACGATGGTATTAGTGGATACCTTTGTACACCAAGCGATTCAATCGATTTATCGAATCAGATGGAGCGTTTAATACAATTGAATGACACGCAGCGTTATGAAATGGGAAGATGTGGTCGTGAGAAAATGGAAACGCAGTTTGATGAACAGATTGTGGTCCAGAAATATTTGGAAGAAATATCAAGGAATTTATGCTAATAAGAAATTGATTATTTTCTTAAATCAATCATGAAAAGAATCTTAGATAAAGGTGGTTTAGGTTTTACTGGATCTACTTTACTAAGGCATTTTAGCTATACAAATCTATATATATCATGCAATTTAAGTCGCAGTATTTTGATCTAATAATTCTAGGCGCAGGCATAACAGGATTATCTGTTGCGAGACAACAATTGCTAACCGATTCTGGATGTAAAGTATTGATAATAGAAAAAGAAGAGAAAATTGGCTTGCATGCCAGTGGAAGAAATTCAGGTGTTTTACACTCTGGCATTTATTATCAATCTGATTCATTAAAAGCAAAATTTTGTTCAGAAGGTGGCCAGCTAATAGCAGAGTATTGTCAAGAGTTTGGTTTGCCTATAAAAAGATGTGGCAAAGTGATTGTTCCAAAGACGGCTGAAGAGGATAACTATCTAGATCTATTACACAAAAGAGCAGAATTAAATGGAGCAGAGACGAGAATTATTGACAAAGCAGAACTCAATGAAATAGAACCAGCTGCATTTTCTGCAACCTCTAGAGCTTTATATTCACCAAATACATCAGTTGTAGACCCACACTCGGTAATTAACAAAATACTTTTGAATTTAATGAATAATAATGTTGTGGTTGCATTTGAAGAATACGTAACTTCAGCAGATCCTCAACTGAGTCTTATAAGGACAAATAAAAATGTTGTATATGAATATGGGCATTTAATCAATTGTACTGGTCAGTATTCTGATCTTGTTTCGAAAATATTTAATATTGGAAAGCAATATTATTTAATACCTTTTAAAGGAATGTATTATAAATTAAAAGACGAATCACAAATTAGACTGAATGGACTAGTCTACCCCGTTCCAGACTTGCGCATCCCTTTTCTCGGTATCCATTCTGTGAAATTGGTTAATGGTGATATCTATTTTGGACCCAATTCCATTCCAGCTTTAGGCAGAGAACATTATGAAGGTATTAAAGGAATTAATGTTAAAGATACAATAAAAACATCATATTATTTATTAAAACAATATTTAGACAACAAGGATGGTTTTCGTTCTTTTGCACACAGAGAATTACAACAGATTTCTGAATATAGTTTTTATACAGAAGCAACGAAAATGATTCCAAAATTAAAATCCACAGATCTCATAAAATCTAAGAAAGTGGGTATTAGAGCACAACTATATAATAAGGAAAAACACGCATTTGAGATGGATTTTATAATTAAAAACCAGGACAATATAACCCATATTCTTAATGCTGTTTCACCTGCATTTACGAGTGCTTTTTCATTCGCTAAATATATTTTGAACAGAAAATAATTCAATATGAATAAAAATAACAACAAGATTAATGCATCGCGGTTCCAATGCTGGATATGTGAATCAACCATAGAGCCTTTTATGACATTTGGACGAATGCCTATAGCTAATAATTTTTTGAGTGAGAAAGATTTTAATGACGAATATTTTTTCGAAATGGAACCTGCTTTTTGCAACACATGTAAAACATTTCAACTAGTCAGACAGCCCGAACGGCAACAGATGTTTAACGAAAACTATGCTTTTTTTTCTGGCACTTCGAAATTTATGGGTAAACATTTTGAAGAATTTTCAAAGAAAGTAATAAGTTATTTAGATGAAGATCCCTTTGTAGTAGAGATAGGAAGTAACGATGGAATTATGTTAAGTAATTTTAGTAATAAGAACATCAAACATCTTGGAGTAGAGCCTTCTTCTAACGTAGCTCAGGTTGCAAAAGCAAAAGGAATAAATGTAACTATAAATTTTTTTGATAAAGATTTAGCTAAAGAGATAGTAAGGGATTATGGTCATGCTAGCGCATTCCTAGCTGCGAATGTAATGTGTCATATACCTTATATTAAATCAATTATAGAGGGTATAGAGATTTTACTTAGAACAAATGGGGTCGTGGTTTTTGAAGAACCTTATCTTGGAGAAGTTATAGAAAAAACAACTTATGATCAAATTTATGATGAGCACACATTTTTGTTCTCTGCTCACTCAGTGGAGTATTTGTTTGGTCAGTATGATATGGAACTAATTAATTTGGAACCCCAAGTAACTCACGGAGGTTCAATGCGATATACAATTGCAAGAAAGGGTACCAGAACTATAAATAAAATTGTAGACGTTATATTGAAGAATGAAGAAGACCTCGGTCTAAATGATCCAAAAACATTTTATAAATTTAAACAAAATTGCGAAAATTATAGAACTAAACTCGTCACCCTTTTGGAGGAAATGAGGAAAGATGGTAAATCTGTCTCAGGTTATGCAGCTACTTCAAAAAGCACGACAATAACAAACTATTGTGGAATATCAACTGAACATATTAACTGCATTTTTGATACTACTCCGATAAAACAAGGAAAGTTTAGTCCAGGCACTCACATTCCTGTTAGGCCTCACAGTGAATTTAAAAATAACTATCCAGATTATGCTTTACTATTTGGTTATAACCATTCAGAGGAAATCTTTGCCAAAGAAAAAGATTTTATTGACCAAGGGGGTAAGTGGATTGTTTATGTTCCTGAAATAAAGGTAATTGAATGATATTTTGTGCAAATCCATTAAAACAATATACTTCATATAAAACAGAGATAGATAGTGCTATTAACTCTGTATTAAACAATGGTGATTATATATTAGGTAAAGAGGTAAAAAAATTTGAAAATGAATTTTCAGAGTTTATTGGAACAAAATATGGGATAGGAGTAGGTAGCGGTACAGAAGCTCTGCATATAGCTTTAAAAGCATGTGATATAGGGACAGGTGATGAAGTAATAACCGTATCACATACTGCTGTTGCAACTGCTACGGCTATAAGCTTAACTGGAGCTAAACCCGTATTTGTGGACATTGAACCAAATTACTACTCAATTGATACAGAGAAAATTTCAAGTGCAATTACCAGTAAAACTAAAGCTATAATTCCAGTACACTTATATGGATGTCCTGTTGATATGGAATCTCTTATAGAGATAGCAAAAAAGAATAATCTCAAAGTGATCGAAGACTGTGCCCAAGCACACGGTGCCTTATATAAAGGAAGACGGGTAGGTAGCTTAGGTAATCTTAGCTGTTTTAGTTTTTACCCAACTAAGAATTTAGGAGCCATAGGAGATGGTGGAATAATTCTAACGGACGACTCAGATCTGGCTAAGCAATGTCAATTAATTAGAGAATATGGATGGGAAGATAGATATGTTAGTTCTACAGATGGTTGGAATAGTAGACTAGATGAAATACAAGCTTCTATATTGAGAGTAAAATTGAAATATTTAGATGATGATAATCAGAAAAGGAGAGATATTTCAAAAACCTATAGAGAAACATTGAAAGATTCTGAATTACTTCTTCCTCAAGAAAGAAAAGATACAACTCATGTATATCATCTTTTTGTTATCAGAGCTAAAGAAAGAGATAAATTAAAAGCTTATTTAGAAACAAAAGATGTATATCCCAATATCCACTATCCCGTTCCAATTCACATTCAGCCTCAATTTAAAAACTTCTTGAAAGAGTATGAGCTGTCAACGACTGAATCAATTTGTCCTGAAATACTCTCACTACCTATTTATCCAGAGCTAACTTCACATGAAGTTGAAGCAGTAGTACATTCAATTTTGAACTTTAAGAATTAATTTTTCATGATAAAAGATGCAGCAATCAAAGATATAATATCTCATCCAGATGATAGAGGGTTTTTTAGAGAGATATGGAGATTTCAAGAAAATTCTGAGATTAGAGGCTTTAGAAATGGCGAAGGTCAGATCAGTCATTCATTAGTAAATAAAGGTGTTATAAAAGCTTGGCACGGACATAAAATACAAGGTCAATTGAATTATGTTGCTTCTGGAGCAATAAGAATGGCTCTTTTAGACACTAGAAAAGATTCTAAAAGTTTTCATGAAGCTGTTGAATTTAAAATATTCTCTGAACAGCCAAAAGTTTATTATTTTCCTCCGGGTGTTCTGCATGGATACGAGTGTATAGATGGCCCAATGCACATTATTTATGTGACTTCTGGAATTTATGACTTGGAAGATGAAGTTAGAGTGGCTCCCGAAGAATTAGAATCAATTTTCAAATGGTAAATTCTTTAGAAAGAAAAATTCTATCCTTCTACAAATCTAAGAAGGTTTTAATTAGTGGTGCCACAGGTTATATAGCTTGGAATCTAATAAACAAACTATTAGATATTGATTGTGAGATTATTTGCTTAACTAGAAAATCTTCGCATGAATTGGATATAGAAAATTTTTTAAAGTGTAAGGCTACAATTAATACGATAGTTGGTTCATATGATGATGAGAAGCTTTGGAAAAAAAGTATGGATGGAGTTAATATAGTTTTTCATTTGGCTTCACAAACTAGTGTCTATAAAGCAGAAGTGGACCCCTTGGAAGATTTTAAAAGTAATGTTTATCCAATGCAGCTGCTATTGAAGGCTGCAAGTCAAAATGAAAAAAAACCTTATATTACTTTTGCAGGTTCAGCTACACAATGCGGATTAAAAAAAAGATTACCTATTGGAGAATCAGTAAAGGATAATCCTTCAACTGTGTATGATTTTCATAAGTTATTAGCAGAAAGTTACCTGAAGTTTTATATAAACAAAAATTGGGTGAATGGAGCCTGTCTTAGATTGAGTAATGTATATGGACCTGGTCCAAAGAGCAGTCAAGATGATAGAGGAATACTTAATTCAATGGTCAGAAAAGCTTTACGAAAAGAGACATTAACAATATATGGTTCTGGAGATTTTATGAGGGATTACATTTTTATAGATGACGTGGTAAACGCTTTTCTAGCATGCCCTTTTTATCACGAGAGAACAAATAGCAATTACTATATTATAGGTAGCGGCAAGGGCCACAGTATAAATGCAGCAATTAATATGGTAGCTGGAGTCGTTGAGAGAATCACTAGTTTAAAAGTAGATGTTATCAATGTTAAGCCTCCTGATGAACTCCTAGATATTGAATATAGAAATTTTGTTGCCAATAATTCTAGCTTCAAGTCTGATACTGGATGGTTTGCACGCACTAATCTAGAGGAAGGAATTATTAAAACAGTTAACCAATTTAGAACTAATTAGTTGTAGGAAATAAAAAATCAAAGAAAGTGTCTTAATATTTGGTGGTCTTGGTTTCATTGGGAGTAATCTAGCTTTAGAGTATGTTAATAGAGGTGCTAAGGTTACAGTACTAGATAATTTAGAACCTACAGCAGGAGGTAATCTATTTAATCTTCAGCCTTGTATTAATGATATTGAATACATAAAGTCTAGTATTCTTAAATACGATGAAGTATTAAAGGTAGTTAAAGATAAGCAGATAATATTTAACAGCGCATCTATCTCATCTCACCCGCTTTCAATGAGAGAACCGAGAAAGAACTTAGACGTAAATGTGATCGGAGTTCTCAATATACTTGAAGCCTTAAAGGAATGTCGATCTGAAGCTTCTTTTGTTCATATTGGGACAACTACCCAATACGGGACCTTGATCTATGAGCCAGCTGATGAAAACCACCCTGAATTTCCAACTGATATTTATTCTGCCAATAAAGTAGTTGGTGAAAAGTACGTTCTTCTTTATTCAAGAGCCTATGATTTAAATACTTGTGTTGTTAGATTGCCAAATACTTTTGGACCAAGAGCTGCCATTCATAGCCCTAACTTCACATTCAATAACTACTTTATTGGTTTGGCTATGCAAGGAAAAGACATTACTGTATTTAAACCTGGGGAGCAATTGAGAAATGTTATTTACATAGAAGATGCTATTTTAGCACTAATTCTAGCGGCAGAATCTACACAGTCATCTAAAGGAGAGACTTTTTTGGCTGTTAGTGATGATCATTACAGTGTTAAGGAGTTAGCAACCAAAACATGTAGTTCTATGGGTGGAAAAGTAAATCTGATTAATTGGCCAGAGGATTTAAAAAACATCGAAATTGGTAACGCCAAATTTTCTAACAAGAAGATTAAATCTGTTCTTGGTTGGGCCCCAAAAATAAAGTTAGAAGAAGGTCTTGAACTAACTAAAAATTATTTTTCTAATTGCTTGGAGCACTATTTCAATGACGAATAAAATTCTTATCACAGGATCATTAGGTCACATAGGATCAAAATTCATTCATAACTTAAAACCAAGAGAATATGAAGAGATTATTATAGTAGATAATCTCAGTACACAAAGATATTCGTCATTATTCAATCTACCAAAAGGGGTTCATTACAGTTTTTACGAAGAAGATATTTTGAAAGCAGATCTTCGTTCATTATTTCGTAATATAGATAATGTTGTTCATTTTGCTGCAATCACCGATGCCACTTCGAGTTTTGAAAGAAAAGATGAAGTGGAAGAGGTGAATTATTTGGGGACCAAGAGGGTGGTGGAGGCTTGCATGGCTGAAGGCTGTAAGTTAATTTTTCCATCTACAACAAGTGTTTATGGTACTCAAAAAGAACTTGTAGACGAAGACTGTGAAAAATCTGAATTGCAGCCACAGAGTCCATATGCTGAAACTAAACTTAAATCCGAAGAATTTATAAGTAGGATGGTAAGTAAAGGTAAGGTTGAAGCTTCTATCATCCGTTTGGGAACTATATTTGGAACTTCAAAAGGTATGAGATTTCATACTGCAATTAACAAATTTTGTTGGCAAGCAGTCTTAGGCCAGCCTCTTACTGTTTGGAAAACAGCTTTGAACCAGAAAAGACCTTATCTAGGTATAAGCGATGCTATAAATGCAATTAAATTCTTTATAAATAGAGACATATTTCAAGGGGATATATTTAATGTAGTTTCTTCAAATTATACAGTTCAAGAAGTGATAGATTCTATTCAGAAGCATGTAGAAGAAGTTGAGGTTAATTTAGTTGAAACACAAATAATGAACCAGTTATCTTATGAGGTTTCTACAAAAAGAATAGAATCACTGGGCTTCAACTTTCAAGATGATTTAGAGCAGGGTATTGAAGAAACTATTAAATTACTTAAAAATGCAAATAATTTCTCATCTTAATAACAGTTTACTGTTATCAGTAGACGTCTTTTATAATCTTCACCTATTTTTTATTTTTGTCTTAAAAGAATCATGAAAAAAATCTTAGTTACAGGTGGTTTAGGTTTTATTAGGTCTGCTTTAATAAGGCATTTGATTGCCAATACAGGACATAAGGTATTAAATATTGATAATGAAACCTACGCTGCAATGCCTGAAGCTTTAGCTCAAATCGAGAATGATGAGAATTATGCGTTCGAAAAAATTGATATCACTTCAGATAAAAGTTTAAAGCAAGCGTTTACGATTTTTAAACCTGATGCCGTAATTCATCTTGCAGCTGAAAGTCATGTCGATAGATCAATTGATGCTCCAGCTGAATTCATGAAGACAAATATTCTTGGAACATATAATCTTTTGCAGGCTTCAAGAGATACATGGAGTTCTTCTTTAGAAGGAAAAAGATTCTTGCATGTTACAACAGATGAAGTTTTTGGCAGCC
>Ga0187827_10009784_pt1 | contig 10088 bp, 11 predicted proteins | sample ETNtaG_39_FD_167969 | JGI IMG/M metagenome (GOLD analysis project Ga0187827, IMG submission 167969) | Marine microbial and viral communities from oxygen minimum zone, Eastern Pacific Ocean - ETNP2014_SV_150_PacBio MetaG (Illumina Assembly) | ecosystem: Environmental > Aquatic > Marine > Hypoxic... | reverse complement strand
GCCGCCCAGGTACTTTTGTATTAGAAGTTGATTTTATTCAAGGAAAAATAACTCAACAAATTGAAGCCCAAAGCCACTCTCATTTTTATGGTCATGGTATTATTTCACCAAAGCATAATGTACTGTTAACCAGTGAAAATGATTTTGCTACTGGTCATGGTAAAATTGTCGTGCGTGATACCGAAAATTATCAAGTGCTTGAACAATTCGACTCAGGTGGTATAGGACCTCACCAACTCGCTTTAATGCCCAATAACAACACTATTGTAATTGCCAACGGAGGCATTAAAACACACCCGGCTCAACCGAGAAAAAAGCTCAATATTAATACAATGTCGTCAAACTTAGCTTATTTGGAGTTAGCTTCAGGTAACATAATAGATTCCTACACTTTAGACAATCACAAGCTCAGTATTCGCCACCTAGCCGTAAGTAAAACAGGAAACGTAATTGCCGGTTTACAGTATCAAGGAGCTAAAAACGATTTAGTCCCCCTGGCTATTTCGCATCATGGCGAAAACGCTTTACAGTATTTATCGGCAGACGAAGATATTTGGCGGCGTATGAATCAATATACTGCCAGTGTATGTATTGATGATAATAGAGACTTAATTGCAATCAGTTGCCCTAGAGCCGACATGATAACTTACTGGTCTCTAACCCGAGGTGAATACCTAACCAATGAAAAATTCACTGACGGTGCTGGGCTTACACAAATAGATAAAATATATGCGACTAGTGGCAAAGGCCGTTTGATTGCGAGTAAAACCGCCAATAGTGACGCACAAAAAAGACTAGAGCTAGGCTTCTCTGACTTAAAATGGGATAATCACTTAACATCCATTCGCGTGTAGCGTCACTTAACTTCTATATCAGTTAATAAGCAGTGGCTTATGAGCCGCTGCAACAGTTTTGAGGATCAAAAAATAGGTGAGAATATTGGCTCTCAAGCAAATGATGTTTATCATTGGCCCTGCACTAAAGAAATACTAGGGGCTGTTAGCAGTTGTTAAGTTTTACAGACAAAGCTGAATATCAACATTTGATGGGACAACACTGCGAATAAAAATAATGGCTATGCACTAAGGCTTGAAAAAATTACCCACAAAAGATTACTTGGTGAAGCCGACTATGCTGCTAGATACAATCATGTCTCTAATTTTTCAACCGCCTTTAAAAAACATTTTTCTATTTCACCCTCACAACTTATGAATGAATATTAAACACTATCTTTCGGATTCGTCTATGTGCTTGTTGCTGTACGTTGCAAAACCGTGAAGCAACTTTACAATACAGGAACGAAAAAGCTATACCAGCAGTGCTTAACTATTCAATGATCAAGAAGCCATTGGGTGATCAGTGGTTTGCTCACTAAACCACTTTTACCATGGAACTTACCATTGGCTTCAACAAAATAACTTCGAGGTAATTCACCATACCAGTTGGCGTCTATTAAATATCGATTTCTATCCCCTTCTCCATCGACAAAATAATAGTTAATCGCCTCTGAAAAACCATAAAAATCCAAGACTCGCTCACGCTCATTTGTTATTTCTGCATTGTCATCGACATTGATAATAACAATATTTAAGTCAGGTTTTTTTTGGCGTATTTTTTGGATAAGTGATAATTCTTGAAAACACGGTGGACAATCAACTGACCATAACAACATCATCCATTGCCTGCCGATATTTTGTTTTTTTATTTGTTCAAACACGACTTTACTAAAAGCAACTGACTCTGCATTAGCTTTATAACTATAAAGACATAACGACAAAATTAGAATGCAACAAAGGATGATATTTTTTAACATTATAATGCCTGTACTAAGTGTCCTTGTTTAGGTCGATGCCAACTCACATAATGTACGCCTGATTGTTTAATGATAAATGGACGATCTGAACCTGAACTAGCTTGTGCAATTTTTTTCGCTTTAGTAAACGTTTTCCCCTTGTCCCTTGATTGTAGATGCCACAATTGATGCTCTAAACCATTAAACTGTGTCCACACAATATCGACCCTTTGATCATGTTGCTGCACATGCGGATGAGCAGCTTGGGCTGTTAATTCGCCGATAGAAAGAGGTGTTGAAAGCGTTTTACCTTGATCAAGAGTATTAGCATAAAAAATACCTTTACCTTTTTCTCCCATGTTAAACCACACTATATGGTAACGATTATCCTCATCTACGCTAATACCACCACCTTGATGCGGACAGCCGTTAATTTTCCAGTGATCATGGCTAATTTGAATAGGTTGACTTTGATCACTTGTTTCACTGAAGGTTAATAAGGCAAATTCACGGATATTATCACCATAAATATGTCGCCATAAAATGGCCAAATCACCTTGTTGATTATAAGTCATCGCAATACGGCAGCAAACACAAGTATTATTAGCTAATTGCTTGTTAGTAAAGGTGCTTTTATGCTCTCTAAAATTGGCCTGCGCTAAAAACAAAGCTGAGCCATGGGCTTTCTTCCCTTGATTGCTTAGCTTGTGAGCTAAACGACCGTCTAACCAAACAAGGCTAATATCACCTTCTTCAGTAACTAACATTTCGTTAAAGCTATGCCCAGTTAGCACCTTATCGTTATTAACTGTAATAGGTTTAGAAAATGATTTCCCGTAGTCTTTAGAATAACTAAAGCGGACATCTGCGGTGTATTTCCTTGCTCTTGGCATCGCCCAAGAAAGGTAAACACCCTCGTAGTTATCAAAGGCAATTTTAGGGCGGTTTTCATTGCGAGCTGATATTTTTTCTGCCGCAATGGCCACTTGCACCACAGGCGAAAAGCTTTTTCCATTATCCTTAGATATTTGATAATACATCGCTTGACTTATCACCCACAGGCGCCATAAATCACCATTGGGCGCAAAGGCAGAAGTGACGGTTTTTGCGCAAGTGACGACTTTATCTTCACAACGACTCTTTTGCGGATCAACTTCAGAAGTAGCTTGATGTTTATGGCTATCTGCAGCATTGATCGTTGCAGTAAAGAACAATGCTGTTAAAGCCAATATCGCAAAAGTATTTTTGCTTAACATTGAGGCGCCCCTTACCATTGATAACTTAAGCCAACATAAGCAGTTCTTGGTGCGCCCGGTGAATATTGTACCTTACCATAACGATATGCACCTTCTTGTACGTATGCTTTATCGCTAATATTGACCAAACGCGCATGAAATGAAAGCTGTTCAGACACTTGATAGCGGGCTTTTAGATTAGCTATGGTGTAACCTTCTTCAACACGAGCATTTCCCTCACTATCTTGGCTATTGCTATGATCTAACCAGTATTCACCAATAGATTGTACTTCTAGCATGGTCGTTAAACCTGCAACAATACTCGGTTTATAACGCAAGCGTACATTAGCGATATAATCGGGCGCAGCTGCCATGTCATTACCGGATAAGGCTTTATGCTCATCAAACTTATGTTCTGATAAGCTATAGGCAGTATTGATAGTAAATTGATCATTGATTTGCCAAGTCACATCGAGTTCAATCCCTTTATGAATGACTCGAGTTGCATTGGTTAAATAACGTTGTCCTGCGTCGTTATAATCATGCACAATACCGTCTTTCACATCCATATAATATAAGGCGGCATCAAAAGTTATTGTTCTCCAATTGGCTTTATAACCTAGTTCATAAGTATCTGATGTTTCTGGATCAACTGCTTTGGCGTTGCCATCATCTTTAGTGGTTAAGTGATATATACTGCCAGCCGTTGGTAACCGGAAACTGTTAGCGTACCTTACATAAGCGCTACTATGGTCAGTTAGATGATAATTTAAACTGGATTTCGGACTAAAATGATAGAAATTATCACTCCTATTGGCAACACTAATTTTACCATGTCCTATATCACCAACAACACCTAGATGGTTATCAAAGTCGTACTGCGCATAGTCATAACGCGCACCTAAGGTTAATTCAAGTTTTTCGCTTAAATGACGTTGATGTTGAATATAAGGAGAAAGGCTAATGAATTGCGTAGTATCATCATAGAATTTTTCTCCTGCTAAATAAGTATCTGCGCCCCAGCCTGTTGTGGCATAGTCGATAGGCTGATAAGAAAGTAGCTTGCCTTCGGTAAGTTCAATATCTAAACCTATCGTGGTATGACTATCACCATGGTGCTCAAAGTTCGCTAACGTTAATAAACCTAATGTTTGTACTTCAGATTCTACTTTTGGCATATTTAAATTCCAAGTCGCAGTATAGTCATTAGTGCGGTAACGATAATAAGGTATCAATGAATAATAGTAATTATCAGCCGTTTTATTCCACTGGGTAGAAAGTCGTACATATTGGGTTTTACGCAGTGGATCACTCGCTAACACGTCATCTGAAAGTCCTGAATTGGTTCTATCATTATCATACAGAGCTTCACTTAAGCTTCCAGCCATTTCCTGTTCAAGATCAGAGACAACAAATGATGTCACCAAATGCTCGTTGTCAGTTAATTCCCATTCATGACGAAAAGTACCCTCCGCACGTTTTGAACCAGTGTGTTCTCGCCAGCCTCCATTATTCATATAAGAGCCAGCAAAACGAAAACCTTGATCACTAGACATTTTATTACTGTGACTAGCTTGTACTTTGGTGTACTCACCTTCACCCAACATCAGGTCAAGGCTAGTTTCAGGTAAATCAGCGACAGTAGTTGACAAAACATTAACGGTTGCTGCCACTGCACCTGAACCATGCAGTACGGTACCAGCCCCCTTTAAAACTTCCATACGAGCCACATTAGAGTTAAAGCTTGACCACCACAGGGCATTGTGATTAAAAAAAGCAGGTGACTGCAGTGGAATATTATCTTGTAGGTATAAATAGTATCCACCGGTATTCATGGGCATTCTAATAGCCGATTTATGCCCTTGACCACCCGAAAGTTGGTCAATTAGAACGCCTGAAATACTATTTAATGATTCCGCAACATGCTGACCATTATCAACCTCTAATCCATCTTTTCCAATACTGTGAACTGACATAGCAAGATCAGTATCTAACGATTCTCTTCGCGTTGCTATAACCGTTATTCGCTCAAGGCTATCATCATCAAAACCACTTTCAGCTGATATAGTGTCAGCTGCCAATGTGCCACAATATTGGCTCACAACAAGGGCAGCAACACAAAGTTTCATTAATTTTTTCATCGCAAGTATTTTTATTAGTTCTTTAAAGAATACTGCTATATTAATGAATTTATAATGCCTTGGCCTGTGACATAATGTCGCAAGTTGGCACTTATTTCAGCAATAAGATAATCTAGTTTAACGTTTTAGTCTGTATATAAACGCTTACATAATTTTGCAAATAAAAATCTAAAATGACTTAACCCTTTTTTCACTCTTAAACATCAACGCCTATATCAATGCCTTTATTTTTCGCCCTTTTTTTCCATAGACGGCGAGCTTCATGTTGCATATCAACCGCTTTATCTTTTTCATCAACAATTTCTAACCCTAACGCCGTTTCAATAACATCTTCTAAAGTAATGATACCCTGTAAACTGCCGTATTCATTTATCACCAACATAATATGCGTTCTGTCTTTTAACAGTTTATTGAAAACGTTTTGTATCGGCATATTTTCCAATACTGGCGAAATAAAATGGATATAATTTGATAATTCACGTTGACCATTATCTCTGGCTTTAGCTAACAATAGATCACTGCGAAAAACATATCCGATGATATTCTCAACATCACCGCGATAGACAGGAATCCTTGAAAAATGTACCTGATCATATTTATGGAAATACTCCTCAACTAATAAGGTCTCGGATAAACTAAAAATAACGGGTCTTGGCGTCATGGCATCTCTGACACGCATTTTACGTAATAACAACAAGCTTTTAAGGAAATGGCTTTCTTGTACTTCTAGTTGCCCTTCTTCAGAGCTTAAATCAGCCATGGCGGCAAATTCTTCCCGACTAAAGCCAGCAAGTGTTTTATCACTTTTAAAACGACTAGTAAGCACTTCAGCCAGTTTAATAAAAGGAAATAAGAACCAGATCATGTACTTTAAGGTATATGCAGTAAAACAAGATAATTGCCGCCAATATCTTGCTCCTATCATTTTAGGAATAATTTCGGAAAAGATCAGAATTAACAGCGTTAATATTGCTGAAAAAACACCAACATACACACTACCAAAAACAGCGGAAGCTTGAGCACCAGCCCCTGCGGCGCCTATAGTATGAGCTATAGTATTTAGCGTAAGAATAGCAACTAAGGGTTTGTCTATATCTTGCTGCCACTGTTTTAAAAGTTTTCCTGCAGCTTTCCCTTCATTGATCAGTAATGAAGTATGGGCAGAGTTAACACTCAATAAAACGGCTTCAAGGATCGAGCACAAAAATGAAAAAGCTATCGCAACAAAAACATATAATAAAAGTAACGTCATAAAGGATAATACCTATATTTAAATCAAACTCTTCTTTACCCGTAATGCTAGAAGTAAATCATACTTTCTACCTAGCTAGTGTCAAGATTCACACATACATACATACAATAACACTAGCACATTGCTAGATAAGATTGGCGATGTGATATTGATCCATAGTACTAAAAGTAACGTATAACACTTTAATAAATTGACCGTTTAGAGCAATAAATTGACCTACATTACACGCGACAAACTTACTAGCATGCATTCGCGCTATAGAATAAAGCTAATAAATAGTTTATCTGGGTTTAAAAGTGCCAACTTGATAGGGACTATTGACGAACAAGGTAAAACTAATGTTGCAATATTTAGTTCTGTCGTTCATCTTGGAGCTTCTCCTGCGCTTGTAGGACTTATTATCCGGCCTAGTATGGTTGAAAGACATACCCTAGAAAACATTCAAGTAACCAAGCAATTTACAATCAACCAAGTAGATGAGAGTTTTTGGCAAGCTGCTCATCAAACCTCAGCGCGTTATGAAAAAAATGCCTGTGAATTCGAACAAACAGGCTTGTCTCGGCAATTTATCGCTGACATTGCCGCCCCCTTTGTTGCTGAAAGTCCTTTAAAATATGCGGTAACATTGAAAGACATTGTGCCCATTCAACTCAACAATACCATGTTTGTTATAGGTGAAATCACTGACATACTGTGTAAAAAAAATGTCCTACAACGAGATGGTTACATTGATATTGAAGCATTAAAAACGGTGAGTATCTCTGGGCTCGATAGCTACCATCTAACAACACGTTTATCTCGCTTAAGCTATGCTAAACCGGATGTTTCGGCTGAGAAAATTAATGTAAACGGCTCCGCATTGATTAAACAAATAGTTAACTGTAGTGATAGAGATGTGAAATGAAAATTTGGCAATGGCTAGGATATTTTGGATTGACTCCCTTTTTGGCTTGCTTGTGGTTAGTAAAATTTCCAATACAATCATTACCGATTGATCCACAGCAAGCCTTTCTTTTTTATAGTGCCATAATTTTAAGTTTTCTTTCAGGCACATTGTGGCCAAAAGATCAGGTTCATATTAAGGCCGATGATCAACCCAAAAAATATGCTTGTGCTTCATCAGCAAAACAAGTGATGAGTAATAGTTTTTGTTTATATGCATTTTTTTGTTTATTTTTACCCTGTTTTTTTCAACTATTTATGCTGCCATTAGGTTACATGTTGATTTTATTGGCAGAATATATCTTGTTCAAAGAATTTCAAGATTCCTTTACTGTTGCTTATTGTAAAATGAGAGCCATTTTAACTATATCGGTGGTTTTTTTACATTTTGTGGCTTTAAATTCCTGGTTTTAAACTTCAGTTCATAGGAGGGTGAGAATGGGAAAAACGTTATATTCAAACAATAAATTAGTTATCTTTTACGATGGCAAGTGTCCATTATGCAGTTTGGAAATGCAAAAGTTACAACGGTTCGATACCTTAAATCAAATTAAGCTGGTCAACTTGCATCAACTGGATTTTCCTGCGCTTTTCCCAGAAATTAATGTTGATAAAGCAATGACTATCTTGCATGGGTACTACCAAAATAAATTATTACTAGGTTTAGACGTCACTCACAGAGCATGGACAATTGTAGGAAAAGGACTGTATGTTGCTCCCTTACAATTTCCGGTTATTAAGCCGCTAGCGCACATGATTTATTTGTTAATGGCCAAATTCCGCCATCCAATATCACAGTTTATTTATCAACACTTAGGCATTGGCCTTAACAATTGCGAGCTGGGAACCTGTAATGAAAAAAACAAAAACACTGATCATCGGCGCAAATAGCACTATTGCAAAAGCGATAGCAAAACAAATAGTTGATCAGAATGAGGCACTCGTTGTCGTCACGCGAAACAGCGACTTTTACCAACAAGATTCATTTAAAGATACCACGGTAATCTTTCTAGAAAATTATCAAGAAAGTGAAATAGCTCATACAATGAAAGCTATTAGCCAACAGGGTGAGGTGATTATTTCAAGAGTTTTTATCTGCCATGGCGTATTACATAATGCACGCTTCCAACCAGAAAAGCGTTTAGAAGATTTTTCCCCTGTTGCATTTAATGAAGTGCTACACGTAAATACAGTTATCCCTATGCTGTGGCTGAAACACTTGGTGCCTATCTTAACATCTAAAAACCCCTGTAAAATTGTCGTTTTTTCTGCACGAGTTGGTAGCATTCATGAAAATAGTTTAGGTGGTTGGTATAGCTATAGAACCTCAAAAGCGGCATTGAATATGCTTTTAAAAACAACCGCAGTAGAGTTAGCAAGGCGCGCTAAAAATATTAAACTGATTTCCTTTCATCCGGGCACCACCGACAGTCCGCTATCAAAACCTTTTCAAAAAAATGTTCCTGCTACAAAACTTTTCACTCCGGAGTTTGTTGCTAATAAATTAATTGCTATGATTGAAAAAATGGAAATTGATGGCCAAGCCAGTTATCTTGATTGGCAAGGGAGTTCAATAAAATGGTAGTAGAAATGTCTTTCATATAGAGCTATATAAAGGCAGTTGCTAACTCAATTATTGTCAGCTAAGGCCAGTAGTGGTTATCTGTTAAGCCTCGTCAATTGGCGTCATATTGATTTTTATTTGTTACCGCTTCAACAATACAATCAATGACCTTTTGATTTTCATCAAAAGTAATTTTAGTGACAATAAAGTGCTTTTCGTTGCGTGTCACTTTATTCATTTTTAGTGTTTACTATATCTTTGGCTTTGTTAGTGTCATCTTTTTGGGCCTCGATACTATGAATATTCAATGAGTATGCCCCTTCGGTTTTGTTGGTAATTAACAAGCCTATTTCAGCGATATTTTCTGAGACTAATAGAGGAGCATTTTTAATGATACGACCTCTAAATGATGCCTTAAAATTGGCTAGTGATAACCGTAATTTTTCTCGTTTACCTTTTTTGGTGTCAAAATCATGTTTGTAAGCTAATCGATAACCATTGAGAAATACTATTGCTCTTAGCTGATAACTTAGTCCATCTCCTTCAATATCAATCACAAGATAGTTTAGCCCCTGTTCTAGCGGTTTTATTGAACGAAGCGTAGAGCTAAACCCCCCATTATTTTCTAAGGAAATATTACCGCTAAAAACACCATAATTACCCGAAGAACTCAAAAACCCCCTGGAGTTACCCCCCATAACATCATCATTAACTATACGCCAATGGGTTATCTCGTGTGGTTTTGTAAAGTCAATGATCATGTTTTTTGTCTTATTTGATGATAACAGTAAAACTTGAGAGTTGCCTTCGCTATTGAATGCAGGCTCCGCGTAGCTATAAAAAGTAAATGTCATCACAAGCAACAACACCAGCACTGTTCTTTTCACTTGTCTATGTATCATATTTTTTCTTACCGTGTAATTGGGCAATCATATTACTCAATGCATTAAGATCATTAACAACAAAACTTGCTAAATTAGCATACCTTAGCGCTTGTCCATAACTAACCAAACAAGAGAGTGCATTGGCATTATTCGCCATTTGTATATCGTATAAGTAGTCACCGACACATAACAATTTTGTTGGTGGTGTCTTCCAGTAACGAGATAAAAATAACACCGCATCTGGGGCTGGTTTAGCCTTAAAATGTTCTCGTGTTAAC
>Ga0187827_10009782_pt1 | contig 10089 bp, 7 predicted proteins | sample ETNtaG_39_FD_167969 | JGI IMG/M metagenome (GOLD analysis project Ga0187827, IMG submission 167969) | Marine microbial and viral communities from oxygen minimum zone, Eastern Pacific Ocean - ETNP2014_SV_150_PacBio MetaG (Illumina Assembly) | ecosystem: Environmental > Aquatic > Marine > Hypoxic... | reverse complement strand
CCAAGACCAAGACCAAGACCAAGACCAAGACCAAGAATCTTGGGATTTTGCTGGCGATGATGTAGATCCCGAAAAACCCCCCGCGGATACCGAAGCTGATTCTGAGGACAAGAAGTGTCCACGCTGCGGCGCACCCTTGGCCCCACCGTACAGGTTCTGCACGGGCTGCGGTATGAGTATGGACGAGGGGAAGGAAACTGAGGAAAGTGAAGAGGAAAAAGAAGATATCTGGGAAGAAAAACCCCTCGAACCGGAACCAGAACCAGAACCAGAAAAAACGCCTGCCATTATAGAAGATGAATTGGATGTATCCGATGACGAATGGGATGACGATGAAGATATTCCACCAATATTCGCTGTGAATGACGGACCGGACACTGTGGACGAGGCTGAGATATTCGATATTCCCGGTGTCGAACCAACGGAGTCGGACGAACCGGATGAAGATATGCCGGCGCTTCCCCCGGGTAAACCCCCCGAAGTACCGGAAAAACCCCCTGATGAATCGGAAAAACCACCGTGGATGTAGTAATTTACACCAATAGTCCACGTTTCATACCAATCAGACTATAAATTCAGGGGAAATTCAAAGATTCGATCCTTAAATCAAATGAAAGGATGTATTACCTTTTTCGTGGCAGGATCAGTTACGAGAAACCGAAATAATGAGATGGAACTTTATTGCTATCAAGGAGGTACATGATATGGAAACAGATGTTCTTTGTCCTGACTGTGGAGAATACCTTACTGATGACAACCCGGAAGATGAAGCAGGTGATAATTTAATATATTGTCCGAAATGTGGCTTTATTTCTAGTAAAATGACTCGGGACTGAGTATATTGTCCCTTGAGCAGTACATCATTCCTGATTAGACCCTGGTTCATGCGCCTTATGATTCACTTCCTCACTCCGCCGAACCCTCCGTGCGAATCTCTACAGTCTGCATGAATTCCCCCCTGTCATCGGGACCACCCGCAGGGACGTAAGTCCCGAGGGTGCAGTTGCATCTATCTGATGCAACGGAGCGAAGCGGGCAAGGCCGCTCGATCAGAGACGTATGGCGAATGACGCAGGGGGGAAGGGGGAGCTAAGAGGAGGGGCTGTTTCCCTCGACTTGTGAAAAGAATTTTAAAAAATTTTTCACTATGATGGAATTTTCTTCAAAAATTAGGGATAAATTTTTTTCTTGAATTTTCACTATGAAAAAAGATCCTCATAAAAGGAACTCATTATTTTACTATGGAGGAGGTTCTGTTAATCCTTGAAGCCATATAACATTTCGACAAAGAACATCCCGGTTCACTGTATTTTTGTAGTTACAATATTTCCTGCAATCCGGGACCCTTGAGCGCACACCTTGCTCCTGGGGGGCACTAGAAGAATGATTATTGCTTGCTCATTTATCAAGTTAAGTTGAGTCTTATTCGGAACTTCAAACAGACCTTTGTACGGTTTTCGGGATGACCGTTCATAAAAGTTGGATTTTATGAATTTCTTTTTTTATACACATGATTGCTATAGAAAAACTACTGTGATATCATTTTCAGAATTTCGTTTCATGATGAAATTTGTGCAATTATGAATTGAGGAAAAGTCATCAATACTTTTTTAGGTTCTAAAATTAGGTTTTACTAAGCTTACTCGTCCATGGTGTCGTAAAGGATCATTAACCGATTACTAATGATTTTATATCAATCCTTCTTGCTGCGTTTCCACATGGAAGGATAGGTCTTGGTCTCCATCAATACTCTCGTGGTCCGTATCCCGATTCCCTTATCGGCCTTCATCAGCGCCCCTGTAGGGAAAGTCGCCTCCCCGAGAGCCACCACCTCGCCCTTCCTGGTGAGAAGCGCCACGCGATTCCCGACCAAGATGCCGGTCTCCACCCTGGATATGCCGTTCACTCCCACGTCGGCGCCGTGACAAATTGCGTCCACGGCAGTATCTTTTAAAATTATCTTTGGTAATCCCGTGACCATCTTTTCCATTGGCATGATGAGTTTTCGGAGAGCAGACTCATCTCCATTTTCTTCGTAGGCGACCCAGGCATCCTTCAACATCTGGAGTTGAACACAACCCGACTCCTGGAACGGACCTGCTTTGGTGCGGCGCAGTTCTTTTAGATGCCCCCCAACACCCAATGCGTCGCCCATGTCAACCGCGAGAGTGCGTATATAAGTTCCTCCCTGACACCCTACCTTTACGAGAACGTTCCTACCGTCAATTTCTAATTGTTCAAGATAATAGATCTCACGCACCCGAAGTTGGCGTTTCACAGCGCTCTTTACAGGGGGAAACTGGTATATTTTGCCTGTAAAATCCTGAATGACCGAATTTAGACGTTTCTTACCCACCTCCTTGTGCAGGTGGATTATTCCCACGTATTCCTTTCCCGCTCCCAAAAGGGCGTCAACCATTCGAGTGGCCCGGCCCAATGCCACAGGGAGTACACCTGTCACCTGAGGATCGAGAGTACCGCAGTGGCCTGCCTTTTCGAGTCCGAAGATATCTCTGACCCAGGCCGACACCTGATGACTGGTGGGATTTTTCGGCTTATCGATATTCACGACGCCCTTTTCGATCAACTCCGAAATGGAGCGTTCTTCAGGGATCGTCCCGATATTCAGATTTATTGGTTCGGCATCCCTGATAAGCAGGTTTTTCGGTCCTTTTTCCCGCTCGATGGGTAATAAATTATCCCTGGTCATTTCCATTCCCCCCGTCAAGCAGACCCTTGGAGCGCATATCATCCAAAATCATATCGCGAATTTTATCCGGTAAATATATCGAGGAATCTACGTCAATATCGTAAAACGAAGTATCGTTAATGTCGAAACCGTATATGTCCAGGTACCGCGTCCGGTTGCCGTCCTGTCTCTTCTTGTTTTCTTCCATTACCGCGGCGATGTTCTTTGCCTCGCGTCCTGCGACCCTCTGGGCTCTTGTCTCGGGCGGTGCGTGGAGCCATATTTTGTATGCAGTAACTTCGTGGCTGAAGGCCATGTAACCTGCCAGTCTCCCTTCTATGATAATATCCTTGCCCCGGGCAAGTTCCACCTGCCTTGCATCCAGCTCGCGGTCGATCTCCGTGTGCTCGGATACGTAATATCCGAATTCCCCAACCGTCATATCCATCTTAGCGGCCATTCTCCTGAATATATCGCCGGTGTAGACGTATTCTATACCAAGACACTTTTCAAGCAGTTTTGCCACCGTTGTGGTTCCCGTTCCCGAAAGACCACCTATCGTAAGCGCTATCATCAACTCATCTGCGTTTTTGTTTTCGCGAAACCTGTTTTTTCAGGCGCTCCGCTTCCTGTGTAGCTTTTGCGAGCAGCTCGATAGCCCTGTCGTCCTCACCCACCACTAAAGCCTTCTCGGCATCCTTGTACTTGAGTTCGGCCTCTGTTACATCCGCTCCGTATTCCTTGGCATTGCTTAGGATCAATTTAGCATGTGAGAACGCCTCCTTAACCTCCGTTTTCTGAGAAACCTTCTTTTTTAACGTTTTGTATACGTTCTCGGCCTTCTCCCTTGCCGAGCTGATGTCCCGCGAGTTGTATAGCGCCTTGAAATCATTATATTCGACGACCTCGTCCTTCACGTCGATCATTAAAGATTTTACTTCTTTAAAGAGCCTATCGAACTTCTTCTCGATCTTCCAATAGCTTTTATCTTCTTTTTTTAGCGATTTAATCTGTTTTCTCATTTCTCGAGATCTCTTGAGGGCGCCTTTGTAATCTGATTTCTTTATATCAGTCTCCATCTCCTCGTAATGTTTGTCGAGGTGGTCCGGGCTGATCTTTCTGATACCGTACAACAGGGACCGGATCTCCTTTGCCTCATCCAAGGTTTTCCGGTAATATTTTTTCTCATTTTTCAAGGAGTTACTAACGTCCTGGACCCTGGTCAATGCATCCTTGAAAGAGCCTTTCTTGAGTGACTTGCGGGCGAGCTCGATCTTGGATTCAAGCTCCACGGGATTCATACCATCGATCCTTGCCTTCGCAACCGCCTTTCCAATATCATCCACCCTTCTCTGAGTCTTGTAAAAGGCCTTTTTCGTTTCCTCCAGTTCCTCCAGGCTCAAACGCCCATATTCCATTGCCCCGGAAAAGTCGTCCGCGGCGTACATGGCATTGGCCTTGGCGAGTTTATCTTTTATAGTATCCAGTGGAAAATAAACTTCGTCCTCGAAATCCTCAAGCGTACTTTCCAGATCATCCACCATTTCCTTTATCTTTTTCCTCTCCTCTTTTCGGGCTTCATTTAACTTTTTCAGGAATGTATATCTCTTTAATGCGTGTTGGATGCCCATACCCAGTGGGAATGATATCAACATATACACCAGTATCCACTTTGGAAATGGGAAATAACAGCACAGGGTGACCTTTTTCAACATCCCCATGTCGAGATTCCACGGGACGCTTAAGGTGGCAACGTCCAATCCCTCGATGAAATCAGCCCAAATCCAGGTGAAAATGGCTATGGCGATGAGCATTGTGTAGACCATCATTTTCATATTAGTGAACATCATGTTCTGCTGCATGGACATCATTTGTTGCTGGTAGACGGTGATCTTTCTCTCCTTTTCCGTGTCACCGCTCATTTTCGCTTCTTTCAGGGCCTTGTTTATTGTCTTGATCTGTTTCTGGTTCTTCGCCATCTCTATCCAGTCAGTCTGGAAATGTCTTATTGTGGACGAAATAGCAACCAGTATCATTCCAGCAAGCAGAAATGTTATCACGGGGTAATTATAGTCAAATCCGATTAACGGAGTCAAAACGTAACCAATCCAACCAGCCAATTGCATCCTCAGCTCCATGTTGAACATGATGAAAACTGTAATAAAACCCAAAAAAATCAAAATAAAACCCGAGGGTCCCTTGCACATATCAGGGGTTCCTCTGGGAGTTTCACCGGCGGATGTCATATATTCCAACTCGCCCCCTAATCAGTATTTTGGCATATGTAATTTACTAATGATTGCTTCTCTTTAGAAGATGAGTTTTTTTGGATTAATTTATCCTGGGGTAGATATCTATATCCAATATGACCCGGTCATTTTCCACTTTATTCAGTTTTTCTCGCAGGAACCAGGGCGAAATTACTTCAACTCGATCATGGTAGTGCGTCCTTTCCGGTATTATTATGGCACCTTCCACACCTTCGATGCTGCACGGATGACAATTCACACTGCCAAAGGTCCGACCCTTGTCTGTAAAACCGTTGATCCGGATGCACTCAACCGAAGACAGCGCTTCCAGCGCCGGAATGGATTCCAGGTCCAGTTTGATATTGAATGTCCCGCTGTAGGGTTCGAAACCTAGTTTATCTTTTATCTGATCCTGGTAATGTACAAGGGAAATGTAATATGCACCTTCACCAAAGCCAGTTTCCAATGTCCCCGTCAACCTTATTTTATTTTTTTCCCCGCTAGGTCTGAAGATGCGTCTGTACTCGCTGAATCTTCTAAGGAGAACATTTCGGCCAGCCTCGGTAATTTTTATTTTCGATGCCTTCCTGGTGTAGCTTCGATGGATCAGTCCCGCTTTTTCCAGTTGAATTAGATATGAAGAAGCGCTTTGCTGGCTTTTTCCCAACCAGTCCGCAAGTTCACTGGTTTTCAATAAAATAAAATCATCGAGACACCCCTTTAACGCCAAACCCCTCAGCACGTCGATATGTATCTGCAATATCATTGTCATTCACAACTCAATTTTATTTTTATAATAACTTCAAATCCCGGTTACAAGGGGAAATTTAGTTGTTTAAATATGTAAAAATTATTGTCAGATATCATTCGATATTAATGGAAATTCCTACGGGACATATGTCAACGGAATATTTATCGGGGAACTGAGAGTATTGGTACTTTACTGTGGAGGAGATTGCATCCCTGGTTGAACCTGCCCCGGTTGGGCCTGTAAGGGCGGCTGGACATAACCCGGCGCCACCTGTCCCATCGGTGCCTGCATTGGTGGCTGAGCGTAACCCGGCTGAACCTGCCCGGGAGCCCCTTGCATTGGAGCTTGGGCAAAACCTTGCTGCATTTGGGCCCCTGGAGTTTGGGACTGTTGGAGTGGTTGGGCTGCACCAAATGAAGTCTGATGTTGATAACCCACCATGGAACCGGAAACGGTGTTAAAATCTTTTACCTGAGCATCATGCGCCTGATGTTCTACGACTTGCTCCTGGGGGAATTGTTGTTTTTCCGCACTGCTCAGAGTAAATGCGGTCATATCGACCTCTCCATCATCATCGAAAGTGGTCTTGAAACTTTCCTGTCCGAAGCTTCCCTGATCTTCGGGTGGATAAAAACCAATTTTTCTATTCACTTTTAGATTTCCCCTGACTGCCTTGTTTATTTCCTCGATGATCCTCTTGTGTTTCCCCTTTGAAAGGATAGTCATTACTACAAATGCAATTACCAAAAATAATATCACTCCGATGGTACCGAATACCGCGTACTGTACCCAGGTTTTGTAACCTTCCATTAATCCGAACAATTTATCATCTCCTTGTATATTTTTCGTTACTACCATTTATCGTCATATTCATCATTGCGATCAAAATAGTCCTCGTCACCAATCATGAACTGTTCCGCTTCATCTCCCCATCCACCCGGATCATACTCTTCGCGCTCCATGTCATCCATGCTCTTTCGATCATCCACGAAGAATGAATTCACATCAAGGCCTTTGGAGTAGGATTTTCGTCTCAGGAGCATTATTATTACAATTACAATTACACTCACCACCACGACACCTCCAAATATCAGAAGAACAAGAACCAGTGGGAAAGAGGACTCAGCAGACACACTGTTGAGAGCGTTGGTGGGATCGGGGTCCAATTTCGTAAAATTGGTTGTGGAATCTTCCGGCCCCATGCCCGGGTTCCATTCGTCAGGAAGCCCATCGTTATCCGCATCTTTGCTTATGGATGGGTCCGTTGGGAAAGCGTCCAGAATAAGGCCTGTCTCGGAATCCCTCTCATTCATATCATCGTTCCAGTTATCGGGGTATCCGTCACCATCGGTATCCTGGCTGGCTGCCTCATCGTCTGGAAAGGCATCAGGCGAGGTTCCATTGGGATTGTCCCCGTAACCGTCACCGTCCTTGTCTGACCACTGGGTCGGATCACCCGGAAAAGCATCAAGCTTGAGATGTGTAGTGGAGGTGCTTTCGTCCATATTCGGATTCCATTCATCGGGGTATTTGTCCTCGTCGCCATCCAAAGCCGCAGCGGGATCCGCCGGAAAAGCATCGGCTTTGTTACCGCTCTTGTTATCTCCATACCCATCATTGTCACTGTCCTTCCATTGGGTCGGGTCCGTACGAAATGAATCTGGATTGTTACCGCTCTTGTTGTCTCCGTACCCGTCCCCATCGATATCCCTGAATTGCGTCTGATCGGTGGGGAAGGCATCCATTTCGAGATACGTGGTCGAACTGGATTGATTGTGACCCGGATTCCACTCATCCGGATACCCATCTCCATCGCCGTCTTTGCTGGCAGCCGGATCTATGGGAAATGCATCTGTACGGGTAAGATTCGTCGTGGAATCAGCTGAGGTCTTCCCCTTGTTCCATTCATCGGGAAATCCATCATCATCCGTATCAAGAGAGGCGGCAGGGTCGGTAATATAATGATCTAATCTTTCAAGGCCCGTAGTGGAGTCCGTTGCGCTTTTATCCCTGTTCCATTCATCGGGTACTCCATCTCCATCAGTATCTATTGACGCTGCAGGATCGTTGGGATAATGATCAAGCCTTAAAAGACCCGAAGTGGAATCCCCCGCACTCTTGCCAACGTTCCATTCATCCGGTATGCCATCCCCGTCGTTGTCCAGAGAGGCTGCGGGATCCGTGGGAAAGTCATCGAGGCGTGTGATATCAGTTGTGCTGTTAAGTGGACCCATCCCCGGATTCCAGCTATCCGGATATTCATCGCCATCCGTGTCCTTGCTGGCCGCAGGATCGTTGATGAAATCGTCAAGACTCAGTTTCGGGATCGATGTGGAATCTTGTACGGTTTTTCCCGGATTCCAGTCATCAGGATATCCATCTCCATCAGTATCATTGTGAGCCGCGGGGTCAGAAATGAACATATCCAGACTCAAACCCAGTGAAGAATCGGTCTCACTCTTTCCCGGGTTCCAGTTATCGGGGTAACCGTCGCTATCGGTATCTAACGATGCTGCAATATCATCGGGAAATGCGTCGGTGTGGGTTATCCCAGTGGTGGAATCTTCCTTTGTTTTTCCGGGATTCCAGTTATCTGGATATCCATCTCCATCCGTGTCAACAGCTGCAGAAGGGTCCGTTAGGAACTTGTCCGGATCATTACCGCTTTGATTGTCCCCATATCCGTCGCCATCGGTGTCTATCCATTGTGTGGACTCATATGGAAGTTCATCCTGCCCGTTCAAATATCCGTCATTGTCGATATCCCAATCTGTATTATCTCCTATGGCATCACGGTCGGTATCAGCCACTTCGGTGGCATCGTACTCCATCCCATCGTTTACATTTAAAACTCCGTCCCCATCGATATCTGGTTCCTGGCCGTCAGGAATGCCGTCTGCATCAAAATCCCTCCATTCGAGTCCTTTATCAGGGAACCAATCAAGGCCACCTGCATAAGGATCTGTCCGAGGATCGGGCATACCATCGTAATCCAGGTCCTGGTAGTAACTGGAGTTGCTGGTTGGAAAGTAATCCGCGTCATCCCCATATCCATCGCCATCGGTATCGGTGGTATCATCTATATCGATGAAAACCACGAAGATAAAATACATCAGGGTGCGATCACTGAGTTTATGGGAGTTATTTCTTCCGTATGCCTGCTCCGGTTGAATGATAACAGTCTTGTTATCACCTACCTTCATACCCAATACTGCATCCCTGAAACCCTGGATCGTGCCACTGGTGACCTGATACCTTCCGGTCCCAGGTTTGTAGTTATAATAATAATCCGATTTCGGAACCACTCCGCGATTATCAACTCTCCAGACATTGGTAGTGAACATCTGACCATTCATAAAATATCCTACATAGTCCACCACCGGTTCGTCACCGGGCATAACTTTGCGGTCATCAACACGACTTTTTACCTGATTTTCGTTGGAGACAGTATCAACTTTGGTAATTATGGAATCATCGCTATCATTGTTTACAGATGAGAAGAAGATCGGGGCCGTTGCCACGAAAATAAGGATAAGGGCCATTATGATAGATTTTACGTTTGGACTCGAAGACATTCATATCACCATTGATCGTTTTTTGTCTTTAATGAAGGTAGTGTACAAAAAATTTTCCTTGGAATATTTTCATATGTACGAACTTCGTACTTTTAACGTTGTCCGTAGAGGACGAATATATTAATATAAAGATACTTTAAATTTACGTAATCGTTTATTAATTATGTTGCGGTGTGAACTTCTGTAGCCGGGATTAGAACTTGATAAAATCAAGAACGATGTCTACGTTTCCGTACAGAATGAACAAGACCGTGGCGATCCATAATCCCATGGCAGCCACCATGTAGACATCTGAGAAAACCTTTTCGGGTTCGGCCCCCAAGTTACGGATATGCATTAGTTGTAGATACCTGAACACGCCGAATATCACGAAAGGGATTGTGAGCACCATACCGTTGTGCGGGGCTAATGCTGAATAGAGACAATATACGACTATTGTAGCGCAGGCGGATATCGTGATAAAATGGTCGAGCATCTCCACGGAATACTCTCTGTAGACCTTCCGATATTCGCCTGTTTTCTTTTCACCCATTTCCACCATGTCGGATCTCCGCTTCCCGAAAGCCAGAAAGAGTGCCAATAAGAATGTACAAATTATAAGCCACCATGAGAGCTTTGCCCCCTCAACCGAGGAAATCCCTGCGATGGCCCGAAGTACGAATCCCGCGCTGATGGTAAAGGCATCGATCAATACCATGTTTTTAAGTAGAAAGGTATAGAGCACGAATATGATGAAATAGATCACCAGTATCAGGGAAAAATAACCATTGATTAGAAAAGAGGAAGCAATGGGACATCCTGCCGCCAGGAATACCATAATAGGGA
>Ga0187827_10009781_pt1 | contig 10091 bp, 9 predicted proteins | sample ETNtaG_39_FD_167969 | JGI IMG/M metagenome (GOLD analysis project Ga0187827, IMG submission 167969) | Marine microbial and viral communities from oxygen minimum zone, Eastern Pacific Ocean - ETNP2014_SV_150_PacBio MetaG (Illumina Assembly) | ecosystem: Environmental > Aquatic > Marine > Hypoxic... | reverse complement strand
GCCCTAAGAAGATTGACGAAGTAATTGTTGTATTCAAAGCATATGTTACAAGAGTTGGCAGCGGTCCAATAAAGAATGAATTGACTGACCAAGTGGCTTCTGAGTATGGTTGGAAAGAGGTAGGTACAGTAACAGGACGCGCAAGAAGAGCTGCACCATTTGATATGGATTTAGCAAAGAGAGCAGTAATGCTCAATAGTGCATCACAAATAGCAATAACAAAGCTTGATGTTGTATTCCCCGAAGTTGCAGGAGTTACAGAATTTAGAAAATTATCTAATGATGCTAAAAAGTTTGTTGAAGATATTGAAGTGTCATTGGGCATACCAGTTGTTTTGATAGGGACAGGCGCAGAAGCGTTTCATACAGTGGACAGACGTAAAGAGATTCTAGCATAAAACTAATATTACATAATTTTTTAGGTTGTAAAGAGTTAGATTTGGTCCAGATAAATCTAGGAAAATCGAAGGTCAATGGAGAGAATATTGTGTCATTATTGAACGAGAAACTTGGGGGTTCAGCGGTGTTGGAAGGAAAAAGAATAGTTTTTGAAGATGAAGATAAATCAGTTAGAATGAAGGATGTTAAGACCTATCTAAAAAAATATCTTCACCGGGAAGGGTTAAGAAAACAGATCCGAATAATCATTGATAAAGGCGAAATAAATTTTGTCGAATTACAGCAGGAAGATGAATAATTAAACCTACTTAACCCGATTTTTTCTAATCGCTATCAAAAGGGTATGAAGAATATTCCTTGCTCTTCTTGCTGACTCTAATGCGTTAAAGTATTTTTCATCTTTCAAGCTCATTAAAGCATCCGCTATTTCGTTAGATATCTCAACCAACATTTTTTGATCATTTTCTTTTATCCTAACCTTTTTTGTGAGTCTACCGGGATTTTCATTTCCCAAATATAGTTTGAGCATTAAGATACTATATTCAATCTTACTGAATATTTCCCATGTCGCGTGAGAGAAATCGGATATATTTTTCTCAGTGGACATCTGCTGTATTATCTGATCAAGTATCTTAGCAGCATCAGTTATAGTTTCCTCCGCTTTTTTAGCTCTTCCGGGATTCAATTTATTCCCTCCTAGATACAAATATACGATAGTTTGTTTGGAACTTATCTTTATATCTTCATATTTTAATGATCTGTTGAGAACAAAACTCAAGAATATTCAATGCTTAACTTATTTAACAAGTGTTTCTAATCCTGATTGATGTCTACAGACCAGAAAGATATTAAGCCTCCTTGCTTTATAGAAATTTTTTCAATAAACGATTTTGCGAGATTTGTATGTGCTCTTGAAAGAATTCCACTCCCTGTATTGAAATTCAAAGTAAATGGAGAATTTATTCTTGCAACACAAACCGATTCGTTCCAGAATACACCGATACTATATTTTGTTAAGACAAAAGAAGAAGGTAATTTCATAATGTATAAACAAAAAAATGGAAAAGAGACAGTCGAAATGAGTAATTCAACAAAAGATAGAATGGGAATTTATGCACCTATTATTTCTTTAAAGAAAATTCCAAGAATATTTGAGGATGGATACAAATCCAAGGATATTAAACTACCAAAATATTTGCTAATGATGACTGAAGACCTTTCTAATTTATGTAAGTTAGCGCTCTATAAAGTTCTTTATGATGAGACACCTTTACCTCTTTTCTTTCTCACAAATAATGGTGTTCCGCTGCTTGGAACATTCACTAGAATGGATGATGCTGATGATACATCTATCTTTTTTTATACTAATCTAAAGAAAAAACCTGAACATTGTTTTATAAAATACTCAAGTTCAAATCCGGAAAAAACAGATTTCACAGATAATACAGAAGGCCACGGATATCTTTACAGTAAGATTATCCGATTGGGTGAAAAACATACTTTGGTGGAAATATAAATGAAAAACAAGTTCATAGAAAAGATACAAGAAAGATCTAAGAATATATCCAGTCGTATTGTCCTAGCACTTGATTACACCAAAGAGAATCCTGAAACACTAGAAAAGAAAGCCATAAAGATTATCGAGAAATTAGAAGGAAGCATAGTCGCCATCAAGATAAATTATCACCTACTCATCCCATTGGAACTTAAAAAAGTACAAAATATAATTGGGGTAGCCCACAAAAAAGGAATTCTGGCAATTGCTGATATCAAACTAAATGATATTTCGTCAACCAACCTAATAGTAGGAGACAACCTCTGGCAAGCAGGTTTTGATGCAATTATAGCTAATCCAATCGCTGGTTATCATGATGGTATAGAGCCACTAATTGAGCAAGCACATAAAATAGGAAAAGGAGTTATTCTTTTAGTATACATGAGTCATAAAGGAGCAGAAGACGGATATGGACTAACCATTAAAGGAAAGAATGATAAACAATTCAAGTTATATGAATTATTCTTGGAAAGATCTCTAAATTGGGAAGTAGACGGAGTGATAATAGGAGCTACAAAACCTGATATTATTTCATATTCGGCAGAGAAATTGAAGGAAAGAATCCCAATTTTCTGTCCAGGAGTTGGTTTTCAAGGTGGTTCACATATTGACGCAGTTAAAGCAGGTGCCAACTTTCTCATTATTGGTAGAACAATATTAGATGCAGCTGATTCTTTAGAAACTACGGAACTAATTCGTCGCGATGTATGGGTGCCTCATTTAAAAATTTAGCTGCGGCTTTCAGAATATTTTTAGAATTTCGATAAGTTACCTTGTTTAAAGCTTTTTCTAGATCGAGCCAAATATAATTTTTATGTTCATAGGATAGAGTAACATCCCAAGTTGCTGTACGTGCCAAAACAAAAATTACTTCTTTTCTTATTATTCCAACATTTCGGCGATAGAAATATACAATTTTCTTTTGAAAATTTGGAAGAATCTCGATATTTTTGATTCCTGTTTCTTCTGAGACTTCGCGTTTTACGGTATCAAGCGGTAATTCACCTTTCTCTATATTTCCTTTTGGAAAATCCCAATGACCTGCAGGATAATTTAAGAGAAGAAAACTTGGAACATTATCACGCTCGTTGAAAATAACTGCACCAGCAGACCTTTCTTCTATCATCTGGTTATTCAGCATATGCATATATGCACTGATTATTTATGATTTATCAATTGATTCGCGGGTAAGATACAAATCATACTGATTTGCTATGTTCGAAATGACATTATTAGATCTCCAATAGTTGAATTATTAGCAGCAACATAAGAAAATCTTTCTGGTTTATGAAGATCAACATTAGCAATATCGTTATTTAGAAATTCAATCCAACCACCAGCGGTTTTTACTAGAAATAATGCACCAATGCAATCGAAGGTTCTCAGATTTGGAATAATCTGAATAAATGCGTTTGATTTTCCTACTGCAACATAGGCTGTTTCTAAAGCAGCGGAACCTAGAAAACGAGGATGCCGAATTTCTCGAAGTAGAGAAAGCAACCACTCATCTTCATTATCCATATCTCGAATATGCATGTTGACACTGATATAGGCTTCATCTAAAATATTTGTTGAAGACGGTTTTACGGAATCACCATTAAACAGAACCTTTCCATTGTCATTTGATAAAATACGATCACCATTGACAAGATCAACTACTCCAGCAGATACCACATCATTAAATCTAAATCCATCAACAATCGTGATTGCAGATGAATAGAAAGGTACATTTCGAAAAGCATTGGTACTTCCATCCACAGGATCTATCAAAACAATTGGCTGTCCTGAAAGATCACCAACCAAACCAATCTCTTCACTAATTATCAGTGATTTTGGAAGATACGCTTGGATAACTTCAATTATTGCCGTTTCAATATCCTTATCTATTTGATAAGTTAAATCACCAAAAGCCCCATGTGATATCGGATGTGAAGCTTTACCATTTTTTTGGAGTTGTTTAGCAATCCTTTCAGCTGAATCGAATGCTTTTTCCAATATATTTCGATAGTTCATATGCACTCTGCTATGGTGTACTATTAATTAAATAGCAACTAACAGATTAAAACATTTTTATGATGGAGCAAAGAGATTGTTGCCATCAGTCTTCATGAAAAGAATTAAGGTTTCAATTGTTGGAGTAGGTAACTGTGCTTCTGCAATTGTTCAAGGAATACATTACTACAAAGATAAAGAAGCAGACGATTCAATAGGGTTGACAGCTTATGAACTAGGTGGTTATGAGCCCGGAGACATTGAATTTGTTTCAGCATTCGATGTTGATAAAAATAAAGTGGGAGAAGACCTATCACAAGCCATATTTAGACCACCAAATAACACACATAAAATAACAGATGTTCCGCATATTGGAGTAAATATTCAGAAGGGTTCTGTTTTAGATGGTATTGGGAAATATGTTACACAAACTGTAAAAATAGATGATGAACAGCCTAAGAATATAGCCAGATCTATACAAGACTCAGGTGCAGAAATTGTACTCAATTATCTTCCAGTAGGTAGTACAGCAGCTACTAAATTTTATGCTGAACAATCTCTAAGAGCAGGTGCTGCATTTATCAATGCTATGCCAGTATTCATTGCATCTGACTCATATTGGCAAAAAAAGTTTACTGATGCAAAATTACCAGTTGCTGGAGATGATGTTATGAGTCAATTGGGAGCCACTGTGCTTCATAAGACCCTTGTGAAACTTTGTGTTGATAGGGGAGTTAAGGTAGATGAAACGTATCAATTGAATATTGGAGGAGACACCGATTTTCTAAATATGCAGGAGGAGTCGAGGTTAGCAGATAAGAGAGTAAGCAAGACAAGTGCAGTAAAAGCTATGACACCTTATGAAGTGCCTACACGTATTGGACCAAGCGATTTTGTTAAATTTTTAGATAATGATAAAGTTTGTTACATATACCTTAAAGGCAGATATTTTGGAAATACTCCAGTGTTAATGGATGTAAAACTTCATGTTGTTGATGCTTTTAACAGTGCAGGTGTAATGATTGATGCAATTCGTGGTACGAAGATGGCTCTAGAAAGAGGTATTTCTGGACCACTTGAAAGCATATCTGCTTACTGCTTTAAACATCCTCCCATTCAGATGTCTTATAATGATGCGAAACAAGCATTTTTAAAATTCGTGGATGGAAAAAATGAAAGATAGTATTAATTATAGGGTTCTGACTCTTTCCATAAGAAAGTGAAATAACTTTTTGCTAGTTTTGCTAAGCCTTGATGTTCGGAGCATATAGCTACTGCAGATTCAGTCTGCTTTTCCTCTCCAAGCAAAAGAATAACATCTTTTCGATCACATATTACACCACCTCCAAACATCTGATCTTTAATACGTAATTCTGAGAGATTAGCCAATCGTTTCAGAACTTTGGAGGATACATCTTTGGTTGTCATAATAGTCATCGTGACTCCTTTATTATTTAGGGTTGCAAGAACAGGTGTAAGTAGGTCTACAACTTCGTCAAGTATTGATGGAACAGCAATTAGGAGCTCGTTCTCACAATTAGAAATGGCTTGTTGTATTCTAGTGAGAATATTAAATTCGCCATGAACTATCCAGATATTTGGACGGTCCCTTGTATCTTTATTTTCATAAAGAGGTTGAAGCTCAGTTACTACCTGCGACTCGTTACGTTTAATATTGCTCTGTACTTTTGTTTTGACAGTTTCTAATGCGAATAAGGGTGACTTTGGATAATATCGTGCTGGGCGTTCGTGATCTGTTTCTATCCAACCCTTCTTTTCAAGATTTCCAAGAACTTCATATATTTTAGAATAAGGAACATCTGATTCCCGACTTATTAAATTTGCTTGAGAAGGACCACGAGCAAGTAATACAATATATGATTTTATTTCATATTGAGTAAGTCCTAAATCTTTTAGTGCCCTCCATGTTTTATCACTTATTGACAAATTACATTCACCTAACTTTCACCGTTTTATATAGCGAGAAATGGTTAAATGGGTAACCATTATTTAATTATTACAACTGAGGGTGGTAATAAATCTTGAGTATATCAGAGACTATCAAAAAAAATGAATGCATGATTAGAAGGACTGAAAGCATATGCCCAGAATGCAATCAGGTTTTGCCAGCCGATATTTTTGAAAGAGATCAAAAAGTCTGGATAAGAAAAAAATGTCCCATACACGGCGAATATGAAGATGTGTATTTTGGATCTTATGAAATATATGATAAATTCAGTAAATATTCCTATGAAGGTAAAAGAATAGAAAATCCTCAGATTAAGCGTGAAAAATATTCATGCCCCGACGATTGTGGACTTTGCGGAGATCATTTATCACACACTGCATTAGCAAATCTTGTAGTAACGAATAGATGTGATCTTACATGTTGGTATTGCTTCTTTTATGCAAAGAAAGGAGTAGAAGGATCATATGTCTATGAACCTACGATTACTCAAATCAGAGATATGGTTAAGAATCTAAAATCGTTGAAGCCAGTACCAGGAAAGGCGGTTCAAATAACAGGAGGGGAACCTGCGTTAAGAGAAGATATTATTGATATAATTCGAACTATTAAGAATGAAAATATTAATCATATACAACTTAATACAAATGGGATAAGACTTGCCACAGAACCAAATTTTGCTACCGAAATTAGAAAAGCTGGAGTAAATACAGTCTATTTGAGCTTTGATGGAATTACTTCTAAAACTAATCCGAAAAACCATTGGGAAGTTCCATATGCTCTTGATAATTGTAGAACGGCTAATTTAGGGATTGTATTAGTTCCAACAATATTAAGGACTGTGAATGATCATGAATTAGGCTCTATGATTAGATTTGGTCAAAGGAACATTGATATTGTTCGTTCAGTTAATTTTCAACCTGTTTCATTTGTAGGAAGAACACCTCAAGAGGAGAGAGAGAAATTTAGAATTACAATTCCTGACTGCATGAATCTTATTGAAGAACAGACTGAAGGACAAATACCAGCAGAATCTTGGTTTCCAGTTCCTGCCTGCGTACCTATTACACATTTTGTGGAAGGAATGACTGAAAAGTCAGAGTACGAACTCTCCATACATTTTGCCTGCGGTTCTGGTACTTATGTTTTCAAAGATGGGGATCAGTTGAGACCTTTAACATCATTCGTAGACATAAATGGATTGTTAGAATACCTAGGTGAAAAATCCGAGGAACTAAAGTCTGGTAAAAGCAAATTATTGATAAGTTCTAAGATTTTGAAGAAAATCGGTAATTTTGTAAATAAAGAAAAACAACCAGATAAGCTAAGTGTTGCAAAAATACTTTTTAATGCATTAATACGGCATAATTATCGTGCTCTAGGTGAATTTCACAAGCAGTCTCTATTTCTTGGAATGATGCATTTTCAAGATAAATATAATCAAGATATAGAACGTTTGAAAAGATGTGATATACATTATTTGACTCCAGATAATAAAATAATCCCATTCTGTGCCTTCAATGTTATTCCAGAATGGTATAGAGATGTTATCCAGAAGAAGTATGGAGTTCCAACAGAAGAATGGGAAAAGAAATCTGGAAAGAAACTAGAAGACGGAATATATAGAGGAGAAATAAGACGTGAATCACATCATCCCAATTGCGGTTGTCCTAAAGCAGGTAAATAATATTGGCCTAACATAAAATGAAAAAGATTTAATGCCAATATTCTATTTGTAGAAACTACGGAGACAATAAAACTTTTCTAGCGATATAGGTAGTACCTAAAATTAAGAAAAATGCTATTAGTATTGGAAAAAAGTACCTGGATTGAATATTGTCTCCAATAGAAATTATTAAAGGATTAGAAGTCCCACTCAAGATTTCTCCGGCATAACTAAACTCCACAAATGGAGCGTCTATTGAAAGAGTAGCTGGATTATCGACGACAAGTTTAACAGTTTTTATTATTTCTGCATTTGCATCAAGGACTTCATCATTCAAGTCTAAAGATCCTGAAATGATTCGAATTTCAGGGGGAAAAGTAATTTCAACTAGTACATTATTCACAGTAATTTCTGATGGATTAGTTACAGTTAATGTAATTGAAAATTCTTCACCTTCAATCTGGCTTATTGAGTCAACCATCATGTCAGCGAATATAGGAGAAAAAACATGTATATTTTTCGATTCAGAAAATTTTGAAAAAGATTGTCCAGCTATGATAAACGAGGTGGTTGCTTGCAGAGCTTCGAATTGTCCTGAACCTGTCAGCAAAATCTTATGGGGGGAACCTAATTGATCATCTTTTCTTAATACTTCAGCTGAGAAAGTAGTTTCACCTTCAATAGTATTTGCAAAAGTTTCGTCACCAGAATTAAGTACAACATTGAATATTGGAATGGATCCTGAATTGATAACTTGTGTATCAATAGAAACATTTGCACCGATAAAGTTTGCAGATGTTTCAAGATCTTTCAATATTTTCACTCCAAAAGGAAGCACTTCTGAACTTGCTATTCGACTTATTCTCAAACCAGAAGATTCTACAACAATTTCAGGCGGAGAAATAACATAATTCTCTTCAATATCCGATATAGTCGCAGTATAGTTAAAGGCTACTTGATTTCCTGATTCAATTCCTCCGAATTCAGCATTCAAGTTGTTTCCATTTAGTGTAAAATTACCATTTATAAACTGAAATTTTTGATGTAACTTCTCGTTTATTAGGATTTTATCTAAGGTGGTATTACCTTGATTTATTATTGTAAGTGTTTCGTTAATCGTGTTTCCTCCTTCATAAACTGAGTGAACAATATCGCGAATTACATTGAATTGAGGAATATTATTTCCAGTGAGATTATATCTAAATGTTATACTATTTGATGATACATTTCTTTGTTCGTTTCCAGATTCCCATGTGACTTGCCAAATATTGATTGAACTAATATCCATTAAAGATGTTGAAGGTACATCTATCGATAAATTCCAAACATCTTGAGCGAGAAGGCTCTGTTTTGTTTGACCACCGACTTCAAGATTTGTTGCTAGCTCATTTCCATTGTTTTGTATAGTGAGATTTACAGGAATAGAACCAAGTATTGATGGATTTGATTTCTCGGCAGAAGCAAATATATTGATGACAGGGCTAATATCGTTTAAAACCAGTGTTAAATCGTTAACATATGCTTCATCAATCACAACTTCATCTTGAACATCATATGAATACGATATCATGGTTGAAGGAATTATTATCTTTTTAACTTCTGAAGATGTGACCCTTAAGCTGTAAGCTAATGTGAATTGACCTTGAGGAGCTAAATGTCCTAATGTACGATTAGTTTCACCATCTTCAAACTCAAATTCCGTCATATCTTTCCACCAGTCTTCATTGATAGAAATATTTGATATGGGAGTAGATCCAAGTGGAGCAATATTTCTAATTCTCACTCCGATAGTTGCTATATCTCCTTCATTCAAGGAAGCTTTTTGGATTTCACGTGTAACTATTACTGACGGTAAAACTTGTGCAATATCAATAGACATCCGTGGAAAATTATCTTCAGGTTCTAATGTTTGGATAACTTTTGCTGATTTATTTTCTGGAAAGTTTGTTACTTCACCTTTATCGCTGTATGATACTAATCCACCTATAATATTCACGTCTATTATGGTAGATGAAGCTTCTTGTGAAACTTGTGTTTCATTAACACCGGAAAAGACACGATCAAGCAAGAAATTTTGTTGAATAACCGCAAATCGATTAAATCCGCCTACAGATAATGAATGAATAAATCCATCAGAACTCTGTTCAGCAGTAAACTGAAATAATGGTATATCCCGAAACTGGAAGAGACCTCTATCAATGAGAGTTGCAGCGCCACCATGCCATATGGGTATAGCATCCCACATTTTTCCTTGAACTTGACTAAATTCCATATGCGAATAAAATGTATAGTCATTACTAGTTGAAGAAAAAATAGTGAATTTTAAGTGAAGAAATTCGTTTAAAGAATCAGCAAATTTCTCTGCAGACTGTAAATTATCTGAAGATACAGTTAAAAAGATTCCTGAGGTGGGTATAGTATCGATCCCAAGAATATTATATCCTGCTGCTGAGAAGAATTCATATTCAGGTATCCACTTTGATGAATCAAGAGTTAATAATTTATAACTGGAT
>Ga0187827_10009779_pt1 | contig 10093 bp, 5 predicted proteins | sample ETNtaG_39_FD_167969 | JGI IMG/M metagenome (GOLD analysis project Ga0187827, IMG submission 167969) | Marine microbial and viral communities from oxygen minimum zone, Eastern Pacific Ocean - ETNP2014_SV_150_PacBio MetaG (Illumina Assembly) | ecosystem: Environmental > Aquatic > Marine > Hypoxic... | reverse complement strand
ATGACGGCTCCATTTGTTTGTGGACCAAGGGCGGACCGAAAGTGGTAGCATATGTCGAAGTGGGTTTGTCACGAACTTGAAGATTGGGCGCCATGAGGCGCTGGACGGCATCGGCTCACGCAACAGCGGCTACAGCCTCTCGCTACTGACGAAAAGCTTCGTTTCGTCGGTGGCGATGCTCGGACGCGATGATCAAGTGGCGGCGGGTGTTGAAGGTGTTGTAGACAGCGGCATAGGCACGCCACTTGTCCGTGACTATCGTTCGAGGGGCAAACCCTTTCGCTTCAATAGCCTCCGCATCAGCTTTCGCACTGCCTTCGTGTCGCGTTCGGCGGTCCGAACCGGGCTACCCACCGACGAATTGACTCGCCGGAGACCTCGATGCCCCGTTTAGCAAGCATCTCTTAATCGTCTTGGAGCTGAGCGAATACCGGATGTACAACCAAACAGCACGCTGCACGAAGGCCGGTGGAAAGTGGCAGTATCGATAGCTGATCTGGTTCATCCGATCAGCACATCCGCCCCGCGCTGCATACGCCCTCTAAATTCGTGACAAGCCCCGTATCAATATAAATGGTGGTGCTGGCAGTCTGCAGCCAACTCGTCTCCGCCGGATCCCCTGTTAGGCAGGGAATATACAGGGAATTTTCGCGAAAATGAGGGCATTTTGGGCCGATCTAGCCGTCTAACCATCTGATAATCCCGTCCGTTATCGGAAAACTCCCTACGCAATGAAACAGGGAAATCTTGAAGCCGAACAGGGAATAATCTGATAGATCAGGGAAGCTTGGGCCGATTTGCGGCAAGATCAAATCGGCGGTGGGAATTGTTCAAGATCGTACCAATTCAAGCTTAATGAAGAGTGTCACCGCGCCCAAGATCACGCTTTGGATTCCGCGTGCCGCTTATTGAGTGACGTCCGGCGTCGCCGGACCCCGGCGATCACGAATGCCGCCGAAATTCAAAGACCCGATAGGGCGACCATGGATGAGGGCGTTTGCCGCCCTCCGCTCGAAGGTGTCGGCCTGTTCTTCTAGGACCGCCAGCAGCGCCCGCCGGTCCCGCTTTCGAAAACAGTTTAGAATTTCGCCGTGGAAGCGCTTGAGCAGTCGCAGCTGCGCGGACGGGAATCCCGGCTGCGCAGCTTCGAACTGATAGATCAGGGATACTGGGCGCCGCATAAGATCGAAGACCTTGCGGCAGAACTCAAATACAAGCCGGTTGCGACACGTTCTGGAAAGGCGCACCCGGTGGGCAGCATGCCATAGGCTGATATCAAGGAGGCGGAGTTCAGCGACTGCCTTGCGATGTTCGCCCTGCATCCGTGTCACGTCGCCGATCAGGGTCTCGTCGTCGAAATCGCAGAAGTGGCAGGTCAATCTCTCTACGACCCGCAAGGTTTCGAAAAGCTGGGTCATTTCCTCGGCGTCGAGGGGACGGACGAAGGCCCCCCTGTTGGGATGAATATCCACTAGTCCGCCGGCCGCCAGCCGGTTGAGCGCCTCCCGCGCCGGCGTCCGGCTGATGGCGAAGCCGTCCATCAGGAAGCGGTCGTTCAAATGCCGGCCGGGCACGATCGAAAGATCGAGGATGCCATCGCGGATGGTCTCGAACGCTTGCGCGACCAATTGTCCCCGTTTCCGGCGCGGTGGGTTCATGCCTTCGTCACTCTGAACCCGGTTCGGGTGCCGCCAAGCCGTAACACTCTACCGCCCGGTGGCGGCTGATTCTTCCCTCGCGCAGGTCCTTGATCACGCGCTCGGGGTCCCTTTCGCTCGGATCCCCGTAGCCGCCGGCCCCCGCCATGACGTGTCTCAGAACGTCGCCCTCGTTCAGCACGATGGGCTCGGTCGCCATGACCGGCATTTCGCGGGCCTCGCCGTCCGAGTTAACGATGTTCCGCGACGGCGCGCCTGGTTGACCGCCAAACAAGCCCTGGGGCGGGAAATGGCGGCGGTCCGATCGTAAGGTCAGGATCACGCCGTCGACGAGCACCCGGTAGTCGCGAGCAAGGGCCAGTCCGCCGCGGTACTTGCCCGCCCCGCCGGAATCGGCGACCAGCCCGTAGCGGTCGATGCGCAAGGGGTATCTGGCCTCGATCATTTCGACGGGCACGTTGGAGATGTTGCCGCCGAGGTGCGGCACCCCGTCCTGGCCGTCATGGGTCGCGGTGCCGCCCCAGTTTGCCATGAGTGCCTCGCAGAACACGAACGCCTGGCCGTCGCGGTAGCCTCCGAACGTGACCAAGGTGGCGCCGCCGTTTCCGTCCGCCGGGACCCGTTCGGGAACGACCTGGGCGAGGGCGCCGAAGAGGCAATCGATCATTCGGTAGCCGGTAATCCCGCGCGAACCGCAGGCGCCGGGATGGACCGGATTGACGAGGCTTCCCTCGGGCGCGACGACGCGGATGGGGCGGGTGAACCCGTGCGAGTTGGGAAGGTCGGCCCGCATGATGGACCTGAGCGCCACGTAGGCGGCGGCCTTGGTGTAGGGCAAGGATGAGTTGATGCCGCCGTTAACCTGGTTCGCGGTGCCGGTCCAGTCGACGGTTACCTCGGAGCCGCTGATCGTAACCTTGACCTTGAGGAGGAGCGGTTCGGGGTCTTCCCCCAGACCGTCGATGTGATCTTCGTAGCGGCACTCGCAGTCGCCGATTTTCTCGAGTTCGACCCGGGCCAGGCGCTCGGCGTAATCGTGAATGGCCTCAAAGTAGGCCCGCAGTTCGTCCCAGCCGTAACGCTCGAAAAGCTCAACCACGCCGGCTTCGCCGGTCGCACACGCCGCCATCTGGGCGTGCAGATCGCCGATAACTAGATCGGGAACCCGCACATTGGCGGAAATGATGTCGAGGACCGAGGAGTTGGGCCGGCCGCGGCTGTGGAATTTAAGGATGGGGAGACGCAATCCCTCCTGATAGATCTCGTGGGCGCCCAGCGCGTTGCTGCCGGGGACGATGCCGCCGACGTCGGCGTGATGGGCGACGCTTGTCGCCCAGGCCTCGAGACTTCCTTCCCAGAAAATCGGCTTGACGATGTAAATGTCGGGCAGGTGCTGCCCGGCAGCGAGGTAGGGGTCGTTGAATATGAAGATATCCCCCGCATGAACGTCATCACCCTGGCGTTCAATCAGACACCGCATGGCGTCGTAAAAACTGCCCAAATGAAGGGTGGTGGTCAGTCCCTGGGCCATTGTTCGCCCCTCGGCGTCGCAGACCGCCGTGGAGAAGTCCGTGGCATCCCGAACGATGCTGGAATAGGCACTCTGCCTGAGGCTCAGCCCCATGTTGTCGGCGGTCGTGTCGAGGGCGTTGCGGATGATTTCCAGGGTGAAGGGGTCGGGACGTTTGTTCATCGTGGGGTTCCCCATTCTCAAACTACGGAAATGACCATGTTGGCGTTCTCGTCAAGGTGGACCTGGGCGCCGGGCGGGACGACCGTCGTGCCTTCCATCTCCTCGACGATAAGGGGGCCTTCCCGGGGCGTTCGGTTCAATGCCATGCGGCCGACCACGGGTGTTGCCCGTTCGCCGTGCTCGGGCCCGAAATAGGCCGACCGCTTGCGTTCCTCTTGGGAGTCCGGGGCGCTGTCGAAACGGAAGGGCCGTGCGCTGCGCGCCAGCGTGCCGGTCACGCCTATGGAGACGAACTCGATGGCCGACTTGCCGGCAAAGCTGTGGCCGTATTTTCTGTCATGCTCGGCGTCGAACGCCGTCTTCATGGCGGCGATCCAAGCGGGTCCGATGGCGCCCTCGGCGGCCGGAATGCGAAGCTCGAAGGCCTGGTCGACGTATCGGATCTCGGCGTAGCGTTCGAAACGCAACTCCTGGGATTTGCGTTCCAGGGATTGGGTGATTTCGTCCTCCAGACGCACATACTCGGCTGTCAGCCGCGACGGAGAGGCCTCTTCGGCGGTGTTTAGAAAAGCCACAGAAAGACTCGTCTCGACTTCGGCGGCCAAGAGGCCGAGGGCGCTGAAGACCCCCGCCACGGGGGGAACGACGACGATGGGGATGTTGAGCGAACGCGCCATGTCCACGGCATGGACGCCGCCGCTACCGCCGAACGCCATGAGAGCGAACTTGCTGGGATCGCGGCCGCGCTGGACCGAAACCGACTTGATGGCGCGGATCATATGGGAGTTGGTGACGCGATGGATGCCGTAGGCGGTTTCCTGGACCGAAAGTTCCAAAGGCTTGGCGATCGTGCGCTCGATGGCGGCCAGGGCCCTCTCACGGTCGATCTTCAGGGCGCCGCCGGCGAGTTCCTCGGGGTTCAGGTAGCCCAAAACCAGGTTGGCGTCGGTAACCGTGGGATTGGTCCCGCCGAGCCCGTAGCAGGCCGGCCCGGGGACGGCACCGGCGCTTTCAGGGCCGATCCGAATGGCACCCGCTTCGTCCAGGGCGACGATGCTTCCGCCTCCCGCCCCGATCTCGGAGATGTCCAGGATCGGCATTTTCAGGGCATAACCGCCGCCCCTGAGAAGCGTGTTTTTTGCCGACAAGGCGGCGCCGACCTCATACTGGTCGGTGACGGCGACGCGGCCGTCCTCGATGATGGATGCCTTAGCTGACGTTCCCCCCATATCAAGGCTGATGATGTCTCGATAGCCCGATGACCGGCCCACGATTCTGGCCGCCGTGACGCCGGCGGCGGGGCCGGACTCGGCTATCAAGGCAGGCTTTCTTATGATCTCGTCGGCATTGGCGACCCCGCCGCTCGACTGCATCACCAAGAGACGCCTTTGCAGGCCCTGGTCCTTCAGTCGCCGGACGAGCCCTTGCAGGTAGGCGCTGACGACGGGGCCCAAATAGGAATTGATGACCGTCGTCGAGGTTCGTTCGTACTCCCGAATTTCCGGCAAGATCTCGTGGGACAGGGTCACGAACACCTCGGGCAGGCTTCGTCGAAGGGCTTCGCCGATCGCGATCTCATGGTCGGGATTGGCATAGGAATGGAGCAGTGTCACCGCCACCGCCTCCACCCCGCTCTTTCGTAGGGCTGCGACAACGGTCTCCAGGTCATTGGTATTCAAGGGACGCAAGACCTCGCCCCCAGGTCCCATCCGTTCGTCGATTTCGAAGCGCAGGTCCCGGGGCACCAAAGGCTCGGGCTTGACGTACAAAGGATCGTAAAGGTTGGGCACCCGGATGCGCCGGAGTTCCAACACGTCGCGGAAACCCCGCGTCGTGACGAGAGCGGTTTTCGCCCCCTTTCTCTCCAAGATCGCGTTTGTCGCCACCGTGCATCCGTGAAGAAACTCGGATGCCGCCTCCAGGGGAATATCCAGACGTGACGTGAGTTCCAGAATTCCCTTCACCACGGCATCGCCAAAGTTCTCCGGCGACGACGGTATCTTGTTGGTGGCCACGGTGCCATCATCGAGGGCGAGGGCGATGTCTGTGAAGGTTCCCCCGATATCGGCCGCCAAACGGTACGGACCCGACATGTTTGCTCCCTGACCGTTTAAATTGGATATTATTAATATCCAAATTTCTCCAATTATTCAACCACGGTCCTCGAATTCACCGTCCCGCTGCCTTGACAAGGGACAGCCACCGGGCGTAGGCAAAAACTGGAATTCGCGACCAACGCCGAGAAGAACCGCCAAGATCACAAGGGAGGAGGAGATGGTAAAGTCAATCCACGAGGATGCCCTTATTGTTGATTCCCTGATCGTCTCCAATTGGGGCCCCGACGTCTTCCAGAGCTTGCAACGCGGCGGCCTTTCGGCCATCAACGCGACCTGCGCGGTGTGGGAGAACTTTCGCCAGACGGCGGAAAACATCGCCCAATGGCACCAGTGGTTCGCCCAGTATAGCGACCTCATCGTGCCAGTGCGCCACACCGACGACATCGCGGCGGCCAAGGCTGCCGGCAAGGTTGGCGTCATCTTGGGGTTCCAGAACGCAAGCCCGTTCGAGGACGGCCCGGACTTCGTGCGCCTCTTCAAGTCGATGGGCGTCGGCGTGGTCCAGATCACCTACAACAACCAGAACCTCATCGGCAGCGGCGCCTACGAGAGCACGGATAGTGGGCTCAGCGACTTCGGCCGCATGATTGTCGACGAGATGAATGCCGCGGGGGTGGCTGTCGATCTTTCCCACGTTGGCGCGAAGACCTCGGCCGACGCCATCGGGCACTCGGCCAAACCGGTCTGTTTCACCCACGCCAATCCGATGTCGCTCAAGAAACACGTGCGCAACAAGGAAGACGGTCTCCTGCGCGCCCTGGTCGACAAGGGTGGTTACGTGGGCGTCAATCTGTTCTCGATCTTTATGCCCGACGACGCCAACACAAGGATCGAAGATATCACCGTCATGCTGGATTATCTGATCGACCTGATCGGCGACGACCATATCGGCATCGGCACAGACTTGACCCAAGGACACGGGGCCGATTTTTTCCGCTGGATCTGCATGATCAACGGCCAGGGCGACTTGGTGCTCGAAATTCCCGAAGAGGACCAAGGCATGCTGATCCGCAAGGCCGATGATTATGGGCTGATCACCCAGGCCCTTGAGAAGCACGGCTATTCCGAGGATCGAGTGCGCAAGATCATGGGGTTGAACTTCGTCCGTTTCCTGAAGGAGGCGTGGAACGAAGTTGATTGAGCGGCCGCACTCTGCCGCTATCGGGGTGCCGGAGATTGGAAATCCATCCAAGAGTCCCGGTTCAGGGGATCCAAAACTCAAGGAGCGGACCACGATATGCAATATGACTACGTGATCGTCGGTGGTGGCAGCGCCGGCTGCGTCCTCGCCAACCGGCTCTCGGCGACCAGCACCAATCGGGTTCTCCTTGTTGAGGCGGGCCCCGACTACCTGCCCGGAACCGAACCCGCCGACGTTCTCGACAGCTTCTCCGGCTACGCCTACTTTAACCCCAAGCATCTGTGGAACGAGCTTAGGGTCCATCCGCATCCGGTGCCCCATAACGATCCCGGCAGCGCAAGCGTGGCGCGTTACGAACAGGGGCGGGTAATCGGCGGCGGGTCGACCATCAACGGCCAGGTGGGCTACCGGGGCGCGCCAATGGATTACGACGCCTGGGCGGCGAGCGGTCTCGACGGCTGGGATTGGCAGGGCGTGCTGCCCTATTTTCGCAAGCTGGAAACCGATCACGATTTCGACGGTCCCTTGCATGGCAAGGAGGGACCGCAGGGGATCAGCCACCTCTTTCCCGACCGCTGGGCCGGGTACTCGCGGGCCGTCGGCCGGGCCTTGGAGGCGGCGGGTTTCCCCTACCTGGACGATCAGAACGGCGAATTCGTAAAGGCCTATTTTCCGGTCGCCATGACCAACGTCGGCGACCGGCGCGTCTCCGCGGCGATGGCCTACCTCACGACCGAGGTCCGCGGCCGTCCCAACCTGACCATTCGCTCCGACACCCGGCTCCAGGGGCTGATCATGGAGGGGCGCCGCTGCCTCGGCGTCCGCATCGTCCCGCCATCCGGGGTTGTCGAGGAGGTCCCGGCCGGCGCCGTCGTGCTCTCCGCCGGCGCCCTTCATTCGCCGGCTATATTGATGCGCGCCGGTATCGGTCCCGCCGACCACCTCAAGGGGCTCGGCATCGACGTCGTCGTGGACCTGCCCGGCGTCGGCCAGAACCTTCAGGATCATGCCATGGTTTCCGTCGGGTCTTACATCCAGCCCGAGACTCGGATGCCGGCGGGACAGCGCCGCCAGATTTACGCCGGGGCGCGCTACAACTCCGACATCGAGGACACGCCGGAACTCGATATGTACCTGTCGATTGCCAATCAGGTCGCCTGGCACCCCTTGGGTTGGCGCCTGGGCGGCGTGGTCATATGCCTTTACAAGGCGCTTTCCATCGGCCAGGTGAGTCTGGCCTCGGCCGACTGGAAAGCCGAACCCAAGGTCGAGCTCAATCTGTGCGGGGACGAGCGTGATACCAAGCGGCTTGCCGAGGGGGTCCGTTTCGTCGCCGGCTTGTACCAAAACCCAGCCCTGTCGGAATGCAGCGAACACCCGTTCCCCGTCAGTTATGGTGAGCGCATCCGCAAGGCGGGGCAGATCAACCGCTGGAATTGGTTCAAGACCGGGATCATGGGACTGGCCTTGGACATGCTTCCGGGCCTGCGCCGGGTCCTCATCGAACGCGTCATCAACCAGGGTCTCACGCTGCGCGGCTTGCTGGCCGACGACGAGAAATTACTGGACTGGGTGCGCAACAATGCCACCGGGGTCTGGCACGTCTCATGCAGCTGCCGGATGGGGCCCGACGACGATCCGATGGCGGTGTTGGACGGCACATGCCGGGTCAGGGGAATAGAGGACTTAAGCGTGGTCGACGCCTCGTCCATGCCGGAGGTGCCCAGGGGCAACACCAACCTGCCCACCATGATGCTCGCTGAGAAGGCCGCCGACCATATCCTTGCTTCGAAATGATCGCCGAGTAGGTCACGAAGCCTATGTGCGGCGGGGACATATGCCTCAAAATGAAGCCGTTTAGATGGAAAAAACGTCAGGAGGCGCAGTGACCTCGAAATCCAAACCCCGCCGATCCCCTCGTTCACGCCGCCGGCGGGCCGGTTATCGCATCGGCGTCGATATCGGCGGCACGTTCACCGATATCATTCTGCTCGGCCCCGGTGGCGAACTGGCGACCAAGAAAATCCTGTCGACGCCGGATGACTACAGCCGCGCCGTCGTCGAGGGCATGATGCTCTTGTGCGACGAGAACGGCATCGGGCCGTCCCGGGTCGAACAGGTCATTCATGGCACGACGGTCGTGACCAACACCGTCATCGAACTGGCCGGGGCCAAGGTCGGGCTCATAACCACGAAGGGATTCCGAGACGTCCTGGAGATCGCGCGCGGCCGAAATCCGGACTTGTTCAACCTAGCTTGGCAGAAGCCGCCGCCCCTGGTGCCCCGGCGTCTGCGCCTGGAGGTCGATGAGCGGATCAACGGCAAGGGCGAGATCGTCCGGCCCCTCGACGAAAAAGGGACAAAGGATGCCGTCCGCCGCCTTTTGGATGAGGGGGTGGAGGCCATTGCCGTCTGTCTTATCAATTCACCGGTCAACACCGTCCACGAAAAGCGGATCGCCGAGATCATCCGCAAACAGGCTCCCGACATCCATATGAGCGTGTCTCATCAAGTCATGCCGATGATCATGGAATACGAGAGAACGTCGGAGACTGTTCTCAACGCCTATGTCATGCCGCTCGCGACCCGTTACCTGTTGCGGCTGGAATCGCGGATACGGGACGTCGGGTTCGAGGCGCCTCTTTACATCATGCAATCCAACGGAGGCATGATCATGCCGGAAACCGCCGCCCAAAGACCCGTAGAGATCATGGAATGCGGTCCGGCGGCCGGTGTCGTCGGCGCCGCCTACCTGGCCCGTCGGCAGGGCATCTCGAACATGATTACCTACGACATGGGCGGGACGACGGCCAAGGCGTCCATGGTCGAGGGCGGCCGCTTCTCCCGGTCGGCGGAATACGAGGTGGGGGGCGGCATCAACCAGACAAGCGGGTTGATGAAGGGCTACGGCTACGTGGTTCGGGTTCCCTCCATCGACATCGCGGAGATGGGGGCCGGGGGCGGGAGCCTGCTTCGCATCGACGTCGGCGGCGCCCTTCACGTCGGCCCCGAGAGCGCCGGCGCCGATCCTGGGCCGGTCTGCTACGACCGGGGCGGCACCTTGCCCACCCTCACCGACGCCGATATCGTTCTCGGCTACATCAACCCCGAGCATCTGTGCGGCGGCGATATGCCCCTCGACGCCGAAAAGGCGTTCGCCGCCATCCGCGACAGGATCGCCGAACCCCTGGGCAAGGACCCTTACGAGGCGGCCTATGGGGCCTATCTCTTGGCCAACGCCAACATGATGCGGGCCATCCGGGCGGTTTCGTCAGAACGGGGACGGGACCCGCGCAAATTCGGGCTCTACGCCTTCGGCGGCGCCGGCCCGGTTCATGCTACCGGCGTCGCCGCCGGCCTTGGCATCCGCACCGTCGTCATACCGCCCGAGCCCGGGGTCTACAGCGCCTTCGGGCTGTTGACGGCGAATATCGAACGTCACTACACACGCTCCTTCCCGCATCTCTGGGATGACGACGTCCTC
>Ga0187827_10009774_pt1 | contig 10096 bp, 8 predicted proteins | sample ETNtaG_39_FD_167969 | JGI IMG/M metagenome (GOLD analysis project Ga0187827, IMG submission 167969) | Marine microbial and viral communities from oxygen minimum zone, Eastern Pacific Ocean - ETNP2014_SV_150_PacBio MetaG (Illumina Assembly) | ecosystem: Environmental > Aquatic > Marine > Hypoxic... | reverse complement strand
TATCATTTATATCATTAATTTCTGCTTTCGTGAGATTTATTATATTACTCATTAAACTCTCTGATTGATATACTCCACCCATCTTATCAAAAACACACTCATTTCCTAAAACCTCTTTACATTTAATTAATAATTTTGGCAAGCTCTTTATTTAAGAGTAGATTCATATATATTTCTATTGTCAACAATAGAAGTTATAGTATCAACCACTCTGCTTACTCCTTCTCCATCCACTAAACTTCTACCTTTATCTGTCATTGATTGTATTTTTCTCGGATTATTAATCAATTCGTTTATACATTCTGCAATGTCATTCTCATTGACATTCTGATACCAACCAAGATTTATTAAAGCGCCGTCTTTATCAAGACTTCCCGATATGCCTTTTTGATTTTCAGCTAAAATAATCGCAATTGTTGGCAAGCCAATACAGCATCTCTCCCATGTTGTTGTTCCCCCTGCCCCAATACACAAATCTGCTGACAACATAAGGTTCGCCATATTCTCGACATTGTGGTGACAATTAATATTTGATACCTTAGATGCTAAGGTTTTAATCTCATCATGATATGGACTCAGATTGCCAATAACCACATCAATAGCAATATCAGGCCGATCAAGCATATGTATAGCTCGTAAAACTTTTGATGTCACATTCTTTGGATCAGCGCCCCCCATAAATACCAGGATACGATTAACTCCGCCACCCCTCTTTCTTAGCCCCCCCCTTGCCTTTCGAAATTGAGGACGGAGTATTGCATATTCAGGCCCTAATAACTGTATACAATTTTCAGGGACTAGACCATTATAACGATCTTCATTATTGCTGTAGTTCTGGTCAAGAAGCAGGTCACAGGCATGCTCTCTATTAGCAAGGTCATCTATAACCATGAGTTTCTTTGCATATTTTCTAAGCGGATATTCCCACGAGAAATCAATATCGTAATGATCTATTATCAACCAGTCAGGCTTGGTCTCATAATCTGACAGTATTTCTTCCGTTAGTTTCCTATCCGTTTTAATATCGATCTCCCCAGGCATCTGGTGAACTTTATGCCCTCTATCTTCAATATAGCTGATCAGGTTGCCAGGTCCTTCACGACATATAAAATTGATATCTGTACCTTTTTGTCTTAACTCATCAGCAAGAGACAGACATCGCATTACATGGCCTGTGCCGATATTGATTGATGCATCTGTACGAATAAGAATATTCATAGTAAAGCAAATGGGCTATAACGGCAATTTATGGTACGATCTTCTTCGTTAACCATAATAGCAGTGAAAAGATGGAAAGCCGGTCGCATCTTTAACATTTTACCATCCTGATTGGTGCACTGCCATCCCTCACTGAACGTGTTGGAAATAACGAGATAGGCAGGGCCTTCAACACTAACATCAACTTCAAACTCATCATTGTTCAGTTTTATAAAGCTGGCTTGTCCAGGTGCATCATTAGATACTAGAGACTTTACAGGACCATCTGTACGTGAAAGAAAAACTGTACTTCTTACTTCATTAATTGTAACTTCGGATAACATTGAAAGTAATTCATTGTCATCATCAAAAACACGTACATTGCGCGCTATATAAAGCCGTGGTATTGTATTTTTCAACTCATAAAGGTAGAGATCATCACGGCCAGAAAAGTTAACCTTTACTCGTTCCATTAATGATAACTTACCTAATGGAGGATTCCCTGGACGATGCATCTCAATAAGGTCACCATTGACTACAGGACGCTGAGATATAAGATAGCGAACGTTTGCTACTGATAGCATAGCAGCGCTAACAACTGAAGCATCAATGCTGTTTTCTTGTTTTAAAAGTGGCAACTCCAGTTGAAAATGCTCAGGTTTTCGGTGTTCTGTATTGCAGTTAATTTCAGGTCTGTTCTCACACTGAGTCATTGCATCCCAGTATCTAGCTAGACGCCAGGTTGCAATCGGTGTAAAGCCAGTAAAAGTTTCCAGTCCGTTAATATGAAAAGCGCCCCCACTAGAACTTAGTAAATAGTCGCCTCCGTCAGACTCAGCATTTAGAACAGCGGTACGGAATGATGTAATTTTTTCAGCACGCTTAGAAAGTATATCTATTATCTTGGCATCGGCCTGGTAACCATAAGATCCTGCAGTCTTCCATCCGTAACCTCTATCTAATATGTGCGTATACAGAATCCAGGATCCAAATAGCACTGTAGCAATTATACAGACACGCTTATAAAGCCTTGAGGCCTCTAATTTCTCCTGGACAATTACGTCTACAGACAATGCGGCAGCAAAAGAATAAAGGAACGGAGTCATAAGATTTAAACGTGTTGCCCCTATCCCCCCAGCCCAACTCCATATATCACCTATAAAATAAATTACTGTTGTCATTGCAGCATTAAATAACACAAAAAAAACCAATAAACCAAACGCCATGCGAGCCTTAGGATGACGGAAACGTGTAATAAGCAAAGATACAATCACCAGCAATGCCTGTACATACGGACGATAACCATGTGAACCAACTGTGCACTGAAAAAAAGATATGTGAAGCATTCCTGCATCTTGTCCCCGTACCGTGTGAGGTACTATTTCCTGTAAAGCAATGAGTGTTGGTCCAGCAATCATCGCCCAGCCAACAATAAAAACAATCACATGTAGAAAAACCATCCTCAGCACATTACGCTTGCAGATCAGCATAAACATGAATGCAAAAAACAAGGCAAATACCTGCTCATAGGTCGGTGAAGCCGAAGCATATAGCCCCCCCAGAACAAAAGCCACAATATAGGTAATTTTGTAATGGCGTCGTTCGTTGATCCAAAAGAAAGTTTCCATTATTGCAGGAAGAAAAGTCCATGCAAGTGTCCATGTATAAGCATTAATGTAAGTAAATAGCATAAATAGTACACCTATGGACGCACCAAACCAACCAACACCAAAACGATATCGAAGCAAACGATACATAAAATAACCTGAGAGAAAATATGTCAACCAAGCAAACAGAGCTGAAATCAACCAGCCAGGGAATACATGACAGAGAAGCCCCCAAATCGAATAAGGCATAAAGGAAAGTTGATCTTTTCCACCTAGATTATATGGATTCCACAAGGAGCCTATCTGAATATCCCAGAGGGGAAGAAATGTATTTATCATATGACCATTAATAAAAGAATAACGACCAAAGATATAAAATGGCGCAGATAAGAGAAAAGCGTATATGGCAATCTTTAGTCCCACTGGGACCTTACTTAAAACAATACTCGCCGGATCTGATACAGACTGTTTGTTAAATTCATTTTCAAAGGTGTACAAGTTCAGCAATTTTCTCCATATTTTATTATTTCCCATTTAACTTCCTATTTTACAGCTTAAACCTTTCATCCTTTAATATTAAACCATTTGAACACAATGAAATAATTCTAAATTATTAACAAATAAGTTTTAGTAAAGCAAAATCCAAGAGTATTTAACTGTCATGATGATAAAAGCATCAAACGTTTCTTTACCTGGTTTCTACAAAACTCTAAAAAAACCCAAAGGACATTCCTGAAATTAAACATAACATTTAAAGTGCCGAAACACTCATGGGTGCAAAAACACTGATTATCAACTTTCTCCATCAAGATTCTTTTAATTGCGTTATTCGTCCAGACTTTACCGAAATCATAATTGTACTCACGAACATTACCTACCCTATTGTTAATCATTTCACATACCTTCACCTCTCCATCAGCATCAAGAACCCCCGCGAGCCTACCTGCATAACAAGGAGAATGGTATTGATTTACAACAACGGTTTTGTAAATCAATTTTCTAAGCACATTAGCCTTTGCATTCAATAGACTCGCCCCCCTGAAGCTTGTTAAATTTTTAAGAATTCCGCTTGCTGTCTCTTTGTTGAGTATGTCAACAAACTCAATATATTTATCCATATCAACTCTTTTTAACTCTTCATCAATCTCATCTCCTCTTGCCAATGAGCAAGAAATTGTATTTACACCTTTAGATAACAGCTCGTCATGAACGGCTTTAATCCTATCCTGATTTTCAGATGTTACAGTAATCCCTACGTCCATATCAATATTCTTAATATTTAATTTCTTTATGTATAAGTATGTTGATATTGTATTACTATAAGCATTCCCAAGTCCTCTATATTTGTCATGTCTTTCAGAAGTATCATCTATTGAAAATCCCAGAATAATTGTCGTATTTCTATATTTTTCGGCTATTTCCGGAATGATCTCTTTAATTTTATCAGCACAAGAAGCATTAGTTAAAACTTGCATCGTTTTAACACCCGCATATCTGATATAAGCGATGAGAATCTCCTTTATATCTACTCTTAAAAAAGGCTCGCCCCCTGTAATATTAACGTGAAAAAGGTTACCTCTGAATGATTTAGTCACCTTTTCTATTTCATCAAGCGTTAGTTCATCTTTTTTTTGAGGTTGAGAACCTACAATTGCAAAACAATGAGGACAATGAGCATTACAGCGTCTGGTAATAAAATGATTGAGATATATTGGAACAGGCGCTCTTTTATAAAATAGATATTTAGCTATCTTATACATTAACGATTTATTTTATGATAATCGTATTTCGTGGGGGTTTTTCCTTTCAGGAATGAGTACAAACCACTTATCAATCCACCCATCCAGTAGATGTTTCTAAAAAAAGAAAGTGGCAGAGCATAACACGAAAATGCTATACTTTTACTTTCATGATACATATATTTCAAATATCCTATATGCAGAAGTACATATATAAGAATACTCATAAAAACAAGCATAGGCTGTTGTATTATTATGTACAATGGAGCTAATAAAATTAACAAAGTTACAAAAAGTTCAAATATGATTTTTAACGGACTATAAGTCTTCGCCGCCTTTATCATTTGAGTATTTCTACTTTGCAACAAGAAAACCGATTTTGCAAACGAATACTGTTGCATTAAATACTTTTGATGTGAACCCTTAAAATGATGCCGAACACCATTGCTCTGGTCCCATAAGACACGACCTTCACGAGAAAGTAAATAACCAAGAGCTTCATCTTCATTGATAATTTCTGGAAAACCTCCTATACGATCAAAGACCTCTTTTATTACACCTAAATTACCAGAGGTAGTTGATTCTATGCTTTCCTTTATTTTTCTATGACGAAACTTGATGTCAAGATGTTGAAAAAGCTGCAAAATGTCCTCACGATCAACAGGATTTGAATACCCACCTGAAACTGCAACAACATCGGTTGATTTAGTAAATCTGATAAGCATTTTTTCAATCCAATCTGTCTCAGGGACGCAGTCCGCATCTATAAAAAACAGATACTTGCCTTTAGCATGCTTTGCACCAAGATTTCTAGATATTGCAGGGCCTAAATTAGTTTGATTTCTAAAATAGCGGACAAAAGGAAAGTTCTTTACTATTTCTTTCGTTGCATCTTGGCTATTATCATCAACCAGATTCACCTCAAATTCTCTACAAGTGGAATTAGATAATGCCTTTAAACATCTATCAAGCATAGTCTCTGAATTATATGCAGGTATAATCACTGAAACACGCATAATAATAAAACATGGATTAAGGATTATTTCTTGATTACTGTAATAGTGAGGTAATATATAAAACAGTGAAAAAGTGTTTTATCGTTTTATATTGATCTAAAGCAATGATTTCTTAATAAATTGGCTTGATTTATACTCAAGTGATTGTCCGCAGGAAATAACAATCAAAATCTACAATAAATATTTTAAGAATCATACCATTTAAAAATACATCCATCATAATAAGTATCCTTTTTATCAACCGGACCCACAAAGCAGTTGATTGGAAATTTCTCAGTATGATAAACTTCACATTTACCATCTACTACATTCAAATATTTGCAACTAAAAAATGTTTTTTCGCTTATATCTTTACAACATGAATGAACACATTCTCCTTTTCTTAGCATTATTTGTTTAATTACATAACGTGGACGAAAAGTAATTAAAAATTCCCTTCTGATTTTTAGGTAAAAAAGTTTAAAGGTCAATTTCCAATCAATGTTTTTTTTGATTTTTACTTTATACATCACATTTCCCACTAATACCTAAGCAGCACATGCAGGATGAGTAGTCAAGGCTTGAAAAGCTATATGTTTACATACACGAACTATTCTGACTTTAGAGACAGCATAGCTTTTAAAAGAAAGAATTTACTTAAGATAAAATAATATCTTCACAGGTTAAAAACCAAATATTTATTTTGACTAAAAAGTGTTTCTATTCCTTCATGTGATGTTAGACATTTTCTTTATAGCAAACCTGGATTTTTGGCTAACATCTAAAAATATTCTAGCAATATATTCACCGACAATACCTATTGAGGCAAGCTGTATCCCACCAATAGTAGCAACAACAAGTATAACAGTAGTCCATCCTTCCGGTGCTTCACCGCCAAAAAAGAATTTCCACACAATAAGAAATAAGGATATAAAAAAAGAGAATATAAACATGGAAATTCCAACAAAAGTAGTTAAGCGTAAAGGCATAGTTGAAAAACCGGTAGCTAAACTAAGCCATATTTTAATTGATCTGTAAAGATTGTAGTTACCGGAACCTATCTTCCTTTTATGATGTGTTATATGAATTTGGTTTATTGATGATGTAATTCTAAATATTAAACCATCTACATAAGGAAAGAGTCCCTCGTATCTGAGAATTTCATCAACAATATCTTTTTTCATAATTTTAAAAGGAGACAAATATATATCTTTCGGCTTATTAATCACTAATTGAGCAACTTTACCATTGAACCAACTCCCCATGTTCTTTATCAGAGACTGCTGTTTGTTTAAGAAGTTAGCATAAATCACATCAAACCCCTTTTCAATTTCATTTAGTAACTTAGGAATATCCTCTGGGATATGCTGCAAATCATCATCCATCATCACTACATATTCTCCTTTAGCAAACGATAAGCCTGCCATAACAGCACATTCATAACCTACATTTTTCCTCAAAAGAATAGACTTTGTTTCCGGATTATCTATAGAAAAATTGTTCATAATTTCCCAACTATTGTCAGGAGAACAATCATTTACCATGATTATCTCATAGCCGACCCCCATTTTCCTAAACACATTTTGAAGCCTGGTATGCAACTCAGGCAATATATGTTCACTTTTATAAACAGGAATTACTACAGATATAAATATTTTTTCTGAATTGGACACGACTTATATCTCTATAGCCTCTTCGTTTATCAGCAATTTATTATGCCACGCCATTTTGTCTTTAAATCTATTACATAGACGCTGTTGCCAGTTTTTTAACTCTTGATTAGTTAAATACTTTGTACTCCAAAAGTCATTAATGTATTCATCAGTTTTTGCCCAATTCACACCTGCAAATTTTTCACGATCATAGTAATCGGTCCCAGGATATGGGCAAGTTATAGTAACACCAAAAACATCAGGTTGTATTCTTTCAGCAAATTCCTCGGTCATCTCTATATCTTCATCTGTTTCGTCAATCATACCTATTTGAAAAAAAGCCCTTCTTTCAATACCGACATCACGGGCCCATTTAAAAACCTTTTCTACTTTGTCACACGAAATACCCTTTCTATTCTTAGCCATAATTGCAGGAGAACCTGATTCCACACCAACATTAATCTGATGGCAGTTTGCCCTCGCCATCCATTCAAACATTTCCTGGTTTGTTAATGCCGCATGTATATTACATTCAAATGGCAAATCAAAACACCGAGATATCTTTTCCTTGCAAAACGAGATTACTCTCTCAGTTGAAACATTCCATGTAGAGTCTACAAACTTAAATTTATCCAATTTATATCTCTCACTTACAGAAACAACCTCATCAAGTAAATTTTTAGGAGATCGGCTGCGAATTGGATTATCTTTGCGGTGGAATTTTCCAGTAATCACTTTTTCAGCACAAAATACACAACTAAATGGACAGCCCCTGTTACTTTGAAAACTTGTTATACGTTCTTTAGCAATTTGGTAACAGAGGTCTATTTCCCTATGATTACGTATCAGTTCACGATCGGGAAAAGGTATAGAATCAAGGTCTGACACTGCCCTTCCTCTCAAAACTCGATTGCGATTACCATTCAAAATATCAAGAAATGGTTCCTCTCCTTCGCCAATCACAATTTGATCTATTTCCGGGTGTTCAAGAGCTTCTTCAGGCACAGCTGACACATGCCAACCGCCAAAGACAATGTGTATCTTTGAATTTTCCCGTTTTAAAGAACGTGCCAGCCCGAGGGCGTGTGAAAAGGTTGGAGTGGTACAGGAAAAAGCGACTATATCTGAATTTATGGATTCTTCTATAATAATCTTATCATCATCAAAAAAAGCTTGAAAATAGCTTATGTCAAGTTTTCCTTTATAATATCTTTTGACATAACTGCCTAAGTACCCAAATGCTATTGATTCCCAGATATTAAAATATTTAGGCTGTACTAAAGTAACTTTCATTTTTCTTCAGGCTCTTTCTTTTGACAAAATATATTTATCATAAGGATCACGAGTTGGTTGAGCTAAAAAGGCTTCCCAGTTTTCAGGTGTCTTATCTGTCAAAACTTTCTTAATGCTTTTTGAATTAACGTGACAACGCCATATGGCTTCTATAATTTTAGCTAAGTCATCATCTAGCATTTCTGAATGTACTGGCAAACAAAGCACATGCAAGGATGCCCAATCGGTTTCCGGAAGGTCAAAAGGATTATTACTGAACAATTTCTGGTAGTATGATGTTCTATGAACAGGCGGATAAAAATAACATCTTGTAACAACAAGATCAAGTACTAAGGCATAGTTTAATTCCAGATTAGTCATTCCGAATTTGTCAGGATCTATTGTTACGTAAAAATAAGAATAGTTCGGAATGCAATCTAAATCATCATCGGGGCATGTGATTCCAGGTATATCTTTAAGACCTTCTTTATATTTCTGATAGATACGTTTTAAATTAGATATTCGAGAAGGTATGCTATCCAAAAGCTTCAGTCCGATCAATGCCGAAAATTCACTCATTTTGCCATTAAGACCTAAATCTGTACAATTTAAGTAACTCGAAAAGCCAAAATTTCTTATTTTGCACAATCTTTCATATAGGCCACTATTATCTGTAACAACTGCACCTCCTTCACCAGTATGAAATAATTTTGTTGCGTGAAAGGAAAAAACCTCAGCATCCCCAAGAGTACCTACAGCCGTCCCTTTGTAAATAGTTCCAAAAGCTTGGGCAGAATCATAAATAAGAGCTAAGTTATGCTTCTGAGCGAACTTTCTTAATTCGTCATGCTCACAACATCTTCCAAATATATTAACAGGAAGGATAGCCGAGGTTTTTTCTGAAATATTATTTTCTAACTTATCAGGATCTATTGTCAATGACTTTCGATTTATATCTACAAATTTAATTTGGTTCTTTTTCCAGAGTAAAGCTTGAGTTGTAGCTGCAAAAGTAAAAGAGGGTACTATAATCTCTCCTTCTAATTCCATAGCATGAACCAAACTCATTAGAGCAATGGTAGCATTACAGAATAGTGCACAATGCCGGATGTCTAAAAAAGATGCAATATTTTCTTCCAAAGTTCTGACATTATTACCTTGATTTGTAAGATATCTACTTTCGTAAAGCCCTTCCAGACCATTCAAAAGTTCAGGAATAGGAGGGAATACAGGTCTAACGAAATGGTAAGCTTCCTTAAAAACAGGTTCTCCTCCTAATATAGCCGGTAAATTTGACTTTTTCATATAAAATTAATCTTTCTATATCATTTTAATTGAATACTTTTTTAGCGATACTGATAAAAAACGTTTTTATTAGTATTCTTTGTGAAAGGACTACAAAAGATGTTCAAGCTTTTACTCATTTCTTGTGAACTGAGAATACTCAGCTTTTAGAAAACATTTTTCTGATATCCTTACATTTCTATTTGTAAATATACCGCATAGCATTATATTTACCTTTGTTTAACATGAGAGTTTATTTTAATCCAATCAGGATTAGCTGCCATTTTTGAGAGGATGTCTTTCATAGTAAATTCAGGATTCTCAACATATAAGGACTCAAATATCCTTCT
>Ga0187827_10009772_pt1 | contig 10098 bp, 6 predicted proteins | sample ETNtaG_39_FD_167969 | JGI IMG/M metagenome (GOLD analysis project Ga0187827, IMG submission 167969) | Marine microbial and viral communities from oxygen minimum zone, Eastern Pacific Ocean - ETNP2014_SV_150_PacBio MetaG (Illumina Assembly) | ecosystem: Environmental > Aquatic > Marine > Hypoxic... | reverse complement strand
ATGCTGAAACTCTTGTAAGGACATCCTGCTTAAATCGATTTGATCTAAAGTGGTGTTGAATCTTATAAATATCTCTTTAAATAACTGCTTTAAAAATTCAATTTACCCCATCCCCACTATTTTACAAAGAGGTGGGTAATACTCCTTTTTATAAACAAAAATCCCGTTACTGCAGGGCATTTGCTTAAACTTGGTTCTTGGGTGAATACACAAGCTTAAAAATAAAGACGAAATACCGTTTCTGCTACACAGGCATACCTTTTTTTATTTTCCACTTCTATACTGATCTCATTTATCAATTCAACACTATTATTTTTTGGCTGGACACCTATTATACGAGTGCGTGCCCTTACCCTGGAGCCTGATTTTACCGGGTATGGAAAACGTACCTGATTCAAGCCATAATTAACCACCATCCTCGCCTCGGGGAATAAATTTCTGCCGGAGCTTATGGTATTGGTCAATTTCGGGATTAAAGACAAAGTTAGAAAACCATGAACAATTGTTGATTTGAATGGCGATTCTTTTTTCGCACGTTCAGGATCCGTGTGAATCCATTGCGTATCGCCTGTTATTTCTGCAAATTGATTGATACAATCCTGATCGATCGTTTCCCACTCGCCCGCAAATATTTCCTGGCCCAGTTTTTCTTTCAGTTCTTTGTAGACTCTTTCCGTCACCTTATTTGTGATGACTGCTTCTGGGGTGCTAGTTACTTTTTTATCAAATGGGTTAAGATTGGTTATCCAGGGATTATTCAGTGTATTTGTTATTTTATCATTGATGGTATGAGACCAGTTGCGAAATCTGGGTTCTAATTTGGCCCTGAACTCTGCTGCATTCTCTTGAAAACCTTCGGTCTTCTCTCGGATAAATTCGTAAACGTTCATATAACTATATGTTATTCATTCATGGTCATTCTATTTTGGTCCAATACATTGGCCATACCATGTGGGATATATCAGGTATGTCAAAACGTTTATCATGACCCCAGTCGTGTTCCAAAACGTTTTCCCATCCCACATGGACTTTTGTCCATAGAACGGGGCCCTTATAAATGGGATTGTTGATATTCCGAATTTGGTTGAGAAAGTGAAGTTTTTGTTTAGTGATAATTCAGTTTTATTCTTTCCCATCTCTTTTCATTCTTTTGGCTAACTTCTTTCCTTTTATTTAATTAACGATAAATCCCATCTCACAAATATACTATTATATCCAATCTATATTTGTTTCTCCATCATAACCATTACTTTTTTACTCCCAATCTTTTAAGAAACTTTCAATCTCATCTTAATCTAAATCTACCCATCATCCCACAAACAAAACTCTCTTCAATTTACCCCATCCCCACTTTTTACAAAGCTGTGCTACTTCAACAGCACCATCTTCTTGGTTTGCACAAACTCTCCTACTTATTTTGTGCAAAATTATTAATAAATAAATGGAATTAACTTTTTAGTTTGTTTTTTCCAATCTATATATTCTTCAGCATAATTCTTTTCTAAGTGTCTTGATAATTCAGGAATAAAGAAAAAGATAAAGCCTAATGTTAATGAGACTGGTATTAACCCTGACCATATATTATGAGTGACAATTGCCCAACCAATAACCCAACAAATATCGCCTAAATAATTAATATGTCTAGCATATTGAAATAATCCTAAAGTAAATAATTTTCCTTTATTATTTGGGTCTTTCTTAAATTTTCTTCGTTGAAATTCAGAGCAGGTATTTAAATAACTACCTAAAATAAATAATATTATACCAAGATAATCAAGCATACCAAATTGTGCTGTGTTCCAACCTCCTAAAAGAACAAAGCCAATTTGATAAGTAGCATAAGCTATAATTACACCAAAAAATTCATCTATTTGAATTTTTCTTTTTAATAGATAAAACGTTGTCAAATTCATACGTAAATACATAATCAAACCAAAAGCCAACAAACAACATTTCCTATAAAAGTTCCCACTTATAAAGTCAACATCTAATATCGTTCCAAACCATATTATTTTGTCATTAAAACAAATTATATATGCCACATATAACAGTATACTATGAACAACAAGCCCGAGTATACGTAGAGTATTTGAGGTCTCTTTAATACCGTGCATATTATTATTTAAATATCATTTTCACCTCACACCCAAACACAACCAACAATGCTATAAATAAAAGTTTTTTCATCTAATAAATAAATGATAAATCAATAATCCAATTATCAGACCTTTAATAAAAGAAATCCAAATAATACCATAATCAGATATACCAAGTTTCTTTTGCCACCATTTGATGTACTTTTTGTGCCATTCATTCATGTCTTCAATTTATCCAGAGGAATCAATTTACTTCAACAGCACCATCTTCTTGGTCTGCACAAACTCCCCCGCCTGTATCTGGTAAAGATATACTCCTGCGCTCACAGGTCTACCATTAGAGTCTGTGGCATCCCATTGTACTGACTTAAAGCCTGCTTGCTGAGTGATATTAACCAGTTGTGTTATCTCTCTTCCCAGCATATCATAAATGCTCAGAGTAACAAGGGCATTTGATGGGAGGTCATACCTGAGAGTTGTAATAGGATTGAAAGGATTGGGAAAGTTCTGATGGAGTGTAAAGGTAGCAGGCACTACAGCCTTAAGCTCTAATGTGAATCTTTCTGCTGACGGGACTGTGAGTTCTCCTGCGTTCTCGAGGACATACTCTTCACCGCTTGTAGTAGTTAGTACCCAGTTCTTGTGCTCACTAGCATCTATCTTGATATCATAGGCAATAGTAAGAGTCTTGCTGATGGGCATTACTTCTATTTCACCGTAGTCTTTAACTACTCTCCAGCCATCTTTAAATCGTACATCAAATGCATCAGCAGGAGGCTTAGGCGGTAGGCTATAGCTAAGCCTGTCTCTTTCTGAAAGTTCAACTCCGAAGTAGAGTTCCATACCATTTACAGTGAGTTTATTGACCTTATCTAAATTCTTCGACTCAAAAGCATTTGTTCTGGAGGCATTGCCACTTGAAATGGTAATACTTCCGGCGGTACTTGCATATATCCAGTATCCATATCCGGGGATTAAAACTGTAGCATAATCATATAAATCTGTATACTCAAAAATCGTTCCCGGAACTACAATATTTTCTGGATCGGAAATTCCAGAAAGGGCAACCTCAGAACTGATCCCGCTGATGAGATTCCACCCTGCATTCAATTGTAGAGTCAATTCGTTTACTGGTGTTCCGGATAACTGAGTTGTTCCTTCATTTTCAAAGTGAAGCCAATAACCGTTGCCCATTTGGAGTACTTCTGTTTCTATATATTGTTCACCATTATAGGAATAAAGAGTCCCTTCAGTAGATTCAGGAAAGAGTGATTGATAGTTGGGATCTTCAACCTCAAGAGGTAATCCAATAAGATCCCAGCCACTACTAACTGATATTGATATATCCTCATTTGTAAGGTCACCATTGTAGCAACTGCCAATTTCATAGGTATGTGGGTTATCTGCGGTGTTGCTCTCCAGCCCATTAAATGAATATGTATAATAGAACTGTATAACCTCACCCTCGCTAGCGTTTATCTGAAACGGAACATTAGGTGTCACATTATATCCTGGTGGTGTGCCGCTGGTAGCGTAATATAAAATACATGTTGGGTCACCTACATGACTTGCACTAGGAATAAACATCAGTGTAGGATTATTCAAATCATCCGAAAACTCGTATGTATAATCCCCATTTTCTGGCCCTCCTGTACACTCCGGAGCATCCAATATTTCGATAGAAAATGTATTGGATATTGATACAAGTCCATCATTATCTGTTGCTTGAGCACTTATATTATGAATTCCAATAGAAATATTTTCCCATAAAAAGCTGTAGGGTTCAGTGCTATCTTCGCCAATTATGGTTTCGTTATCATAAAATTCTACTAATTCAACTGTCCCATCAATATCATTTGCCGAAGCATTAAGTTGAATAGGAGTCCCGTAATAATATGTGGGGTTTAGAGATGAGGTGTTTAATGAAACTATTGGCGGGAAATCAGAAGTCGATGAAACAAATACCAAAATATAATCAACTGAAGAATGAGTTCCATCATTAACGGTTAATTTAAATTTATATGTACCTTCAACTAATTCAATGATTTCTGTTTGTACACTGTTTCCAGCTGAAAATGTAACAGCAGAAGGACCATATATTTGCTCCCATTGATAGTTCAGATTTTCGGTGTCTGCATCGTAACTAGAAGAACCATCCAATACCGCACTTGTTTCAGGTAAAGTAACTAATAAATCATCACCAGCACTGGCAACAGGGGGATTGTAATCTAATTCTCTATTAAATGAGAAGGTCATTCGACCTAAATTAAATCCACCATCAATGAATACCATACGTAGTATATGTTCTCCAGCATTCAGCTCTATATCTGCAACATTGCCGCTCACCCAGCTATCCCAATCTCCGGTATCTCCTACCGATATGTTGTCGCTTATCTGTGCCCCATTAATTTCCAGATAAAAGGGTCCCCCTCCACTTGGAATATCAGAAGCATAACGAAATTCTAAATCATAATATCCAGGTTCTTCAACTAATATACTGTACTCAGTCCATTCACCTGCTTCAATCCATCCTAGAGTTGGGCCTTCCGTTTCACCAAAATATTCTACATCAACATATTGGTCAGGTCTGTATGTTCCATGGTTATATGGTGAGCTGTCAAAGTAGCTGATATTTTGACCAAGCCCTCCCTCATAATCATCATATTTTCCCGGCTCAATTGTTCCTGGAATGTTATTGATATTATTGGCGTAGGATATCTGGTCACCAACCTGAACACTAACTATATTTGTAAGACCAAAATCTGATCCAGAGTAAATTTTGCCATAAAAATTGTGTAATCCCACGGATAAGTTTTGCGCTACAAAAGTAAATGGATAGGAGGCTGTTTCACCTAAAAGTTCAGAGCCATTAAAGAACTCAACATTCGTAATGTTTTGGTTCTCAGATACAATATACAGATTGATATTTCCGTTCACATGTGCCTGATTGAAGTCAGTGTTAATGACCCCAGTGATTGAGGACCCTCTGTTTGTATTGATCTGCCCTGGCTCTACGTTCAATTGAAATCCATCAGAAAAGGTAACAGTTATTGGAGCATCTGAATAGTTATGAGCAACATAGGTTATTTGGTCTCCACTATCAAAACTGATAGCTATTGGATGGTCAGATGTGATGTTCGATCTGAGGCTCCCCATTGCACTCATATTGTGCAGCCAATAATATGTTTGCGCATCAGAGATTCCAAATTTTAATATTCTATCGGGATAGGAATCATACAGCTCAATTGCAGCCTGGGGATCAATAAATGAAAGATATTGCCAATACACATCATGCCAGAGATTTGGATTTACCTCATTATATAATATTCCAGTATTATCTGTTATTTCACTCCATAAAGATGTGACATAGTCTAAGTTATGGCTAAGATAAAATGACCCCCCATGAATGGGATACAGTTCGATACCATATGAAGCTGCGATATCATTTGTCCAAAATGTTCCGTTGTCATATGAGTTACCCCATACCCTGGAAACTAGGCTATATGGATAGCCTGATGAAAAATTTCTTTCATACATATCAAACCAATACTCATCAATCGCAGTTTGCTCTGTAGTATATAGATAAATTCCAAGATTCCTTATTTCATCATTTCCGGTGACACTGCCCCAGTGAATTAAAGACGAATTAAACTGCATGCTCTCTGATGAGGACTCTTGGTCATTACCCTGTGGAAATGTAGCAAATCCATTTGCCCAGCAGTGTCCAGCAAATGGGCTAAAACTTCTAAGGAAAGGATAATGCGAGTCATCCCTATCAATAGACGCTGCATCTCGCACTAAATGATTCACCATCTCACCCCACTCAGATGCCCAACCCGGATAGAATTGCTCTACAAAAGAAGCGGCGTGAATAAAATATCCCCAATGAAAATGGTGATCATTAATATTAGAGTCTTGACCGTGTCCAGCGGGATACCCAATTAGGGTGGACCATGTATCATTATAATAAAATATGAAAGCCACCTCTGAGCTGTTGGCAGTGAGCCAATCCTCCAACCTTATTTTTATTGTTTCTAGGATATTGTCTCTTGCTTCATGGTCACCAATCTCATTGGCAATTCTGGCAGTTTGTATTAGACGGTTCATGAGTTGGCCTTCGTTATAGGAGTCCGTCCATGATGGTAGCTCATCATTTTCCATTTGCGATATTTTACTTTGAAGTTCTGCCGGGTTGTAACCTTCGCTATAGTGTGCTAGAGCTGGCAATGTGGGAAGAACACCAATAAACTGATTTTCTGTTTTAAAATAGTTCCCACTCATTGTCTTTAGCTCGCCCCTTACCGTTTCATAGCTATATCCATTCGGAAAAGGAGAATCAGACGCAAGATTGTTCCACTGGTGAGGCAGCATCCCCTGCAATATATTTGAAAACTGACCTTCTTTTACATCTACCTCTACATTGAACTCTGTTGACAAGATAGAGCTATTCTCATCAAAGCTCCAGCTGACGAAGGTATTTTGCGGAAAAACATATGCATAATCGACATATTCAGATGCAATTTCAGTTAAGTTTGAATTTCCTTGGGGGACCATCGCCATTGACCAATAATTATTACCATTTAAAGTTGATGTAAATATGGTTCCATTTTGATCCCATGTACTACCAGCTGGAGCATAAATAATAAAGTCTGCACCATTTCTTGCATCTTCAATAGTTATTATTTCATCAGATACGGCAACTGTACCAAGATTTATTTTAATCTCAACAATTGATTCTGAATCTTTAAAAAAATAAAGAAAGGGCATCCCTATACCGGCAGTAGCCTGAAAAGAATTATTAGCGTCTGTCCAATCCATTGTAACCGTCCAATCCGAAAAATCATATACATTAGCTTGATTTGCACTTAACCCAGACAGTCCAATAATGATTGGTTCCTGGTCATCAAAGACGCCCCAAGGGATATAACTAACAACTAATCCTTGATTTGTTGTTTTTAAAGATATGGGGTAATTGAATAAATTACTCACATGATTATTTTTGATTAGCGAAGACCACCAATCATTTGTTGGAATTTTTTTATTTAACGCAGGCCCACTAACTTGAGGCTCTCCGGACGGATAGGCATTCCTTCCAGCCTCATCTACTCCAGGGAATGTAGTAGTATAACTACCTGAGCCAACTTGTATTATTTCTGCTTGAACTGCATTAATTAGTGTGCAAAAACAAAATAAATACTTTATTGATTTTTTCAAAATGATATATTCCTATAGGATTTTAAAATTTTTAACATAGTCTACTTCAACAGCACCATCTTCTTGGTCTGCACAAACTCTGCTGTTTCCAAAGAAAAATGAGCTGGTTATTCACAAGTATTAATACATTCTTCTAAAGTATCAAATGCTTCAACTCCACAGCATCCTGTAATAAATTCCTCACATTCATTGCTATCTTGATTGTAATAATATGTTGGACATATTCCTTCACAAGGACCTATTTCAGGCACTATATAGCATTCTTCTGGTAGAAGCTCTGGATTACTAACCAAATAAATATAGCCTGTATTATTTGTCCTAACCCAGTATCCCTTCCCCGGTTCCAGAATCTCTGCGTTTGAATAGCCACCCGAAATAAATCCATAAACCGTGCCGGAAATCATAATGCCATCCGGGTCTTGTATCTCTGTGATATCTAAAGGAGTACTTATGCCTGATATGAGATTCCAGCCTTCACTCAAGCTTATGGTAAGTTCATTGATTGGTATTCCATCAATAGTGGTACTTCCAGCATTGCTGAATCGCAGCCAGTAGCCTTCACCAGAAGTAAGATACGATTCAGGTACATATGCCCCATTATATGAGTATAATGTTCCTTCTGTTGATTCAGGGAATAAGGTAATATATGATGCATCTTCTACATCAAGGGGAAGTCCTATAAGATTCCAACTGGCAAAGTATTCCAATTCCATTACCACTGAAGTGGTATTTGTTGCAAAAGTGAAATTATCAACTCCAAATACACATTCATGTTCAATGTCTTCTATAAAAAATTCATTAAAGCCATCCGTGTTAATCACACCATAAAAAGTGTGGCCAGGACCAGTATTTTCATCTAAGAATAAAACTCCATCCAGATAAACACCCATATCTGCATAATAAGGATTGGATTTTATCCAACATCCTATTCCATAAAGCAATGTATCACTGTTACCTTGAATATAATCCACACTTCCAGGAGGATAAAAGGGTGTAAACAACCCCCAGGTATTATCCATTCCCCAATTTGTATTGGTGGAAATATATTCATTCCCAGTCCAGGTAATTCCAGCATTCTCAATATATGGTGATGCATTGGTCTCTACACTATTTGATCGTACAGAATCCCATGCATTTCCTTCAAAATCTTCAATGATTTGTTCATACCCTATAGATTGAAGCATATTTAAATATTCGTATTCATTTGTGAATGTGTATACTTCACAAACTCCCATTTGAGTGAATGCAATTTTTATAGAAAGGAGAATAAAGAAGGTTTTTCTTTTTTGTACAAACAACATAACTTGAATTATTCATCAATCTCTTTGATTACAATTCTTTTCTTTACTACTTTTTTATGGTCTTCTTCCGAATGAGGTTCACCATCAAAATCATCAATATCAATGACCATCTTTTTTCCATCTTTCGATTTCCATTCAAGTTTACCATCGTGAGATGTAAAACTATCTGAATCAATTTTTCCCCCATTTACTGTTACTTTCATCAATGTATCACCATTTACAATCTCTTTTTCTACTCTTACATCAATTTCACGGTCGTTATCTCCATGAAAGGACATCTTATGTTTTCCATGGTCAAAGTGTTTTCCCATCATTTTGAAATGAGGTTTTCCAGAAAATCGAAACAGGCATACTGCTATAACAAGCAACAATAGGTATTTCCACAACAATTCAAGTTTTTCTTTTGTATTCATTTCAATCTCCATTTAAAGGATGTAAAAATTAGAACACTCTCCAATTTACCCCATCCCCCACTTTTTTACAAAGAGATGCCCTCATTCTCCCTTGAGATCAAACACCAGTACATACTGATAAGGCAGATTAGCTGAATTCGGAACCAACCGGTAACCTACTGCTGTCAGTTCCTTGACCACCTCCTCTTCCGCCAGCTTCATTTCATCCTTGGGCCCCACCGGCAATTCACCCTTCTTGAAATCAACAATGACAAGCCTTCTCTCCGGCTTAATGTATTTTTTCAGGTTCTCAAAATATTTCGCGCGGTGTTGGATATGATGATAGGTATCGCAGATGAAAACCAGGTCCACCCTTTCAGGGATTTTCGGATCATCCGGGTCACCCAGAATGCTTGTCAGATTGGGCAGTTTTTCCCTAACAGCCCGCGCATTCAGGTAGCCCACCAGGTTAGGCTCAATGTCAATCCCGTAAACTCTCCCCTCCTTTGCGAATTGGGCAAAGCGAACCGGGAAATAACCGGTGGCTGAACCGATATCGGCGATCACAGAATGTTTTTCAATACCGATGGCCTCTATTACTTCCTCAGGTTTCTGCCATTCATTCCTCGTCGTATCCTCAAAGATGCGGGCCCATTTTTCCGCATCATCAAAGCGGTGATGCTTGGTCCGTTCCTCTTCAGTTAGATCGTTGTGCTGTTTACCATGCTGTGCTGCTGCCACCGTGACCGCCAGCATCGTAGATATTAAAAGAAGTTTAACCGTGGTCGCTTTCATCTGTCTGCACGCATCAATTACTCTCATGGATTTCCACGGCTTTTCTATTCTACTGCACTCATTAATCTACCTCACTGATTTTACACTTCCAGGTTAGGTTTTACTGTGTTGAGCATCTCTTCAATTTACCCAGAGGAATCAATTTGGAGGCTATTTCAATTTACCCCATCCCCACCCCATCCCCACTTTTTTACAAAGAGGTGGGACAACAAAAAAACCCGTTACTCTGCCAAAAGCAAACAAATGGGCGGGGTTTGATGTGAACTAGTTTATAAAAAACCTATTTCGGATGGATGACTG
>Ga0187827_10009770_pt1 | contig 10099 bp, 11 predicted proteins | sample ETNtaG_39_FD_167969 | JGI IMG/M metagenome (GOLD analysis project Ga0187827, IMG submission 167969) | Marine microbial and viral communities from oxygen minimum zone, Eastern Pacific Ocean - ETNP2014_SV_150_PacBio MetaG (Illumina Assembly) | ecosystem: Environmental > Aquatic > Marine > Hypoxic... | reverse complement strand
TTCTCAAAGAGCATTTGAAAGAGTACACACCAGAGATGGCTTCAAAGGTGAGCACGGTGCCACCAGAGACGATACGTCGCATTGCCACCGAATTTGCCACCGAGGCGCGGGTGGGCAGCACGATAACCATTGACGGTCACACTCTCCCTTATCGACCGGTGTCAGCGATCATCTTCAAAGGCGGAGAGGGGCACGGGAATGCCTATCACACCTGTTTCGCGATCGCCCTGATTTCCGCCCTGGTGGGGGCGGCGGATGTGCCCGGGGGCACCCAAGGTTGGCCTGCCGTAACAATGGGTTATCCCGGCCGTGAAGACGAGGACCAGGGCGCCTTCAAATGGAGTGTCTTTAAAGGGCTGGATGGCTTCCTGCAGTGCCAGCGATTCGGTCCTCAAAGTGGCAAGACCAACAAGAATAACCCTTATCACGGACCATGGCCTATCCGAATGCCCGAATTGAAGCATCAGTTTGGACTTCTCGATATCCAGCCGGCCAGTAATTTCAAGTACATCATCGGCGGGTCTGACCGGGATGAAGTCTGGGAGAAACTGGGAGCGACAGGCGACTACAAGACCGAATTACTGTTCTTAAGCAAGAATCCACTCATGAGCATCGGTGATTGGGACGCCTTGGCCAACGCTCTCAAGAAGATACCATTTCTGGTCATCACGGAGCTCTTTAATACTGAGACCACCGAGGGTTTTGCCGACATCGTCCTGCCAGACACCTGTTATCTAGAGAAGGACAGCTGGAGTTCCGGGCTGTCCCAGAACTACAACCACGCCTGGGGAATGGATGACTGGGTCTATCACATCACCCAGGCAGTGGTCAAACCCGTTGGCCAAAGGAAAACCGGGGAGGATGTCACCTATGAGATAGCGATGAGATTGGGTAAAGAGTTGGGTCGAGACCTGATCAAGGAAACCAATGAAAGAACCCTGAGAAACGCGCCCATCAGTAAAGAAAATTGGCCGAAGGATTTGGATCGCAAACTGACCGCAGATGAGATAGGTAATGCATTCATGAAAAGCACATTCGGCCCGGAACACGACTGGGAATGGTTCAAGGAGCACGGCTTTATGCGCTGGCCCAAGCGGGTGGAGGAGGCCTATTGGATGTGGTTCAAGGATCTCAGGGTACCTGTTATTTACCTTGAGTGGCTGGCCCATATGAAGCCGGTAGTTGAGGAAATAAATGAAAAGACGGGGCTCTTTATGGACCCGGCGCAATATACGCCTTTGCTTTCATGGTTCCCCACCACTATTCATAAAGTGAAAGACCCAAAATACGATCTCTACTGCTATTCCTACCGTGATGTGCTGCACGCCGGCTCCCAGACCATGGAGCAACCCTGGCTGGACGAAGCCAGCCGAATGAACCCCTGGACTTACAGCATTACTATGAACACCGACACCGGCAGGAAGAAGGGCCTCAAGGACGGCGACACCGTCGAAGTGGAGTCATACCTCGGGCGAAAGGAAACAGGCACGGTCAAACTGATGGAAGGACACCACCCGTTAACAGTGGCCATCGCAGCTACCGCCGGTCACTTTGCCCAAGGTATGCCAATCGCCAATGGTAAGGGTTCTAACTTTAATAATCTCTTACCGATGACTTTTGAACATACCGACCCGGTCGCGGGTAATCTTGAGACCTGTGTCAGGGTAGGCATAAGAAAGATTTAGAAAAGGAAAGAGGAGCTACTATGAGATATGGGATGGTCATCGACCGCAAAAGGTGTATCGGCTGTTATAGCTGCATGATTTCCTGTAAACAATCACATGCCCTGCCCCCGGATGTGTTCTGGAGCCGGGTGCTAATCTCCGAAACAGGGACTTACCCGATGGTAACTAAACAAATCCTGCCCGTCCTCTGTAATCATTGTAAGGAACCGGCCTGCGTCAGCGCCTGCCCCACCGGGGCAACCGAGAAGAGAGAAGATGGCATCGTCTGGGTTGACGCTGATAAGTGTGTCGGCTGCCGCTACTGCCTGGTTGCCTGCCCCTACCAGATGCGTACTTATCATTCCGATAAACGCAAGGAATACTGGCCGGGCCAGGGCTTGACTGAACTGGAACGCTTCGGACGGGAAGTATTCTATCCCCTGCAACCTAACACGGTGGTTAAGTGTAATTTCTGTATGGAAAAACTGGAAGAGGGAAAGAACAATGGCTTGACAGTCGGCATCGACCGTGAAGCTTCTCCCACCTGCGTAAACGCCTGTCCGGTGAAGGCCAGAACTTTTGGAGACCTCGACGACCCGAACAGCAACGTCTCTAAACTGATTAAAGAACGTAAAGGCACCACCCTTCATCCCGAATATGGTACCGAGGCCTCAGTCTACTATCTGGATTAAAACACTATGCAGAATGTGGAATAAGGAGAAACAATTATGAAACCAAGTGAATGGATGGTCAAACCGACACCTCAAACAGAATGGATCCGGGGTAGGGGTATTCTCTTGTGGTTGGCTTTCTTCTTTATCGAACTGGGAGCCGGCACCTTCTTCGTAGGCACCTTCGTTAACAACCTCCCCGCAATGGTCATCGGCTGGATCCTCTGCGGGGTTATCGGCGGCGGCGTCCACATTCTCTACCTGGGTCATCCCTTCCGCTTCTGGCGCATGGTGAGCCGACCGACCAGTTCCTGGATTTCACGGGGCCTCATGTTTGTGGCCCTTTTCCTCGGCCTGGGCTTGGTACAAATAACCCTGGTCATGGGGGGAGGAACCGCCCCCATGCTTCTGGTGATACTGGTTGACCTGTTCGCTTTCCTGGCTATTATCTACGGCGGTTTCGCTATGAACTACGTCAACGGCATCCCCCTCTGGAATACCGCTTTACTTCCGGTACTATACGGGATTAGCGGCATCTGGGGTGGGGCCGGCCTGGCCCTGGGTATTGCCTTGAGCACCGGGGTAGGTTCTACACTGGGAGTGGCCCTTGAAGAGTGGGTACGAATACTGCTTATCGCCTATATCGTGCTGCTGGCAGTCTATTTCATCAGCGTCAGGTACACCAATATCACGGGCAAGCTTTCCATCCAAAGATTGGTCTCAGGTGAATATTGGCCCCTGATGTGGTTTGTGGTTGTCCTGCTGGGCCTGGTCTTCCCAGCCACCGTAGTCATCATCAGCCTGAATACCGGTATCGAAAATATGACCAGCATCCTTTATGCCACCATCTTCTGCGAGCTACTGGGCGATATTACCATGCGTTACCTCATCCTCAAAGACGGACTCTACAGCCCCCTTATCCCGTCCGCAGCTTACCCCACAGTCTAATCGAGGACAATATCAAAGAAACTGGGCCTGCCCAAAGAGTGGTGAGACCTGATGTAGTTGTGGCTTCTGCAGACCTAGGATTTTATATGGGCGGAGCCACCAGACAAGAATCCTGGTGGTTTAACCAAACAAACCTTTATTGGACACCAGAAAAACCCCAGTATCACTCCGCGGAAAAATAGCCCAGCGCACCAAAAGGGGGTCACACCCGCCCGTAATTTCAGACCAGAACGCCCCCGATTGCCCGCAATTTCGAAGAAGTCGAATCTATCACTTTTCCCAGGTACCTTGAGACGCTTCGAACAGAGGAGTATTTCCTGTCATTACTTCTCCTAACCTCTCGTCAATTTCGCCAATCAACTGAAGCTGCTGATCAATTCTGGAAATCAACAAAATCGAGGCTAAAAACTGGCTCCCCGAGTAGGACTCGAACCTACAACCTAGCGGTTAACAGCCGCTCGCTCTACCGGTTGAGCTATCGGGGAACGTATCCACCCAGACAAGCACCGGGCAAGGTAACAATCCGTTTTCTGGCTGCCGAGCCAGGGTTCGAACCTGGACTAAGGGATTCAAAGTCCCTGGTGCTACCGTTACACCACTCGGCATCCCATTTCGGCAGGTTATTTTAACAATCCTTCTTTAATGGTGCCGAAGGTCGGACTCGAACCGACACGGAGGTCACCCTCCAACAGTTTTTGAGACTGCCGCGTCTACCCATTCCGCCACTTCGGCCTGTGCTATTATTAAGTTATCCGCTCCTCTGTCATAACCAGCGCGTTTTATGGTGCCGAGGGGGAGAGTTGAACTCCCACGAGCTTACGCTCACCACCCCCTCAAGATGGCGTGTCTACCGATTCCACCACCTCGGCTCAAGTTGGCAGAATAAAAGGGCTCACACCCCACAACTGAAGTCTGAAACCCAAGTCTTCTGCACGTCCTATTATAGCCTTGTTTGCCTCCTCAAGCAATCCCCGATCTTTTCAGTTACCTCAGGCTCAACTGCGAGGAAGGCAATCCGGCATCTTGATATTTGTGAATATGGCGGATACAATTAAGCAGTATTATTTCGCTTCTATTGCCCAAAGGAGATGAAAGAAAAGATGGAGAATGTTAGAGGCCTCGGTATGAATATCGAAAGCATATTGGCCGCCTACAGGTCACCATTCGAGGATTTTCTGCAAAGCTATCTTGAAGAGAGAGTAGATGACCTGACCGCCTCTCACAGAATTGGCAGAGAGGTTGGAGATATTTTGAAGGAATTTGTGGGGGATTACGTGACCGGGGGAAAGAGGATCAGGGCTGCCCTGGTGGCTTTTGGATATGGGGCGGCCGGAGGGAAGAACGATGACAGAGCTTTCTCACTGGCGGCCTCAATAGAGCTGGTGCACAGTTTTTTCCTGGTGCATGACGACATCATCGATAAATCCGGTGTGCGTAGAAACAGGCCTACCGTGCATGAGGAATACAGGCGAATATATAAGGAAAATGGTCTACCGGGAGAATCCAGCGAGGCGGACCATTTTTCATATTCCATGGGTATTATCGCCGGGGACGTGTGTGAAACGTTTGCCTATGACGCCATTCTTTACAGTGAACTGAGCCCCGAAAAGATTGTCGAGCTTCTCAAAGTGATGCACAAAATTGTTAAGGAAACGGCTCTTGGGGAGATACTGGACATTGTAGCACCGCTTAAGGTCGGGATCACTGAACAGGAGATTCTGGACATATACACTTTCAAGACGGCCAAATACACAGTGGAGGGGCCTCTCCATTTAGGGGCAATCATGGGGAACGCTCCCGATAATATTCTCAAGGCTTTATCCGAGTACGCCATCCCGATCGGTATCGCTTTTCAGATAAAGGACGACATACTAGGAGTCTTCGGGACAGAAGAGGTGTTAGGTAAATCAATCACCTCCGACGTGGCGGAGGGCAAACAGACACTACTAACCATGAAAGCCTTTGAGAAGGCTAATCTCTCTCAGATTCAGCTATTGGAGCAATTGGTCGGAAATCCAGATATTGACTCGGCCGGCTTGGAAAAAGTCAGAGAGGTTATCCGGGAATGCGGGGCCCTGCAATACTCTGAAGAATTTGTGGGTACTTTGATCGACCGGGGAAAACGAGCACTGGTTGATGCCCCAATACCCGACGATATCAAGAGTATTCTGGGAAGTCTAGCGGATTCCCTGCGAGACCGGGAATACTAATAAAGGATGGCACTGGAAAACCAGCGTTCAATATCGGCAACGCTGCTAATCCTGGTTTCTTGTAAGAGGGAAAGATCTACTTTGTTGTGACCGAGGAGCCGCGAAGATGGACATGTCGAATATTCCGAATCATATAGCCATAATCCCGGATGGCAACAGAAGATGGGCCAGGCTTCACGGGGTGCCAACGATAGAGGGTCACCGGGAAGGTGTAAACCGGGCCATCGAAATACTGGAAACGCTCTACGAACACGGAATACCCTTTTTCACTTTCTGGGGCTCATCATTATCCAACCTCACAACCAGAACTAAAGAGGAGATTTTTGCACTTGAGCAGCTGTATGTTCTCCAATTCAAGAAGCTGGTCGAGAACCGGCAAATTCATAAAAAGAGGGTGAAGATAAGGGTTCTCGGCCCCTGGGAGAGTGTTCTAGGCAAGAAAGCAGTATCATCCATCCGAAAGGCCGAAAAAAAGACTGAGCACTACGGTGATTTCTCATTAACTTTTCTGATAGCTTATGACGGAATCGAAGAGATGATCAGGGCAATGGAGCAGATAGCAAGCGAGGCACGGGAGAGCCGAGACCTGGTCATAAATTCGGAGCTGCTAAAGAAGCATCTGTATACTCGGGAGCTTCCACCTGTTGACCTGGTCATCAGGACGGGAGGAGAACCCCATCTGAGTGCGGGCTTTATGATGTGGGATATTGCTGAATCCCAGCTTGAATTTTCTGAGAAACTCTGGCCCGACTATACAAAGGATGATTTTGCTGCAACTATCAGCAAGTTCCAGAAGCGAGAGCGCCGTTTTGGTACCTGAGCTGGTGACACAACCTACGACTATTTTTACGAACCCGGATCAGGTTTCGAGGAAAAACGAAAATGGCAGTTCAGACTCAGAGGTGTATTGTTCTGCAAGGGCAGTTTCACTATTTTTTGAATGGCCGTGAAACAATTGCATGATTACCGCTGCTGTCGGGCCGGGCAAAAGAAAAAGACAGGGGAAAACAGCTATCATGACCAATCAGAACGTGAATGTCCGTCCCGGCCTACCCGAGAATTGGGGGCAACTAAGCCCGGGAGAGAAGAGGGAGCACAGGCTCAACAACTATCTTAACACTCAAGGGATAGATTTCGTCAGTCGGGCGGCGGAAGAAGCCTACCAGTTGAGAACTCAGCGGATGGTGGCTGTGCTAAATATCTAGGAGCCTGATATGGTTCCGGTTAATCTGCCCGTGGGCAATCTGCCTCTTGCTCTGGCCGGGCCCAACTCCTTTACGGCGTTCTACGAGCAGGAAAAGACGCTTGAAGATTAGCAAAGTTTAACGAGCAATTCTCGGAAGAGCTGGAATATTTTGCCGGCCCGGCTGTCAATTCGAGCAAAGCCTTGGAGATACTCGACTACAAGATTTACGCCTGGCCGAGGCACGGCATCGCTAAAGATGCCACCGGATGGCAGTACATCGAGGGTGAGTACATGATGGAGGGCGAATATGACGACCTGATTCGCGATCCCTCGGATTTTTGGCTTAGAACCTACCTGCCCCGGGTATTCGGCACATTTGAACCTTTTGAAGCGTTCCAGCCGTTTACCAACATCACGGAAAACATCCACCTGGGCAGTTATTAGGCCTCCTATCTACTTCGCCGGTCCAAGAAATGCTACAAAAAATGATTGACGCCGGCAAAGAACAGCAGAAGCTGACCCAACTTACCGCAAAGTATGCCGGTATGGGAGTAGCTCACGGTTTCCCGGTGATGGGCAGCATTTTCTGTACGGCACCCTTCGATACCCTTTCAGATACCTTGAGAGGCACCAAGGGAATCATTTCCGACATGTTCCGCCAGGCCGGATAAGCTGTTGAAGGCCCTGGACGTTATGGCTGATTTGACCATTAGCGCCGCCCTGAAATCCCTTGCGATCAATAGAGCCGTCATGGCCGGTTACCCCCTACACAAGGGGACCGACGGCTGGATGTCACAGAAGCAGTTCGACACATTCTACTAGCCATCCATGAAGAAGGTTATGGACGCCCTCATTGATGAGGGTCTGATCCAGCGTCTATTTGCCGAAGGTGGCTACAACACCCGTCTTGAAAGTGTGAACACCTTTCCAAAAGGCAACGTACTCTGGCATTTTGATCAGACTGATATGTTCAGAGCAAAGGAGATACTGGGAGACAAGTGCTGTATCCAAGGTAACGTCCCATCAGCGATGACAATTACCGGCCACGCCCGGATGTTAAGGAGTACTGCCGCAAACTGATGGAAGGCTGTGGGAAGGACGGCGGATTTATCCTGTCGGCCGGAGCTGTGGGCAACGACGCAAAACTGGAGAATATACGGGCGATGCTGGAGGCGGTAAGAGAATACGGGGTATACGGAGCCACTCCTCAGACCAGCCGGGCTTGACGATATTCTTCCTGAGATAATTCCGCTTTCAGTGAGACGCTCCGCCCCAACCCGGCCGAAGGCGTCTCCTCGAGTGTCCGACCGCCAAATTCAGGATTATCCTGCTTCCGGCCGTCGGTGTCATTATCAGCTTCATGTGCCCGTCTGCTGCTCTCCGGTTGGCCATGTAAGGAGCGCGGTCTCTCTATTACGAAACCTCCGTTTATGCTAGACTATTTCCACATCGGTTGAGCTTGAGGGAGACAAATGATGGCAGATGAGAAAAGCCAGAAGGAAAAGACGAAGGAAATAGTTGCTCTCTTACCCAGAGAAAACTGTGGCAAATGCGGGTTTCAAAATTGCGGTAGTTTTGCACTGGCCGCAGTTGCGGGGGAGGTTTCCCTCTTTAGCTGCCGCAAGAATCCTTCGGCCGGCTACCAGATAAGTAAGATCCTGGGGATAGAGGTGCCTGAAAGAGTCAAGGTACGGGCCGACTCCCCCGAATCTCATCGTCACGGCAAACATCGGGGTAACGGGCATCGATCAGGGCATCATGATCATCGCCATGGTCACGCCAAGAGTGATAGAAAGCTTCGGCACTCAGGCGGCCACCATTCGATACTACGCGGCCACACGATAAGAAAAATTCTCCGCCATCTGGTGTAGATTTACCCATCACGGTGACCGCCGGTAATCGTCTCTTCGAAATGGGGTAGCAAGTTTTTCGCCAGTCTCACTGTTATTCGCGGCGGGCTGAAAGGCATGCTTGAGAACTGCACTATCCATTGGGGTGAGCCCCTGACCGACCTCCAAGGAGCCGTCCCTGACGGCTTGATAGTCTTTTCTGAGCACGGCGACTTTGAGCAGATGAGGCGTTTCAATTCCCATATGAGTAACGTTGCCTCGGGCATTATTTATCCGCTGAATGAAATAGATTTTGTACGGGGAGACATACCCGAATGAATACAACCAGCTACCCATCGGGGGAGATGAAGAAAACGATTACATCACCGTCTCACCTCAGGCCAGAACCGGGGGATAAAATATCACCACGGCAATTATGGCCGCCAGAACAGCACCACTGACCGCCTGAGCCGGCGAATGAGACTCCAGTTCTATTCTGGCCCAAGCCGTTAGAGGGATCAGAGCTATCGTGGCGGCAGCTACCCAGCCGTATAACATGACCAGCACTATTGACGAAGCAGCAATAAAGCCGGTATGAACACTTATCTTCCACCACAGGTTGATAAACATAAATACCAGAGCCGTTGTCAGCACCGCGGTAAAGGCTGCTACCAGCACCGGGGGGGCTTGAAGGTAGGAGAGGACAAAATAGCCGGCGAGAGCGGAAAGACCGGCCGTCAGGTAAATCTTGGTCCTCGGCTGGCGGGCGTCGGTGAAGATATTATCGATTCCACCGCTCCGAACCAGATATATGATAACCAGAAAAATCGGCAATATACTCACAGCCGTTGAAATAGTTGCCCACTTAATGGCATCAATGGTACTGGCCGTCGATCTGAATGAAAATAAAAGGATTATTGCCAGGCTTATCAAGAAGGGATTCAAAATATTCGAGGTTAGGTTAGCTATGCGCTGCCTGGTATCGGATTGCCTTCGCATCGACAGATCTTCAATTCTACCGGAGCTAAACATGCTTTAATAATAACCTATTCCGGCCCTTCTGCCAACTTACCCTCCAGATGGTCTTTAGGCAACGACTGGACAGCTTACCGCGTTTGGCCGCTTTTTCGGGACCTCCAGAAAGGGCGGGCAAGCGATTTTCAGAAAGCGGAAAATCCCCGAGAAATTCCAGATGTAGCTTCTCTTAATTTCGTCGGTCAGGTGGCGGTACTATCCGACGCATAATCAAAATATGGTAAGATTTACACCATGAAAGCAGTTATCCTGGTGGGAGGAAAAGCAACCCGACTCGAGCCTCTTACGGTCAACACTCCAAAAGCGATGGTCCCGGTGCTTAACACGCCCTTTCTGGAGCAGGTTATCCACTTGCTGAGCCGGCACCAGGTTAAAGAGATGGTCATGGCTCAAGGTCACCTGGCCCAGCCTATCGAGGGCTATTTCGGCGACGGCAGCCGGTTCGGAGTCAGGCTGTACTACTCCATCGAAGATTCTCCTCTAGGATCAGCCGGAGCGGCTAAAAATGCAGAAAAGTATCTGGATGGGACCTTTCTGGTAGTAAATGGTGATATCG
>Ga0187827_10009764_pt1 | contig 10101 bp, 8 predicted proteins | sample ETNtaG_39_FD_167969 | JGI IMG/M metagenome (GOLD analysis project Ga0187827, IMG submission 167969) | Marine microbial and viral communities from oxygen minimum zone, Eastern Pacific Ocean - ETNP2014_SV_150_PacBio MetaG (Illumina Assembly) | ecosystem: Environmental > Aquatic > Marine > Hypoxic... | reverse complement strand
CTTCAGCATTATACGCCGGCATAATAACAATAACCTTTTTCTTGACACTCATCGTGGATAATTGAAATGCGTCATAAGTTCTTTTGTCTGGTGGTTCTCCTCAATACTTTTATACTATGCTTCCCGGGAGGTAACCATCTTCTGTATTTGAATTCCTTATACACATCGTAACCTTCAATTTCTGTCACAGTCACTATATACTCATCATCCACCACGGGCCAGAATCGCCCCTTTTTGCTCGAGTCGTCAGTCATCACCAAAATATTTTGGTGTGACAAGTGCCATTCATTGAACTCGAAACCACCATCTATTTTCTCCACAGGAATCTTTTCTTTTTCTATTAGAAAACTCAATGCATCCCACTTTACCCGATTAAAAGACATGTAATCACGTGTACCGATGACCCCGAACATAACAATTGGGAATGTACAAGAGATTAAGTTTTTTATTTAAATTTTAAAACAATAATAATTCTTTTCACTTATAATATTAAGAGCCGAAATAATGGTAATGATCATGAAAGGGAAGTACAAAGTCAAATACTTTGCGTGGGGATATAGAAAAAGATATGGAATAAATGAAATTAGCATAATCATAAATGGGAAGAATGGAGGGAATATCATTTTTCCACTTAAAACTAAGGGTGTGAAACAATTATTTTTCGTGAGAATAATAATATTGAGGAAGGAGATAAAACTAATTGCTCCAATAATAGAGACAATAAACCAAAAAGCTATTCCAGCTACAAAAACTCCTGGAATTTCGTTAGGACTAATGCCTGTATTATATAAGGGACCTATTCCAAAATCGTAAATATTGTAACCGACAAAAGGCATGTACCAAATACCGCCGCCCATCACACCCTGCTTGCTTCTTAAATATATCTTTATCCCTAGAATTAATATAATTAATAATAATGCAAATGTTAATAGAACGTAATTAAAAAGTTTAATTTCCCTGCTATAAAATGCTTTAAATGTATAAGGAAGGGCTATGGGTGATACAAATATACCTAAACTTAAAGTTGTAGTAATTAGATGATAACTCATTTGCTTAAAAGTAGCATAATCTGGATTTAATAGTTTTTGCAATGTGCTCCAATTATAGGTTCTTGAAAAGTATGCTCCAGGCCAATCTAAATTAAAATATGTTACAGCATAAAAGTATATAAATATGAATGACCCCATTAGAGTAAAAGGTAAAATTCCAATTATAATATTTCGAATAGTTTTTTTCGTGCCAATTATGTAGAAAATTGAAAATGCAATTCCTATTGAAACACTGGTTTGTTTTATAGCGCATGCTATAATCGAAAAAATCACTCCTAAAGCATACGAATTAATAGTACGAGTTTTGAAATATTTAATAAACCAATAGAAACTTAACAGCATGAAGAAAGTAGTAGGGACATCTGTGTGAAATGAATTTGACCCATTGAGATAAATCGGATTCATACCAAATAATAATGACCCAATAATCGCAAATTTCTTTGAATTTGTCATTTGCATTAAAATTTGGTGCATAGCAATTATCCCAAGTCCCCCAATAATTATACCTATAAATCTTAATAGTGTAAGTGAAAAACCAAATATCTTAGAAGCAAATGCACCTATATATAATTGAAAAATAAATATCGATCCTCCAGCGTTTGGAGAATAGATTCTATTATCTAAAACATAATTTTTTACCATTTTTGCATATGCCCAATCATCATTTAACGTGAATTCCCCGATTGGATTTATCAGCACTTCTGCTAACCCAATAATTAGAAGTAAAGTATATAAATAGTTATTCCTATTAATGTGATTATTCACACTTTCGGCATAATTCTTTAAATTCATTTGAGTGCCTCTGTGATCCAAAAGGCTAATATTATTATTGTATGATATGGTCTTATTTTCTTACCATTTATTCTTTTTCGTGGCCAATACTTTACGTTTTCACACTTATAACCATATCCTCCCTTAATTATTCTAATCATAATTTCAGAATCTGTTTCGAAACCATGTGATAATAATACAAGTGATTTTATTACCTCTCTCCTTAATAATTTTATGCCGCATAATGGATCATGAACATCAGAATTGAATAATATTTTAAAAACAAATGTCATTACCTCGCGGCCAAAATAATATAAATAATTATCTATATATTGATATTCTCTACTTCCTATTATAGCATCAATTCCAGGTCTCATTAGAGACATCCACTCAACAATAATAGAAATATCAACTTCCTTATCTGCATCAATTATTGCAACATATTCTCCTACTACATATTGTAGTCCTTTATAGATAGCGCTTCCTTTGCCTGTATTTATGTCATTATAAATAATCACATAGTTACTTTTTGAGTTTTCCATCCTTTTCAATTTCTCTATGGTTCCATCTGTGGATCCATCATCAACAATTATGACCTGTTTATTTGATTCATTTAAATCAAGCAAATCGATAGCATCAACAACTGCTTCAATATTATTCGCCTCGTTTAAGACTGGAATAATTATTGAAAGAATTATTTTTTGCAAATCAATAACTCTTTACGACTTTAACATCAACTATCTAGAGAAACTACTTGGCAGGTGAATAGTATTCTCGAAGACTTAATAATCTTTATCACTTTATCAGTAATAATGAAACGTCATTGATCCTATCAACAAACGATTACATGCACATTCATCCTCTCTAAGCCAAAAGTTGATTAACAATTGCGTCGATGACGCCATTTATTCCCTTCTCGAAGGTTACTTCCCCTTCTGATGAGGTCGCTAAGGCTAGAGCTTCTCAAGCTGTTAAGTTTGGATTGCCGTCGAAACCCATAAGAAATTTGCCGTTAACTAATACTTTCGATTTTCTATTATTTTATCCATTGAGAAATACTAAACAACGGTAGCCCGAAAGGGATTATTTTGCGCTTCTCCAATAGAAGAAGGCTATCCACCTCACGGTTTATGTCAGAAATAGTTGTACAGTGGTAATGTCCGCTGAATCTGGCGATACGGCGGCCTAATTTATATAAGGTATTTTCTGTTGGTCCAGAAATAATCAGACTACCTCCTGGTACTAAACACTTTATTATTCGAGCCACCAATTTCTGGTAGTCTTCGTTGTGCTCCAGAGAATCCAGTGCAAATATGAGGTCAAAGTGTTCTTTAGGCAATTGTTCAAGCTTTATTCTGGCGGGCTTTAGACCCAGATGGTTGAGCCAGTCTAGTGCAAGCGGATTGTTTTCTACATAGCGGTAGTTGATCGATGCTGGCAGTAAAAATCTTAATTCGGCAGTACCACAACCGAAATCCAGAATGTTTGTTGTTTGTTTAGATGAGAAGAAGACTGACTTCTGTAAGGCTTTTTCAAAAAAATTTACTGCTTCAAACAACCTCAGCCAACTAACATAGGCGGCAAAAATATTGCTATGACAATAAGATGGCAAGCAAGTTTCTGCCCACTTTTCAATATCGGTCTCCAAGTTTAGCCTACCCTTAAGCTCCCTTCGACGATTTATTACATATTTAAAACTATTCATATCAACTTTAACCCAACTACAGGACCTTAAACATAGATATGGTATAATCTTCTGAAAAGTACCGATAAACCAAAACCACTCAGTACTAATGAATCAATCTTTATTAAGACCTTTCCTATTGTATTGACTTCGTTATAAACGGGGATTACAATAGATAAAATCAATATTCCTTTTTTAAAGTATTTCTATTAAGAAGAAATCCACAAATGTCAGTTAATAATATTATTATATTCAGTAATCCGGCATCTAATCTTTTTATATATGCAGGTTTTAAAACCTGATACAAACCAAAAAATGCTATTATAATAACTAATGAATCAATAGGATAGCGATAGCGCGGCCACGGAGCAATTAGATCGATTGCAACATGAAATGACGATTGAATTAATATAAATAATATTAGAGATAAGCCTAATTTATTATTCTTTATGGTCACAACTGTACCTACTAGAAAGAAAGGCAATAATATTCCGAATGTAAGCATCCCACCTAAATTATATTTTAAACTACCAGCTATCATTACGGAACCCTTGAATTTGGATTCCCGAAGGACCATCGGTGCCCAGTAAATAGACAATCTCTGCAGCATCTTGTCAAGTGAATTAAATAATAATAAATTATTATCTTTATTATTATCAAAATATTTTTTGTTGAGTTTCTTCTGACCCTCATAATCCAAATTTTTCTTTGATAAGTTTTTTATAGTTTTATGACTTATGCTAATATCATATAATTTAATTATATCAATTAAAGGTTTGGTGACACGTTCAGTTCGCGTTGTTAGAAAAACAAATCTATCATATACTACATAATTTCGAATGGCCCAAGGGATTGACAATACAACGACAATTGTAATAAATATAATAAACTTTTTCAACCCACCTAGCCTACATGAATAATTGCAAGTAATTATTGAAATAAAGATTATTGGAATGAATAATATATATCTTTCATCTGTATGAATTAAAAATGTAAATGACAATGGGAACAGTATAGATTTCAAATCTATTTTTTCCCTTTTAATTTCATAAACCATTAAAAGGATTACTAATGGAACAAACAGCTGCAACATATTCTCTTTCATTACCCTAGGGATATAAACCATAAAATAAACATAAATGATACTCCAGATTGATGACAGTATTCCTATTTGTTTATTGAAAACCTCTTTCCCTAAATGATAGATTACAATACAAGTCAACGAACTAAAGATAACATTTAGAAACATTATTACCTTTATTTGATCTCCAAATAGAAGCATCATTAATGAAATAACTAAAGGATATCCTGGACCTATGATATGGGCATTGTATTGTTTTCCATATATATTTACATCTAACTTTGATATATCTGGTATCCATAATCCTTGGCTAATTATATTTTTTGCGTATGTTAGATAAATCCAGTCATCCCAGAAGCGGAACATCCGATCAAAAAACTGTGGCATTATCAAAAAAAAGAGAAATCTTACAATGAATGCTATACAAAAAATTGCAATTATTAACCTAGTATTTTCCTTCATTAATTATTCATGTTCTGACAAGTCCAATTCTTTTTATCAATCCTATTACTGACCCTACCACATATCCAGGCGCCTTTACCAAATCAAGAGAAAGACCAAGCAAGCTAACCTTTATCCATCTAAATGGTAATAGATAGGCTGTTCCTACCTTACGATTAAGCGGTAGCAGAATACCGCGATATAGTATTGAGGCCAATATTACTCCGCTAAGATACATTTTTGTTATGTGAGGAACATAGAGTACCGCATCCTCCATCCACCCGGCAATGACAGCATTCCAGTTAAATACCGCTATTGTGATAAAAATAAGTGCTACCAACTGTAGCGTGCGAGAAAACAACGTTTGGGACACGTTCCGAAAGAATAGATAATGTACCAACTGGTAGGCCAGGAAAAGAAACACTAGAGCAATGAGATAAATTTTGGTTACGTGGGGGATAAACAAGGGATTTGTGTCCCACCCGCCTATGAGGTGGTTCCATTTTGGCAGAATAATGGCGGACAGAATGAGCAAAAGAGTCAAGTAAGCATCCTTCACATTGCGGAGGATATTCAACCGAGAAGTGTGGTAGGCAGAAGTAAGGTATTTTTTAACCGTGCTGGAAAAATTGCCAGGGAGACCAGCGTAAGTAACAACTAGTTCTTCTGGTTTGTGGATGTTGATACCACTCCTCATTAATCGTTCTCGCCACTCGATATCCTCGCCCATTCTTACATGTTCCAAGAATCCACCAGAATCGGTGAATACACTCTTCTTGATCAATGTACCGGGCACTGTGTGATGCCCGATCCTTCCGTAAGTGGCCGCCCGGAGAGCTTTCTGAAAGGGTGATGCGGCTTCAAATCGTGTTACACCAATGACCACATCAGCATGGTAGGCCTGAATCAAATGCTGATATCTCTCCAGCCAGTCCTTTTCAGGTACAGTTTTGCAATCAAGGAAAGCAATCCATTTCTCATTTGCGAGATCGACTCCAATATTTCGGGCTTTTCCAGGATAGGCCTTTTTTTCATGATGGTAAATAATGGGAACAAAACCTTCAAAATTGTTAATCAAATCAAAAACCAAATTATCAGTACTAGAATCAACAATAACTATTTCATTTGGGACCAAGGACTGATTATTAATGATAGAAAGAAGTGGACCCAAAGATGTGGTATCATTTCGAATGGGAATAACAATACTAATGTTAAAAGGTTTAAATTTGTTCAATTATTAATAAAATAACTAAGAAAAAGATTAAATATTTTGTCTAAATTTATCTGGAAGGTGTTTTATATATATATTCCATACTAATGGAAATTTCCTAAAAGCTAGTCGAATTTTCTCTCTTAAAATAATAGGATGATGGTTAATCTTGTGAAAATTAATATGATCAAATTTTTTCAACAAAGATGTTTTATTACTTAATTGTTCTAAAACACCTCTTTCACTCCCTTCTTCAAATTCATAATACCAAAAGTTTGAGTTATCATCAATGGAAGAAAGATAATTTAAAATATTATGAGCGGGATAAAATGTTCTGTCAGAGATAATTCTATAACAAATCGGAAAAGCAAATACCCTCTTTGTACGAACTAATTTAAGATGTGCTCTAAATGAGCGAATAGTATAAGTAATGGGTTCGTTGTTATAATTTTGACTTAGAAAATATGGGATATTAGCTACTAGAATTGGATTCTCACCTAAATTGACGGTTTGTAATTGATTGTTAATATCATTCATAAGAAATTGTCTTATTTGCCAAGCAGAACAAAAATTATTAACTTGAATAACCATAGAAGAAATCCATAAAATGGATATTATCGTTGGGATAAATATTAACCTTGTTCTTAACATTTTTGAAAAATAGTAACTAAAAAGAATACTGATTAATAAGAAACTAGGTAACATCATTTTATTATAAGGACCAAAGGTTAAAGATGGATAACCCGAGAGCAGAAAAATTGAGGAACAAAACATGAGAGATATTATAAACATCCAAACATACAATTTTTCAGTTTTATTAACTTTTTTATGAAAGTATTTCTTTTGCATCAGAAAATAGAATATAACCACACAAACTCCAACAACTAGGACGTTCCAATTCAATAGGTGAGGAATTACTTCAAAAAGCAACAAAGGAAATTCTAGAAAAATAGTTATAAAGTAATATATACATTGAAAAATTGATTTCATGGATATAGGTGTATATCCATAAATCATAGATTCTGTAAATGGTAGTAGTTTACTAATAAATATCTTAAACAAAACATAACTGAAAACTATAACTAAAACTGGACTTACAAATCTAACAGTTAAATTAAAATTCTTTGCCGTTAACTTACTTTTTACAGATTTAATATAAATGAACGGAAAGAAACACGATATTATTAAATATCCTATTATATATTCGACTGTAAAAAGTGAAAACAGTAAAAATAAATAGGATGATAAATAACGAATTACACCGCCTTTTAATAAATATACGGTCAATATATATATGTGTATAGACCAAAATGTGAGCGATAAAACGTTCCCTCCAACCTTATATGGTGAATACACAATAGCTGATGCACTAATAATATAGGGAGAGAGTAAAAGAAAGATAATTCCTACCTTTTTATCAAATATTTTAATTAAGAATTTATATATAATTAAAAGCGTAATAATCCACACGGTCATTTGTGTAATAATATATAAATAGTAATTATCTTTGTATACTGTAGCCATAAAATATTGGGTTAACCCATAAAAGAATCTTTCAGGCCTTGGTCCAATTAAATTTGACAATGGGAGACTGTTATTTATTGCTTGTACAATATAACTTAATTCATCATCTAAGCCGGGTCCGCCATAAAGAACATGCTTAACATAAACTAATATATATATCAAAAATAATATAATTATCATCGGAGTAAATGATAATCCATAATTTCTCATTACATATAATTTAAAAAAATTGTTATATAATTTATTAACTAATTTCATTTTATTAGTTTGAATAAGTTCATATAATTAGCATACATGTTAAAATATTCTAATAATCTATAATTTTTATATTACAGACTTCCTTCAAATGAAAATTTTCTTGTTAAATAATTATAACTAAACATCATTCCTATTACAATCAATTTAGTAATAGGTTGATAATCCATAAAAAACTCTACTTTCGTGATATAATGAACAAAAATGCTACTCCATAATAGACCAATTACCCAAAATGTTATCACAAATTTTAATACACTTTTAGTTCCTCTCGCTTGATCAAATACTATAAAATTTTGTAAAGTTAAGTTGATTAACATACCTAACGAATATGATATGATCTGCGAAATAGAAGGTTTTAAAAATGAAACCAAAGTCAAATACAAAATAAAATCACAACTCGTAGCTGTAAACGAACTAAAAAAAAATCTAATAACTTTTCTTAATAATTTCAAAGGTTACTTAAATTATTATTTATCAATTTCTTTTTATATATAATTTAAAATTAATAATTTCCCTCGTAATAATTTTCTAAAATCATAAAACTTCTCTCTTTTTAATTTCTTCCATAATCTTTCTAAAACGACAGTATTCAATTATTCCCGGAGCTTTTCGGACCTGTTTCGGATCCAAATCTTTATGATCTATTTGATTCAATGAAATTCCCTTTGAGAATTCTTCTGCTATTCTGGCTGTTTCACTAGATATTAACTTAAGCAAAATTAAATCGTTTGCTCTAAATGAAATATCTATTCTGTATTGAACCTTTTTCCTATCTATAAGCGGTCCCGAATCCACACCTCCATTCAAGCTAAATATACTGTACCCATTTAATTCACTATTCCCATCATACATACACCAAAAAGCTGAATGCGCACCTCGGTAATAAGGTACATAACCAAGGTGTGATCCAATTGAGACCTTCTCCGTTGGTATTTCTCTTACTTGTTTGTTAATCCAATACGGTGTGTGGCAAATAAAATAGCTGGGTTTTATCTTTCTTAAAAATTCCAATGACTCTTTTGATTCATATTCCATAGTTTTTATATAGGGAATATCTCGGTCTTTCAAGGTATTAATAATTTCCCCCATACTTATATCCCCGTAAAGCGCCTCCCAGACTTTACGATCTGAAGTTGAGTCCATTATTCGATGAACCAGTGATACAGTGATCTGCGAAAATCTTTTTAATAAACCATGCTTTCTTATGATGTGTATTTCTTGCTTAACTCTTTTATTCCAATTATTCTTATTACAAAAAACTACGCCTGTTATCTCACATCCAGACGCTAAAACCATCTTAAGCGTGTTTAGGCATGGTAGGTATTCGGTTGTCAATACTACCGCTGATTTTTTTCCTAAGGTTGATGGTATGCTAAATCGACTCATTTTAATCCGTTTGATTTAGGATCAAATTTTCCTTTTTTTACCAAAATTGTAAACAACCTCTCTCCGCAAACGCCGAACTTGGTAATCAATAAACGCTCGTTTCCATCCTTTCCCTGCGCAATAATTAGCAATCCTGTGCGCATTCATGTTTCCTTCTATACATATACGACCATAAACCTTCGTACTTGAACTGCCCGCATAATTTCCTTGATACGGAGTAGAGGTGTAAATCTCTTTCAATCCTAAACTACTTTCCTGAAGTATTATCAAGGTCTTTTTACGAACCTCTCCTCCTGGAACTGAAAAACTATCCACTTCATCAGCTATAATCTCTTCAAGAATCAACTTACATGTTTTTACCTCTTCACAAATCTGATTCTTATTTAACTGATGGAAGGGGTTAGGGTGGCTATGACTGTGGGCTCCAATCCTATGTCCCATGGCATATAAGGATTGTATTTCATTGCTTGTTAAAAAACCATCTTTTCCTATGAATTCACTGACAATAAAAAAGGTCGCTCCTATCCCTCTCTCGGCAAGAAACTCTCCTGTTAACATAGAAGATCCACCTCCATCATCAACAATAACGATCTCGTAGTCTATACCCTCAAGTGTCATGGTGAGAGTATTAAAAAGAGAGGCAATACTTTTCTCTTCGTTAAAGACAGGTATAATGACCGAAAGTTCCACTAGTTTT
>Ga0187827_10009763_pt1 | contig 10102 bp, 6 predicted proteins | sample ETNtaG_39_FD_167969 | JGI IMG/M metagenome (GOLD analysis project Ga0187827, IMG submission 167969) | Marine microbial and viral communities from oxygen minimum zone, Eastern Pacific Ocean - ETNP2014_SV_150_PacBio MetaG (Illumina Assembly) | ecosystem: Environmental > Aquatic > Marine > Hypoxic... | reverse complement strand
AACCGCGCCTCTGACTTGCCGTGTTTGATGAAGCGAGCGCCATAGAACTTGTGGTATTCGTCCCACTTCAAGAAGGAGTAGTAGGAGGCGTGCAATGCGACAACACCCACTCCCTCTTTGACCACTGCCAGGAGTTTGTCCTTCTGCGTCTCCGTCAATATGTCTTTAGTCGACTTATGACAGTGGTACATGAGGATGACGTCGGGGCGTTCCGGCGCATCGAGAAAATCACCGTTCCAGGCGGTGCTTATTTTCATCGGACGCTGTCGTGGCAACGCCTCGCTGAGGATACCGCCAACGCTTTTGAAATCGTGAGCGAAACCACCCAACCACAGGGCAACCTTCAAAGGCTCGCGCGGCGCGACTTCGGCTGAACCGAGGACGGTGATCGAGCACAGCAGCATGAGCAAGATGTTTCGTGCCGGTTTCATTTGAGGCTTTTCGAGACTAGCGATCTTCACCAAAGCCCTTTGGTGTTCTGGTTGCACGGAGAATGGCCATCAATTCCTCTCGCAGTCTTTTCTTCGTTTCCGCATGTTCTAATCTGTCAGCAAGGTTGGTCCACTCGTTCGGATCATTTTCGTGATCGTAGAGTTCCTCTTCAGCATTGCCGCAAAGTGTATAGCGGTAACGCCGGGAACGAACCGAGAAATGTGGATTGGCATTGCCGTCCCGGATGCCCATCAAGGCCACCGAAGGCCCATTCCATTCTTCACGTTGAGGGCTCTCCAGAAAGGGTCGAAGCGAATGACCCTCGAGACGAATGTCACTGCGGCCCTTATTGGGATGCTCGGGAAGGCCGCACAGATCCGTCAGCGTGGGATAGACATCGATCAATGAAACAGGGTGACTGCAACTCCGGCCGTTTCCCCGTCCCCCTGGCAGATAGACGAAGAGCGGAACCCGTGTGGACTCGTCCCACAGATGCCACTTCTGGATGCAATTCTTCTCGCCCACGTGGTATCCGTTGTCACCGGTCAGAACCACAATCGTTTTATCGCGATAGGGACTCGCTTCAAGAGCGTCCAGCACTTTGCCGATCTGATCATCCACAAAAGCCATGCAGGCCAGATATGCCTGTACCCATTCTTTCCACGCTTTTACACCGCCGGCTTTAGTCAATGCGTCATACTTTTTGAAACCCCATCCCCATCTCTTGCGCAGAACCGAAGCGCAATCGGCCAGATCATCCTTCAAATACGGCGGGACTTGAATATCCTCCAGGGGAAACAGATCGAAGTATTTCCTGGGAGCGTAGAGCGGCGTATGCGGACGAATGAAGCCGACTCCCAGGTAGAAGGGGCGATCATGCTTCTTCTTCAGTATGTCAATCGCCCAGTCAGCCGATATTTCGTCCGGCGTTTTGTCGCGGTCTTCATCATTCATGTACCGAAATGGCTTTCTGTTTTCATAGTACCATCCTTTCGCACCGGGTATCCCCGGGAGCGCCCCTTTCTGCCAGTGCGGTACATTGGATAGGGGGCCGTAGTTGAGATCACGATGCATGTGAGCGGGGAGATGCTTGATCCACGTCTCATACTGCGCCGGGTGAGGCGTGTTGGCCGGCTTGCCCTTTCCCGTCCAGGGCCAGGGGCCGTAGTCGGGCGCGATCCCGTACGCGGTGTAGAAATCTCCGCCGGCCCCCTCGTGCAGCAGCTTACCAGTGCCGTAAGTGTTGTATCCGTTGTTGCGGAAATGGAGTGGAAGCGGCACGCAGCCTTTGAGCCCACGAACCGAACGCCACCTGGCAAAACCGTAATCATTCATCGTCTGAGGGTACAATCCAGCGAACAGGCATTTTCGCGAAGGCCCGCACACCGGCACGACCACATGGGCATTAGTGAAGTTCACACTCCGCTTTCGAAGCCGGTCCATGTTCGGTGTCTTTGCCTTGGGGTGCCCCGGAGGATGCAGGGCCCAGTCGTTGAGATCGTCACAGATCATGAATAACACATTCGGCCGGCTCTCGGCAGCCCGCAGTAGCGAAGTGGCGACGAACGCACTGGTCAGGGCGTAACAGAGCAGCAGCGGTTTCATGGCCGGTTTCCTCGGGCAGCCGAGCACAGCAAAACGAGCAAGATGTTTCGCACTTGTTTCATTTGACGCTTCCCTGTTACAGCGATCATCCCGCACGAGCGCGCAGCCTGGTGCGCGTCCGCTCGGACGTCTGAAGGTGAGCGAAGCAGAAGGTCGGTGAGAAATACGAGCCAGTCAATCATGCTCCTGCACGTCGTAAACGTAAAGGAACCCGGCGTGGCGGATGTACAGACGACCGCCACAGACGACCGGATGGGCCCAACTCGGGCCTTTGCCGCCAGCGGGGATCTTGAAGGAACTTATCACCTTGTGTCCGGTCGGAGTAGGTCGGACAATTCCCATCCTGCCGCCGCGGCTCAGGGTGTAGAGCAGGCCGCCCGCGCAAGTGAGCGCCCCCTTGCCCACGCCTTTAACCGCGTACTGCTTTTCCCCAGTGGCCCAGTCCATGCAGATCCACTGCGACTTGTTGTACATACAACTGGAGCCGTAGAGGTAACCGTCGATGAGGACAACGCCGCCGTGGTGGTTGTCCATCGCCTTCGAGCGCCATACCTCCTTGACCGACGCCTTCCCGTTCTGGATAGCGATCTGCCACTTCACGGAGCCGGCTTTCAGAGTGCTGATGGATACATGGCCGTCGTGGTAGATCGGCATGAGCACGTTCTCGTCGGCATAGGATACGTGCTTCACGCGCCACAGCAGTTGACCGGTGTCTGCGTTTACGCCGATCATGGCCCGAGACGTGAGCGTGATGATGATTCGCATCCCCTGGCACTCCGCGAGGATCGGTGAAGCGTAGCCAGCCAGATCACCGGTGCTCGGGCACTTCCAGACGATCTCGCCCGTTTTCTTATTCAGAGCCACAACGCTGGCGTTCGGACCACCCGGGCAACAGACCACACGCTCCCCATCGATGAGGAGCGATTCGGACAGGGCCCAACGGATGTTCTTGGCGCCGAACTGTTTGAGGATGTTGACGGTCCAGATCTGTTTACCGGTCTTGGCGTCCAGGCACGTGACGTCGCCGTGGGGACTCTCGTGGTAGACCCGCCCGAGCTCGACCGTTGGGGTGCCCCGAGAGCCCGGATAAGACCCATTCCACGCCTTACCGTTCCGGGTCTGCCACAGGATCTTGCCCTGCATGTCCATGGCCGTGATGGTCGTATGCTCCCCGTGGTCACCAGCCGTGAAGATCGTACCGTTGGCGACGGACGCGCTCGAGTAGCCATCTCCCAGCCCATCGGCCGTCCATAGGAGTTTGGGGCCGCCGGCCGGCCACTGTTTCAGCAGACCCGTTTCGGAGGATACGTTGTCACGGTCCGGCCCGTGGAACTGGGGCCAGCTCGGCTCCTGTTCGGCGGTGACCATTTTGCCTGCTGCAAAAACACAGGCGAAGAACATGAGCAGCATGTCGAGGCCGACCCGTCTGAATGGCTTAAGCATGTTGTCAGATTCCCTCGTAAAAAGTCAATCATCCACATCATACTCGCAGAGCGAGCCATTGTAGCGCTGCCCTCCGGGGCGGCGTCTTCGCGAGCCGGAGGCCCTAACGAAGGATAAGGAACTCCGGCCTGGAGGCCAGAGCTACGACGCCCGCAAGCTGTCAAGTCCTTCATCAGAAAGGCGTGTCGGGACCAAATCGCACATTCGCGTCAGGCGAGCCCGCGCTCAGTCCCAGGGAGTCGGATCGAGCAACGGTGTTGCAGGCAAGAACCGAGCGACTCAGCCTTCTGACAGTCTGGCCTCAGTCAGTCGATTTCTGCCGCGATCTGGCGGCGCAGCCAGGCAGTGCTGGATGCGAGAATCTGTTCCGTGCCCAGGCACTCGATAGAAAGCACACCGTCCCAGTCTGCGGCCTTCATGAGCTGGAGACACTTGCTGATATTCTCGGCGTTGATCCCGGAGCCGATGGGCGATTCCGACATGGCGATGCCCGTGGAATCGTCCGTCGCGTCGGCCGCCATATCGGCCGACACATCTTTAATGTGCAGGTGCTTGAGCCGCGGCAGAAAACGTTCCAGGAAGGCCGGCGGATCCTGACCGGCGATAAAGGTGTTGCCGGTATCGAAATTCAAGCCCAGCCAGGGCGAATCAAAATGATCAAAGATCCGTGCGAGCACATCCGGATTCGTGGTGAAGGGCCCGTGCGGCTCGATGTTGACGGTGATCTCATAGTCCTCGGCCCACTCCAGAATTTGCCGGTAGTTCTGGATGGTGATGGCGATGGTTTCCTCGTCGCTGTAGCCGTCAGGCTTGAACTGGCCATCGGTCGTGTCGACGCAAGGGCAGCCGATGGCCTTTGCGAATTGGATGGCGCGTTGCGCGTAACGGACCCCGAAAGATGCGCCCAGAGGTCCCGAGATGGGGTAGCCGGCGTCGATTTGAGAGACCTGCAACCCTTGTTCGTCGAGATAGCGACGCAGGCGAATCGGGTTGGCGTCCAGCGAGACGGTTGGCGCGTAACCGAGCCCCTGAATGAAATCCTGGCCGTCGACGACTCCGAACTCGATGTAGGCCAACTCCAAGTTCTGGGCGGCAGCCACCGCCTGCTCGAGGGACCCGCTGAGTGTACGCCAATTGTCAGTGTGCATGCCAAGCTTCAACATCCCTATACCTCCCTGGTAAACGTTCGCGAGTCTCGAAACCAGCAGGCCAGTCTAAGGCAGTTGTCCGCAGAACACTACGTAATGCTTACTCCGGCTTCTGGGCTCGCGCTCAGGCGCATATGTTGAGATAGGCTCGGTCAACCATTTCGATCCGATCTCATCTCACTATGCTCACTTTTTCCGGCTTTTCCCTCGGCCTCCTCCTCGCTTTCACTCTCACATAAGGTGCGGCGTACCGGCAGCGATGGGCTTTCTTTCCCGGCGGCGCTGAAGGGTCGCCCCAGTAGGGTTCGCGCATGTCCTCTATCCACAGACCGGCGCGGCAGAGGCCGCCGATGAGGTCTTCCCAGCGATGCAGATACTCCGTGGCCCCCTTCTCCCGATACATGGCGCCGGCTGCGTCCGGCAGAGGACCGCGGTGGTAATATTCGATGCCCAGGGCGTACTCGCCGCGGACGGTGGCTGCAGCGATCTGCAGGATCGTAGGCTGTTTGTGCTGGCCGATGTAGATGCCGTCGTCACGGAGCAGGCGGGACACCTCTTCATAGACCGGCGTCAGGTCAGGCACATAGCAGGTGCTTACCGGGTGATGCACGATATCAAAGCGGGCATCCTCCAGCATGGGCAGGCTTTCCATGGATGCACAGACGGTCTTGATCTCAACGTCCCTCTTCCTCGCCTCACGCGAATCAAGCTGTAACATCGCGGGGCTCACGTCGACAACAGTCACTTTCGCACCGGAAAGGGCATAGAGGATAGACTGGCGTCCGCCCCCGGCAGCCAGACAAAGCACGTCAAGGCCGTCCACACTGTCCGGCAGCCAGCCCCGAGGGTCGAGCGCCCCGAGCGGATTGCGACATTCTTCATCTGTAGCGATACGAGTGCTTCGGCTGAGGCGTTTCCACGCTGCCTTGTTCTGTTCGATGTAGGACATCAGGTGGATCTTTCTGCTGGCCAGTTGGTAGAGAGTTCTTTATCTTCCGCCTTTCAAATTAACCGAAGTTCATTTCAGAATCATCAGGAGATAGCCCGTGAAGCGGTTTAGATTGCACGCCGTGCCTGTTTTTGCGTTATCGCTCGTCATCCAGTTACCCGCCGAAGATGTCCCTGCGGCGAAGACAGCAATGGTGAAAGTTCCCGGCCCCAAGAGTCGCACCATTGAATTCAATTACGGCTTCGTCATTAAAGACGTACCTCCGAAGACGCGGCGCCTGCACGTCTGGATACCCATGCCACAGAATACCGCGCTGCAAAAGCTGAACAGCTACAGGCTGCGCAGCAGCGTCGGGGCGGTGAATTATTCCACCTATCGCGACTACGAGAATCACAATGCGTTTATGCACTTTGACCTCTCCCGCTACGCCAAGATGGGAAAGGAGGAGGTCTCTGTCGACATCATTTTTAACGTTACCCGGAATGCGTATCACGATTCCTGGAGCGAGGGAGCAGATGAACAACTCTCACCAATCGTGCGGAAACGATACCTCAGCCCCCGAAAGCTCGTGCCGGTGGCTGGAAAATTGGCGGACGAAGCCTGGGAGATCATCGGTACCGAGGAAGACGCGCATACCCGGGCACGTCTGCTTTACGACCACATTGTGGACACCGTCAAGTACGACCAAACTGGCAAAGGCTGGGGGCGAGGGGATGCGGGCTATGCCTGTGACGTGCGGAAAGGAAACTGCACCGATTTTCATTCCCTTTTCATTGGGGAGGCGAGGTCAGTGAATATTCCGTCTCGGTTCATCATGGGCTTCCCCATCCCGGAAGGCGCGGCCGGCAAGATAAAAGGCTACCACTGCTGGGGTGAGTTCTTCATTGAAGGTCGCGGCTGGCTGCCAATCGATGCGTCGGAAGCACACAGGCACCCTCACAAGAAGGAAGCATTCTTTACCGGCCTCGATGCCAACCGCATTCAGTTTTCTGTTGGCAGGGACATCCACGTCCCCAAGACTCGAACCCGCCGTCTGAATTACTTCATCTACCCGCACATCGAGGCCAACGGCTTGCATCACGAGTCGGTCGAAAGTCGTTTCTCATATCGGGAAGTAGTCGAGGAAGAAGAGGAATAGGCTCGCCTTCCTCTAACCTTTCCCCGATTCCAGCTTTAACGAATTCCACAGGCCGGCAATCCCGAAAGCGGCGGATACGAAAAACACGCCGACCAGCCCGATCCAGCCGGACATGAAACCGGCAATGACCGGCGCACAAGTTCCAAGGCCCATGGAGGTGTTCAGAATGGCGATGTAGGTGGGACGCCGCTTTTCCGGCGCGAAATCCAACAGATAGCTTGCGCCTCCGACAAAGTAGGCGTGCCAGGCCAGACCCATCAGGAAGAAGGTGGGCAGCATCATCAGCTTCACATCCTCCGGGGAGAGAGCCTGACCCGATCTCAGCAACCATGCGCCGACAACCCCTGCGTAAAGGGCAGTCAGTATCTCGAGCGCGGAACAGGCCCGGATAATGAACCGGTTGCCCAGGCGGCTCCCGAGCAGTGCGGACGCGACATTGCCAATAAAAGCTCCGGACGTCTGCACGATCATCGACAGGCCGACAAAGCTCTCATCCAGCCCGAGATCATCTGTCGCAAGAATGATGAAGAACGGCCAGCACATCCGGCTGAACATCGAGAGCAGCCGGCATGTCAACAGCCGCCACAATCGCGAATCAGATCTGAGTATCGCCGGCGCATGAACCAGTGCAGAAAAGAGGGGACGCGTCGCAGGTACCTCCACTGGCCGTTCTCGCAGCAGGAGCATAACGGACATCCCCGCGCACATAAGCCCTATGCCGAAGGAAAAAAGGAAGAGATAGTTTCCCAGGTCAAAGCCCTTGGACTGCCCGAGCACTGACTTCACGATGAAGCCGGCAATGATGGTCATGCAGCAGCCTCCGGCGATGAACCGCGCCGAAAAGAACGCGGCCAGCCGGTGGGTTGGAATCGCCCCCGCAATCATGTCAAAGAACGAGAGCCCCGCGAGCCCCCCAAACACCATGCCCAGCCCGTAACATGCGAAGAACAGAGCAAGCCCCAGCATCGGCTCAGTCTCATGCAGACGATAAATGAACCAGAGCCCAGTGCATGTAAAGCTGATCCGGCCAAGGCTGCCGGCCAGGTAAAACTTTTTCTTCCTGGGGAAGCGCTCAAGCCACGTCGCCGCGAAGACCTGAGGGATAGACCAGCAGCCCACATGCAGGAAGCTCGACATCCCTACAATGAGCCTGGAATCGGTAAAGTTATTGATGAAGTGGGGCAGAACCGTCGTAGGGCTCATGAACGCCACCCCGAACATGAACAGGGTCCCATTCAACACACCCACCAGGAAATTAAATCCGTACGGTTCCGGTTCTTCCGAAGACATACATGCCAAAGGCGACTCGAGAAGCGCTCACCCGCGCAAGCAGCGCCGAACTCTATCCGATTTTCAGGGATTACGTAACGGGGCAGGGGGCTGAGTCTTTTGCCTTTCGAGGCGATCTTGATGTGCCGCCCGTTGCTCTTTCCTGTTCGACAGCGCGACTTGTGTTGAGAGGCTTTCGAAAAGGAAAGCTTGGTGTCACGTCACTGCACTACACCGTGATGATCAATCTTGTCGTAGAGGGTCTGACGGCTGACGCCCAGGATTCTGGCGGCTTTGGTCTTATTCCAGTTCACCGCTTTCAACACTTTTGCCAGGTGCTCGCGTTCCAGGTCTGACAGTGTCAGGAATTCGCCTGTACTTTCCGCCTCCAGTTCTATGTTCATCAGGTTTGCCGGCAGGTGTTCCGGGCGGACGCTGTCGCTCTGGCAGCGGAACGCGGCCTGTGCGATGACTGTCTTCAACTCGCGCACGTTTCCCGGCCATTCGTAGCGGCAGAGGTACTGAACAGCTTCATCCGATATCGAACGGATCTCTTTTGCCATCTCCCCGTTCCAGAAATCAAGGAAATGCATAGCGAGGGCGCCGATGTCTTCGATCCTTTCACGAAGAGGCGGGATGTGGATCTCGATCCCTTTAAGGCGGAAGTAGAGATCTTCGCGAAAGCGGCCATCGGCCACCTCATCCTGCGGGTTCTTGTTGCCGGCCGCAATGACGAAGACCTTGACCGGGATTTCACGGTCGCCGCCGACACGCTGGATCGTTCGTTCCTGGAGCGCACGTAGAAGCTTGGATTGCAGGGGCAGCGGCATCTCCGTGATTTCATCCAAAAACAGGACTCCATTGTTTCCTTTCTCGAACGCGCCGATACGAGCATCGACACCGGAGGCCACATTCTTCTCGATACCGAAGAGCTCGGCTTCGGCGAGAGAATCAGGAATGGCCGCGGCATTCAGCGCGATAAAGGGGCCGTCTCGGTGATTGGATTGCACATGAAGGTCGCGGGCCACGAGCTCTTTGCCGGTACCGGTTTCGCCGGTAATGAGCACGGGCATCTGGGATGGGTCGGGGAAGTTGGCAAACTGTCCGTTTGTCTGGAGCACTTCACGGATGGCCGGGCTCTTGCCGATGATAGTGGTCGTGGCGGCGGCCTGTTCGACCTGTTTTCTTCGCTCACGGCGGAGCGATCGCTTGAGCCGCTGATTCGACAAAGCGAGTCCAAACTGGTCGGCGGCGAGCACCAGGAAATCGAGCTCATCGAGTCCAAATGATCCTTCCACTCCGGCCGCTATGGCAATGATGCCAAGGATCTCTCCTTCAAACTCGATGGGCACACACATGGAAGTGCCCCTGGCCGATCCGTTGCGACCGTCGCCGGCAAAGAAGACTTCAGTGTCGCCGGCAGTAGCCAGTGCGCCTTTGGACTCGGACCGTACGCGCTTCAACATCGCGTCGCTGACCGGGAGCTGGCCAGAGATCCGGCCGATGCAGGAGAGAGGCACGATGGCGCCGGATTCATCGAACATAGCAACCACCCCAGACGCGGCCTTGATGCAATACAGAAGCGCGTCCAGCAGGCGTTCGGAGACATCGTTGATTTCTTTGCCATCGCGAATCCAGCGGGCGAGCTCCAGCAGAATGCTGAGCCGATTAGTGGATTGAACCGAGGTGAGCTCTCTGGCGAGCGCGGCATCGACAATCGTGCTCTCACTTTCAATGAGAGGCTCGGGCTGCGGTGTCCGCTCCGCGCGGGCCCTGGGCCATTCCTGATTCTGGCCTTCGTGGAATGTGAGGTAGGTATCGCCCAGACGCACTTCGTCGCCGTGCCGCAGTCGAGTTTCCGTGCCCGGCGCGCCGTTCACCATCATCGGATTTCTGCCCGGCGGGGTGACGAGAAACCAGTGGCTCTGACGCCTTTCGATTCTCGCATGCTCTGCACGATGAATTTTTTTATCGCCCAAGTCGGCAAGAACAATGTCGTTTTCCGCGCCCCTGCCCAGGGTCACACGGGGTTCATCAAATTCGAACGATTGCACCGGTACGCCGCTCTTTTCAAACACCAGCCTGGGCATTTCGTATAGTCTCTCAGAATGAAAATAT
>Ga0187827_10009757_pt1 | contig 10112 bp, 7 predicted proteins | sample ETNtaG_39_FD_167969 | JGI IMG/M metagenome (GOLD analysis project Ga0187827, IMG submission 167969) | Marine microbial and viral communities from oxygen minimum zone, Eastern Pacific Ocean - ETNP2014_SV_150_PacBio MetaG (Illumina Assembly) | ecosystem: Environmental > Aquatic > Marine > Hypoxic... | reverse complement strand
GATACTAGAGAATGGAATCGTTACCCTGAGTGTACTCGATAGGGTTTGATGAACCAAGGCGGGGTGCGGTGGCATGGCGCGGGTCGTGGTCACCGGAGGAGCCGGTTTTCTCGGTAGCCATCTGGTAGAGGAATTGTTGGCCAGAAGTCACGCTGTAGTTGCGGTTGATGATTTGTTCCGCGGCAAGCAGAAACACCTCAACGATTGCAAAGGCAGTCCGGATTTCCATTTCCTCAAGGGAGATTGTGCTGACTTGGCGGTATTGAGAAAGGCGGCAGAGTTGATCGATGGTGTGGATGTCATCTACCATCTAGCAGCAGTCAATGGAACACGCTGGTTTCACGAGCGAGCAGATATGGTCATTGATGTCAATGTCAATACCACCATCGCCGCATTGGCTCTAGCCGAGGAGAATACTTGTCGACTGGTGTTCGCCTCATCTCCCGAAGCTTTGGGTGTGGTTGATGAGCAACCGATGGGGGTCTCCATGGATTCACGATTCGAGGATGCTGCTCTACATCAGAGACATAGTTACGGTGCCAGCAAGTACATCGGCGAGGTCCTGATTCAACATGCGGTCAGAACGAAAGACATGGATTGTCGAATCGTGCGTCCTTTCAATGCCTATGGGGGGCGGTGTCCGAGTAATGAATATGGGCAGGTCATCTCGATTTTCATGGATGCTGCTGTAACAGGAAGGCCAATCAAAGTACATGGTGATGGCAGCCAGACCAGATCCTTCACTTGGGTTGGAGACGTGACTGAAGCCTTCCTATTGGCTGGTTTGACCGACACCTCAATTGAAGACGACTCAAGATTGGCAGGTGCTGTGTGGAACATTGGTTGGCCTGAAGAAACCAGCATCGCTGAATTAGCAGAGATGGTCATGGAAATCAGTGGGAATGAAGTTGGAATTGAGCACAATAAAGGGTATCCTGGAGACAGTGATAGACGTTGTCCGGATATTAGCACTGCCGAGCAACAACTTGGTTGGCGTCCATGGACCGACTTGCGAGAAGGCTTGTTGAAGACATGGCAAGCGATCGATATGCGAATCAATGGATGAGATGACTCCAGTCATCATCACTGGGATGCAGATGACACCAACCATGCTGGTAGAGAGTCTCAGTTCTGCCTCCGTTAAGCAGGGCTTTGCCAAGTTTCTCTGGAACTCTTACACTCTTCAAAGCAAAAACGCATAGAGTCGCCACAGCCTCTGGAAGTATATGTTCATCCACCAGTTCACATTGCAATGAGGCGATAGCGCCTGGCAGGAGTGGAGGCTTACTACCGATCAGGTCCCATTCTGAATCTTCTCTTGGTAGTGGATTGGCTGCTGCTTCAGCCATAGCAGTCGCCTCAAGAGTGGCAGGTAGAAGGTGAAGGGTGATGCTTCCGTTCTCTCTTAGGTTGAGCAGAGTATCACGTGGCCGGCCATTCAGATCCTGAGATAAGGAACAGGTGAGTAGAGCCGGACTGTTCGAGGCTACGGTGACCGTGGAAAGCAAGGATAGGTTGTGGATGCCATCATCACTTCTTGTGGCGGCAACGAAAACCGGCCTTGGGCCTACCAACCCATCGAGTAACATCGCTCTGTGCTGATACTCAAGCGCAGCAGGTTCCAACTCTGCCATCTCAACAGTTTCTTGACTCTTGGAGGAAGGTTCGATGATTCCGCCCAAGAACCATTCATCCAGATTACCTTGTTCAATTTCTGCGATGGAGAAGGCAGTAAAATCTCGATAAGCCTGCCAGCGAGGGATTTCTTCAAGTTCACCTCGTTCCCTTTTTCGTAGAATCGATGCATCGGAGTAGGCAACACATTTCTTGAGGAAATCGATTACGGTGCTCTTCTCTTCATTCATCTGCTCCTCTCCTTGCCTCGTATTCCTGTCGGCTCATCAAATAGGTTGCGGGAACTCCTGCCCAAACTTCATCATCGGGAACATCCTTGGTTGCTGTTGCTCCAGCGGCAATCACGGCACCTCTGCCAATTGCTACGCCAGCAACTACAGTCGAGCCACCTCCAATAACGGCATCATCACAGATAGAGACTGGTTTCCAAAGACTTGCATCTCCTGATGGTGGATATCTATCGTTGAGGATGGTTGCATTGGGGCCGATGAATACTCTTGCACCTATGATGCTACCATCTGCGATGTAGGCGCCACCTTGGATTCTACATCCATCTCCAATCACCACTTCTCCACCGATATGAGCCAGTGCACCAATGGAGCAATTCTTTCCAACCACACTTTCGCTACCGATATGGCAGGGCCACCAAGCCACCGAATCATCGCCGAGTTCTATTCTCTCTCCTTGTACCGGCAGATCTGATTTAGGGCTGGACATAGATACACCCGTCATAGAAGTCCAAGTTCTCGCATCAATTTGCTGACATGGCCTTTGGCCCTGACATTGTATCCCACCCATATGAGTTCACCATCGGGGTTGACGACGAATGTTGAACGAGAGGTTCCCATGTAGGTTTTGCCGTAATTCATCTTCTCTCTCCATACTCCGAATGAATGATGCAATTTCAGTTCTTCATCCATCAAGATTGGGAAGTTTAGACCATGGTTAGAAATGAATTTGTCGTGACTCTTGGCGGAGTCCTTGGAAACACCCAGAACAATGTAATCTGAGTTGCTCAGATTACTCATGTCATCCCTGAAGTCACATGCCTGAACCGTGCAACCTGGTGTGTTGTCTTTAGGGTAGAAGTAGAGAATGACGTGTTTGCCATCAGAATTCATTCCATCAAGGTCGTATTCTGCTCCTGCAGAATCAAAGGCAGTGAACTTAGGTGCCTGCATTCCCACTTCCAGAGTAGTTTCCCCGGCTGTCATGGTGGGCGCATGAGTTCGGGTATGTCAAGCCTTGTCAAAAGTATCAATCAATTATTTATGCATAATGCATGATTAGTAATGCAAAAAGGGTTATTTTGCCCATTTAACGTAAAAGGGTTCATAATCCCGCGGGATTCTAAACACATCATGGCGGAGGCGCGGATGTCACGGCGGATGCGAAAGATTCTCCGCCAGATTCACAAATCCAGTACTCATTACAAACTTCAAGAGATTGCAAGCACCATTCAGGCTGAGGTTGATAGTCGCCATCTGACCTATGATGATGCGCTCACTCTAGGCAACCAGATTCAGGCTAAAGCGGATACGATTCCCGGGGATACAATAGTCTATGCCATCAGTGATAGAGATGCATATCGAAAGACCTTGGAGTTGTATCTGAGGGATGGAATTCTGACTAGGACCGAGCAATTGTTGCTTTGGGAAGAGCGCAGAAGACTTGGGATTCCGGATTCAACCCATGACACTCTGCTGGAACAGTTGTTGGCGCAATGGAAGAGACAGGGCAAGAAGGTGGACGTTCAGAGGTTTTCCATGCCGAGCAAGGAGGGTGCCGCAGATGAGAGCTGAAAGCAATAGGGCAATGTTGATGTTCGCTTTGTTACTGATGCCAATGTTTCTGGTGTTTGCACCTCTTGAAGCCGAAGCGACCTCGGGTCGAGTCGGTACTCCCGATCTCGAAGTGCTTTCAGTGACCATTTCAAGCGGCGGCTCAATAGATTCAGGTTCGGGAATAATACTCGCTCCAGGTTCACATATTGTGTCGGTTGTAGTAAGGAACCTGGGAACTGCTGCTGCAGGTGGGACTGTTGTATTGAGCAATGGAAGTACTGCTTCTCCGAACGACCTGATAGATTCAATCATTCTTTCTGCGGTTCAGCCGGGGGCCTCATCTTCTGCATTGTTGTTTAACTGGAATGCACAGAAAGGAGTCTCGCAGAGAGTGAAGGCTACGGTGAATGCTGAAGGCGACCCAAATTCGTTGAATGACGTAGGTACTTTGGATTTCGCGGTCTCTGATTTCCAGAGTGGAGAGGTTTCTAGTCACGATACTCCAGAACCATTGCCCGGAGATCCGGCTGTGCGTTTCACTGACACCTCATTGAGTATTCTTTCCAGTGTCAGGAATATCGGCGTCATCCCCTTGGTGGCAACAATGAGGGTGACTTTGACCAATGCTTCTGATAGTGGTCAATCATTAGTTATCCACTCGACCGGGATTTCATTGAATCCAGGCACGCTGACCAGTATCTCACAATCCAGTGGAATCCAGACCGATGTTGATGTATCGGGTCTTGATGGTGATTGGATTATGGATGTTGATGCTCTGTTCAATGGAACAGGTTCTGATGATGTTACTTCCGTGGTCGCAGCAAGGAATATCACATTCTCTCCGTACAATGCTTTGTTGAGTGCACCCGCCGACCGTTCCACACAACCGGGTGACACGACTCAACTCACTTTCGTCATACGAAACATTGGTAATGCGGCTGATAGTTTCACAATCGGTCTGACCTCATCCTCCGGATGGGCTGATATTTCTCAGGATGGCGATATCACATTGGTGTTGAACAGCAATGGCATGATGTCAGTTGTTGTTCCAGTTTCAGTTCCAAGTGATGCTTCAAGGTCTGCTATTGAACAGGTTGACCTGTTGTTGACCAGTACAGAGGCTGCATACACTCTCTCTGCATCGGCCAAGGTGATGGCTGGAGACCTCTATCGCGCTGTCCTTGAGGCTCCTCACATGGATGCCACTGGCGTAGCCTGGTTGGATGGAGCTGGAGGAATAGGGGGAGTTGTCATCACTTCACCGGGGAGCAATTATTTCGACTCATCTGGAGGTGAAGTGCTGCCGGTCATCTCCTTCAATGGCGGAGATGGTGGCGGGGCAGTTGCCACCGCAGTCATGGCTGGAGATGGTTCTGTGGCCAGTGCGACCATAGATAATGCAGGTACTGGTTACACCATTGCTCCGGATGTCTCTTTCAATCCTGGTGCTGCTGCAGTACATTATACACCTATTATTCCGGGGACATCGGCAATGGTTACTTTCACCGTGCACAATACTGGAAATGTTCCAAGTTCCTTCGAACTTGAATCCGGCTTCTCCTCTACTGCCACTGGCTGGGAAGTTGGCTTGAGTGCCATTGTGACCGATATCATCCCAGTTGGCGAGAGTAGAACGGTTTCAGCACAGGTTTCATCTCCATCGTTACAGAACCCTCTTGATCCGAGCAGTAGATTGAGGGATGGCGAGACTCTAGGATTATGGCTTGAGGCCTCTCCTTCAGTTGGAGGAGTTTCAACCACAGTGGTCGAGCAACTCTCTGTACAACCGACCATCATTGTGGATCCGGGTCTTGAGTTGATGCATATTGAATTGACCGAGGAACAGGTAATTGCTGCATTGGGCAGTACTGGCGTTGAGCAATTCATCGACATGGAGATAGAAGTGGTGCATAACTTGGTCAATGGACCAAATGATGCGGTTGGCGTTTCAATCAGTGTTGGAACCATGACATTCTCTCCATTGTCCAGCGGAGGAACGCTGGAAGTCGCAAGATGGAATGCCTCTACTTCGATCAATTCCACAACACTGGCACTTGGTGAGACTCAATCTGCCTCCTTAGGAATCCTAGGTCCATCCGATTTGCTTCCACTTGCTGGAACATTATCTATCCCAATCACTGCCAGTCCGACGATTTCAGTCGCTCAGGCAGCCGCCAATGTGAACGCTGCCTCGGTAACTCGAACAGTCACCATCGAGATACCGCGTATCACTTCAGCAGAAGTTGAGGATGTCAATGAGCTGAAACTGGTTCCGGGTAATGAATCAGTGTTTGAATTGAACATCACCAACACTGGTAATGATATCTCATCATATCTCATATCGCTGCAGCCAGGCTATCCTGTGGAATGGGATGTTGGAATCGGTTCAGGTGCAACCAGCGTGCTGGTCAGTGATGTGAAACCCGAGATGTTCACTCACCCTGTCATCACTGGAGATGAGACGGCATTGTTTGAAGTCAATGTCACGATTCCCTCTAATTCCCCTGCTGGAGTATCAAATTCAATCACTTTGCTGGTCATGGATGTGGCAACTGGTGAACTGTTGACCACTTCGGAGGTGTTCTTCATCACCGAGGAGAAGGTTAGTGCCAATCTTTCGGTGGAAGAGATCAAACTGGATGTGGGATTGGCCGATGCTCCACCATTTGCTAGAGTCTATATCGAGAATACAGGCAACGTACTGACCAACTACGGATTGTGGCTCGACATCAGCAATTCCGGAGATGTTGCCTTCTTCATCGACGGTTCTGATGATATCGCCATTGGAGCCGGTTACAGTGCCAGTGTCAAGATACGTGTCACTCCAGCATCAGATGCCAGCAGCGATTATCATCACTATGCCAGATTGCACGTTTCCACTCCTACAGGCGTAAATGAATCGATGCTGATCAATGTTTCAATAAATGCTTCAAAGGGAATCAGTATTACCATCCCTTCCGCACCTGATATTATCCCAGGTGAGAATCTCACCTTTGAAGTGAATCTAAACAACACTGGAAACTTATTCCAGAATTTCACTTTGATTGAAAGCAACTCGGCATCCTGGGTATCGGTTCTTGGAGAAACTGAATTCTCATTGGCTCAAGGAGAGGAGGTGAATGTCACTTTAACTGTAGTTGCTCCTCCATTGGATGCTTCTGAAGGAATGGCTGATGGTGCATCCCACACTCTTACTTTGACTGCACAAGATGTTGTTTCGATGGAAGTTGTGGGTACTGCAAGCACAGAATTGACGGTAGCAGCAGTATTTATGATGGAATTCCGAGAGTGGGATGAAGATGCTTACTTCAATCGATTTGGGAGTTGGGAATATAACTCAGAAGTGATGAATACAGGGAACAAGGATGTAACCGTCGAATTGATTTATTCTATCATCAGGCCTGGTGGAGCGGGAGTGCAACAGGCTTGGGAATTGGATATTGGTGCACCTTCAACACTCAATCTGCCGGTCGGAGTCTGGGTTCCTTTCAACCTCAGAATCTCTGCAGTTGATCTCGAACCCGATATCCTGTTGGCAGGAGAACTGGTTGTGGAGGTTCGTCCACTTGCAGCAGATGTCTCTGGTTCTTCTGTCATGTCATCTGACCTTCATATGTCGAGGATGTTCTCTGATGGTGAGGCTTCAGTATTTCAACCACCATCGGATGGAATAGGAACAGTGACCCAGTTCTTTGAGTGGTCACATATTCCTCTGTCAAGTGAAGGGATGGGTGTGTATGAGATTGAGTTGTGTGATACTCAGCGTTTGATTAACTCCACTTCTTTGAGCGATCCTGGTTTTGATGAATGGACTTTCGCACTGAAGGTTGGTGCTGAATCATATCCATTGGATATGAGTCCTGAGTGTGGCATTTCGGGTTCAGGTACTGAGATTATCCTGCCAGGGGCAATGCCATGGATTGAACAGTCTTTGCAAGTAATGATAGGCACTCCCGTTCACCCTTATCTAGTGGCTGACGACGGCTGGAATTTGACTTTCAGGTTATACAATTCAGAAGAGCATCAGAATTATACTATTTTCACCGAAGCAACATTCGGCTTCAAAATCATCAATACTGCAAATCCAAGTCTTTCGAATCTGCGATTGAGTTCAGGTGAATCGGTGGAGGAGGATACGGAGGTCACAGTATTGGTTGATCTGTTCAATACTGGTACTGCTTCTGCTGTTGGAATTGATGTCACCTTATCATGTGACCAAGGTGTTTCCGTAGTTGGTGAAGATACTATGACTATTCTGCTGTTGCCACCACAAGAAGAAATGACCCTTGAATGGGATGTCTCTTTGCAGAGATTGGACTGGTGGCAACATTCTGCTGACATCACCTGTGATGTATCTGTGGCCGCACAATTGGCTTCAGGCAATGAAGTAGAAGATGATTTAGTGGAATTTAGTAGTGAAGTCGTTTCATGGTCGCCTCCCTCAGCATTGGTTGTCATTGGATTCGCATTGCTCTTGATTCTCACTGGAATCTTGATTAGACTTGGAGGTCAGAGTGAGAAGTTCATGCAAGGTGCTGCTTTCACAGGTGCATTGAGCACCGGTCTTGCATTCCATATGGGAGCATTGTTTGAAGGCTCATTTTCGATGTGGTTCAGTATTTCGTGGCTGGTACTTGGAGCATTGTGGATATTATGGATAGCTTGGCGTTCTGGCGAGGAATTCCAGTTGGTGCATGAAGATTATCAGCGTGCTAAACAGGGACAATCGACGATATACACGGATCATTTCGCGGCATTGAAGGATTCACGAAGACAATTGACCCGTATTCTTTCAGTTCCAGTTCTTGGTACCATGATACTGATACTTGGATTCCCTCCAAGATTGAATCCTGATCCAATCAACATTGCAATGTTGGCAGCTTATCTTGTCATTGTTATCGGTGGTGTTTGGTTCATCATACGCACTGCTGAAGCGACATATGGTTCAATATATTCCAAGATGATTGAGATTGGCTCTAGGTCTGATAGGTTGCAGGCGGAATTGGGAGATCCAGCAAGATTGTTGACTGAATTGGCGCGAACAGGTCTTGATTTGACTTCAGTTTTGAATGAAGAGGCGGCAGATGGAGGTGATGATTGATGTCTGAAGATGAATATGGTGGAAAATACGGGGATGCTCCTGCTGCCAAGCCGTCTTCGAGCATACAGGATTTGGCGCCATCCCGAAGAGACAACCTCGAAGAAGATAGGACTGCATTCAGCGGTGGGAGTATTACTGCAGATCCAAATGCTACCAAAGAAGAGGGAGAAGGTGAATTCACCACTGCAGATATTGAGAGAGCACGAATGGCAATAGCGGCTTCTCAGGCAACTGCAGATAAGTTATTGCAAGGCTCCCGCCAACTGGAACAAACAATTTTCGGAGTTCTAGATGATGATGAATCGGCAATGAGCATTGATGAATTCCTCAGAGATGCTCGTGAAATGCTGGAGAAGCATAACCTGCTCGGAGCCCGAAAGAGTGTTCGTCGCGCCGACCGGCGAATGAATCAAATGGAGAAAGATGTACGTTATCTACGTAGAAACATTGCCATATTGCATAGACTGTTACAGGAGAAGAACGTAGCAGAAAATCAACTTGAGACTGTATTACGCAAGTTGCGAAATGTCTCCGCCCATGCCGAGGGTGGAGAGATGGAGGATGCTGCTGGACTTGTTGAAGGTTTGATTGGAGACATTGCTGGTGGAGAGACCTCCACTCTGAACCCGTTCCTATTCCGCACTTTCTGGCTTGGAGTTGAGAGTCGTTGGCCAGCAGGTGGGGATCATGGAGTGCTACTGGTTAGATTGTTGAACGATGGTAGGAGGCCTTTGCCCCCTATGAGATTGAAAGCGCCTGTTCCAAGAGGTTGGAGTGCCGAACCTGAAGCGGTAGACCTGCCAAAACTTCCACCTGGGGGATATGTGCATCTTCGATTCCATCTAGTGCCCAATACACCACTTGGAATGGAACGACCACCATTGGCCCGTCGATTATCTGTCATGACCGCATATGAGGTGCGACAAGGAGAGGTCTCCTGCGTGGTCAGAATTCGCAACAAGAGCATGGAAACGCATAGAGATATTTTGGTCCAGCCATGGATGCCTCCTAGTTTTACATGCGATACAATTCCATTGATTACCAGTCTTACTCCGGACGAGGTTGGCGCTTTCCGGATTCCACTCAGCATAGCATTAGACGGAGGGTCCTATGCATAATGAGTAATATTCCATGCATTATGAGTGAAATACCCGCTTGTGGCGGGTTAACACTCATATATGTGATATGAAGTGGAGAGAATACTGAAAGGTGAAAATAATGAAGACAATAGACAAGAGCCAGACAAAGAACGAAACAGGAGCCATCGGTATCGGTGCGATGATAGTGTTCATCGCGTTGATCCTTGTTGCCGCTGTGGCTTCGGCCGTCATCATACAGACGGCTGAAAAACTACAGCAAACAGCGCAGCAGACCGGTTCTGATACCGAATCAGAACAGGGTACCAAGATTAGTGTGTTAAGTGCGGTCATCAGTGCTGCTGATACTGTGTTGATAACTTATGAGTTGGGGCCAGGCAGTGCTCAGGTTGCAGATACTGCAGTTTCATGGATGACTACTCATGATGGTGGTGCAGATATCTGTATTGAGGGGGCTGACTTTTCGGCTTCAACGACTTTGGCTGGTGGTGCAGT
>Ga0187827_10009754_pt1 | contig 10115 bp, 4 predicted proteins | sample ETNtaG_39_FD_167969 | JGI IMG/M metagenome (GOLD analysis project Ga0187827, IMG submission 167969) | Marine microbial and viral communities from oxygen minimum zone, Eastern Pacific Ocean - ETNP2014_SV_150_PacBio MetaG (Illumina Assembly) | ecosystem: Environmental > Aquatic > Marine > Hypoxic... | reverse complement strand
ATCAGTATCCTCCCTGTAGTCCGGAACCCCATCATCGTCGGTATCCCATGAAATCAGCTTGAGGTCAGCGTTACTCTGGTCATAGTACGAGATAACAGGATTATCATTCCTGTCTATGCCGATTGATGAATACATACCTCCATAGACAGCCGAGTCGAGGGTAGAAGTGGTCCAAGAATTTCCCCCCTTTGAGGTGTACATCAGGTTGTCTGGAACATTATCAAAGAACGAGATGTGTGGTTTATCATTCGAATCAACCTGAATCGATGTGTGCTGTCCTCCACGGTTGTGGACGCTGGTTGTCAGAGACCAAGAAGAACCACCGTAGTAGGCATACTCTAGGGTGCCCCATGGGTTGGCATTCACCGTATCAAGGTAGGAGATGTGAATATTATCATTTGAATCGATTGCGATGTCATTGAATTTGCCAACATTGTTGTATGATCCACTGGAATCTACAGTTGATGTACTCCACGCCGAACCGCTGTAGCCTGCATGCTTAAGACTACCAGTGGTAGTTCCTGATTTTCTGTAATAGGATATATGGGGATAGTCATTGCTGTCTAGAGCAATTGATGAGTATGTTCCAACGTCGCCGGTACTATCAACCGTAGAAGTTGACCAGGAACCACCATTATTTGTGGCATATTTCAAATCGTCATTTGTTCCGTCATAGTATGAGATGTGTGCCTTATCATTACTATCCATCGCTATTGAGGGGCATTCACCCACATCCCCCGTTTGATCTATTGCACTTATAGACCATGAAGTTCCATTGTATACAGCGTACTTGAGGTCGTCATTTACTCCATCATAATATGCGATATGAGGGTCATCATTGCTGTCCAATGCCAATGAAATTATTGGAAAATATGCAGTCCCACCGGTTACATTATCCACGGTTCTAAGATTCCAAGAAGTGCCATTGTGAAATGCATATTTCAAATCGCCATTGCTACTATCAAGGTATGAAATATGTGGAGAGCCACTACTATCAATATCAATACTCGAGTGTGAGCCAACACTTCCTGAACTGTATAGCGTCTCAATAACCCAATCTCCAGTAGATGAAGTGTAGTGAACTGTGGCAGGCTCATCCAGTTCCTGATCCCATGTTAGGTTGATAAAAAATTGGGAAAGGACAGAGAGGAGCATCAAGGATACAAGCAGCAGTGGCCGCGGTTTCCTACGGGAAACCGTATGTCGGGCCATAACTCCGGTTGACATTCCACTATTATTGAATTGCCTACGGCAATTCTTAGTTGGAACTACTTTTCGTTTTGATTATCATTATCTTTTTCAACAATAGAAAGGTCCTCTAGAATCTCATCCATATTCCATTGTTTATTTTCATAATCCCAGTAGAATTCAATATTTTTTGAGACATCTGGGTCGATCGAACACAGGGCCTCCAATTCAGGCGGCGGTGCTACTAAAGTCCAGTGTGCTTCACTAATTCCGGCCAAATTTTGGCTTAGCCCTAAATCATTATCCTCCACGCTTTCTTGCATTTCAAGCACTTCTGATAGCGATAGTGCCTCATCCATATTGTCATCATCGCTCAATTCTTCAGTATCATTCTCGGACTCACTTTCTTCATCTAGATATTCATCCATATTTTTCTGGGAATCATCGCTAAGAGCGGCAAGAGCATCATCTAATTTAGCGCCCGGTTTTCCCTCAACAAAATCCTCATTCATCTCGTCTTCATCTATCGGCAGAATTACCTTCTCTGCGGCTAGTAATTGCTGAGCATTATTAATGTCAGGAATCACTTTTATTTCACCCTCTTCAGTACCCTCTACTACATCATCAGAATTAACATCAGGCGAAGGCTCATCTAGTTCAATAGAGGTCTCGTAATGCTCCATTTCATAACTCTCGTCATCATATTCATAATCCTCTTTGGAGCGCCAAATTACATAGGCAAAGAATATCACTACTGCTAGAGTAATTAGAGAGCCCATTCCCATTCCAAAAGCAATCCCTCCTTCCGATGATTGCGAGTCGCTACTTCCTATAGTTTCCACAATTACATGAGAGCGATTCCAACGGGTCTTATCAGCAGGAAAAAGGTCTGCACCCTGTGACTCATTCCATGGATAATCTGTAAGCGGATCTGAAGGGTCTGACCAACCATCTCCATCGCTATCTAAACAACCCAATCGGTCGTGTTTTGAACCACCTTCGATAGTAGAGCAACCATCCGGTTGCAATCCACTTTGATTATCCCCGTATCCGTCATCATCAGTATCATTCCACTGGCTGCTTAGAATAGGGAACGCATCATTCTCATCCGAGTATCCATCATCATCTACATCAGAGCATCCGAAGCGGTCAGCATCTGAGGTGCCTTTGATAGTGGGGCAGTCATCAAATGGTAAATTTGAAGCCTCCAATCCAGCGTCCTCATATCGGTCGTCATCGTAATCAAGCGGCGATTGATCAGGGAGGTCAGCTCCAGGCAGGAACTCACCAGGCCAGTGAGATAATCTGCTACTATTCCATATTGGATTTGCCCAGTTATCACCATAACCGTCACCATCGGAATCATTCCATTGCGACCACTCATCCACGAATGCATCATTCTCATCTGAGTATCCATCACCATCGGAATCAGTACAACCAAATTGGTCATTAGTTGAATTCCCCATTATTGAGGGGCAATTATCGGGATTAGTTCCATTTGAATTGTCACCATAACCATCTCCGTCGGTGTCATTCCATTGTGAGGGATCGTCAATAAAATCATCAGAGTTATTTCCCGACAAATTATCTCCGTAACCATCTCCATCAGTGTCACGCCATTGGCTTGCATCGTTTGGAAATGAATCGCCATTCTGAGCTGATGAATTGTCACCATATCCATCACCATCAGAGTCAACATGTTGTCCTCCGTCATCGGGATGCGAATCGTCAATGTCCGAGTATCCGTCATTATCGCGGTCAGGACAACCAATGTTTGGTGGTTGAGTAGAGTTGCCGGCTAGGAAAGGGCAATCGTCTATTTCGTCATCAACTCCATCTGAATCGGAATCAGTTGATTTTGTTTCAGCAAATACAATGCCCGAAAATTGACTTAGTAGTGCGAGAATAAATAGGGTTGTGAGGGACATTAGCACAAATTTTGGCTGCGGCTCCCAATTCCTCACCATAACACTCTCATCGATTGCTTGGTTTTGAACTATACCTGTGTTAGTAGACTATTAGGTACTGCAGAATGAAATTTAGTGGACCGGTCTAGAACAGCCAAAATGATTCAACAATTCTGAGCAATCTCCAGGCGCTGCTTGAATTAGGTCACATTGAAACTGCTCAAGGTATAATCGTGGTTATGTTTCAATATTTTGTCAATTATATTATTCTGACCTTGTGTAGATTTGTTTGCCTATTTTGGTGTAGATTCTCTTGCCACAACATTGAAAATGGGGATTCCTTCTGTAAAAACAATGAGCACCTCTAAAGTAAATGCAATCTGTTTGGTGGCCTTGATGCTGCTAATGATATTTAGCCAAATTTCATTGATAGTAGATGAAGAAGGTGAATTTCTGGGTATAGATCCCGTAGAAAAAATTCAGTATGTTTCAAATTCAAACCCAATGAGTACGATTCATGATGCTGCGATGTTTAGCGAAACCGTCAATTCTTCAATTTCAGGGTTCAGTGGTTTTGGCAATAACCTAGAATTTAATGAGTCAATCGGATCCGGTTTCGGTGGCGGTGATGGAAATAACTGGTGGAAAACACCAACTATTGGAACACAATTTACAGTGAACATTTCCCTAGATAGTCTCTATCACCCTGACATCGATGTAAATGATACTTGGGACCTCTATCAATTGCAAAGTACTGCAAAGTTGAACATTGGTATTTACACCAACTCAGGCACCTGCGGCACTGGTGAAGCTAGAATAACAACAAATCTGACCTTCACCTGTACAACCCCAGAATCGGGGGGCATGGCTTACATTCGAATCTCTGTATATTGGAACCATGATCAGGTTGAAGTGTTGTTCAATTATACGCTAAATGTTACTGAATATTTACCAGCCGCTGAAAATGAACGATATTGTGATGCCGGATGGTCAATTGAGAACGGCCCCTGTGACTCAACATCCAATTCACCTATTGACTTGAACGAAGGAGACACTGAATCTGGCACACTTGAAGGGTGGAATACAGGTTCTTATGATGATAATTCGGACTATTTGCGCATCGTGGATGGGTTGTCACTCGTACATAGAGTGAATATCACTACAGAGCGAACAAGTGATGGACCATTTATCCAACAACATAGTGCATCTTTGCATGATTGTAACAGTGGTTCAATTCAATTGAGTAGTGAAAAATCCACTCAATATCTTGATTGTTGGGTATTTGAATCACAACCACTATTTTACCTTTACAACAATCAGAATGTAGGTGATAGCATGAATTGGACGGTCTCCTACACCTTAACTGAAATTGCTCCGATTGAAGATGATTTACATGGAGACCTCGATGGTGCAAAGATGATTATTGACGACGGACTTTTCCATGAAGGGTCCCTAAATAGTTTTTTTGATATGTGGTCAGGCGGTACTATTGATAGAGAAGATACCTATGATATCAGCCTAGAACATGGCTATACAGTTGATTTTCGAGTAAGTTCAGATAGTGATATAGAAATTGAAATACCTGTTACTGAAACTTGCAATGGTGGAACAGTAAATGTAATTCAAATTCAGGCAGGAATGCCATTGGCACTATCATGCACATCCGATAACACCCATGATTGGTTCCGCGTACACCTTAGAACAACGGGCAGTACAAATGGGACGGCAAATTACACAATCAAATCTTTGGCCAAATTAAATCAAATTGGGACCCAATACCAAGTGATGAACGATGCTGGTAGAGGGAGGGATGCTCCTGCAGTCAATGAATATGGATCTGGTTCAGAAAATTCACTTGTGTTATCCTTAGGGACGTCAGTTGGTAGATTTAGCCATATTACTGATTTACATGATAGTTTCAACATTGAAATCCCCCCAAATTCAGGACGCTTGGTTTTCATTAAAGATGGATGGATAATAGGTGAACCACAGTCAAATTACCCGTTCACGGGAGATTGGGATTCAGAGGGCGACTTGCTGTATCGTTACTTTGAGAATGATGGTCAAGAAACAATTATTGAAAATTTTCAAATTACATGCCCTGATTCACAAAATTGGATTCGCAGTTCGGGAATATCATTCAACCCCGACATGTATATTCAGCAAGAATACACTATTTCGGTTCATGATATCGAAATTAATGATGTTTCATGGAATGAACACCTCACACAATATATGCCTGATTTCTTTAGTGGGGGTGAAAATATTTTCATTCCAGAATATCAACCAAATGGAAACATCACTGAATGGAATCTACCTCCCATTAGCAACTCCCCTTCGATTCCAATAACAATAGAATTTGACCCAACCAAAAAAATGACTATTTCTGCTAATCAGGCATCAGGAGTGCCTGTAACATTGAAGACATATAATCCAAACATGGCCTTCAATGAATATGCAGAAAATGAGATTGAACTTGTCAAGTATTACGAAAGGAAAATTGACTCAAGCAATTATTATTATGCACCTAACCTAGACTCATCGTGGAACTCAATTGAGTTGTTAGATTTAGATGGAAGTAGTCTTAACATCACATCTCAACTTTCATCAATGAATATTCCCGACACTAAAGAAAGTGACACGTGGTTGGCATTACCCGGGTCATTATCAGGCAGATTAGGAATGAGTGGAGATGAAAGGTTTGATGAACAGGATGCTTGGACAATTTCAATTCTTGAGGACCAATTCTATGAGATAACTTTGGAAACAGAGGATGGATTGAATGCAAACTTGTGGGGTTCGAAAATTAAGACGGGTTGCTGGAGTGGAAATGATAGTGAATGGGATGCTAACTCTGGTTACTTTGATCCCGTTGGTGAAAAAATGAATTACTCCGTCCCCGTTAACCAATTTGATGGCACTGGAGATTACACAATACGATATGAACAAGGTGGTAATTGTTCTTATTCCTCATATGGATTCCACAGCCAAAGTACCAATTCGATTTCCCCTAGCGAAAACATGTTTTTCTCAATTCACAACCTAGGCGATCCTTTGTATTACAACATAAAAATCTTCGATACCAGTGGCAAATATGTGGATTACATGCCTATTGTACATATTGATAATGCATCAACTTACATGCGGAATATTAGGGCAACTATACCCTCAGACATTGAAGAAGGGCCCTATGATATCCGATTAGAATACGACGGAATAACTGTAGATAATACCCAAATTTCTGTCACTGATTATGGGCAAATTACCGCCATTAGTACTACAGGAGTGCTGGGACCAGATGATTCGCCGGCATGGTTGATTGGTTTGAGTTCGTATAGCGAAAAGACTTCAGGTGAGTGGAATTTTGTTCTAGATGAAACTTGGATGAGGGAAATTGATGGGACACCAACCATCATTGATTCAGTTCAATTAACAACCCCCACTTCCGACAAAGGTACGGCTATTGTTGGAGTTGAATTGCCTTCAAATCCAAGACCTGGGGCGATTATTTGGCAAACTTGCAGTCTATCATCAACTGCCAGTTCCGAAGTGCTCATTCCCGATGATTCTCAAATTACCCGTTCATGGACGGTTTCAGAAATTAACCTTCAACTTGGCTCGCCTGTTGCAACCTCAACACCACAGTACAACTACATCAGTGGCTTAGGTTCAATTCCAACATTCTCAACATCTCAGGATAATCCTTCCAATGATATATTTTACACGATTTCTGCGTCAAGTGGCTTCCCAGTGGAGGGTGTCACTGGTGTTGCCAATCTACATGATGCATCAAGCGGCCAAGAGTACCAATCACAATCATTTGAAACCAATGACTGGGGCTTGGCTAGCATCACATTTGACTACTCTAGTTTACCCTCGGGTAATTACACCGTTGAATTAGACGTTGATGAGCAATGGGAAGAATGGATGAATCATATACGTGACTTCTCTGTATTTGCAATAGAGGCGGGTTCAACTGATTTAGGTGGCCCCATTGTTGAAGTTGATTTTGATTTCAATGCTAATATTCGTAGAAATACTCTAATTGCTGGTGAAAGTATTGAAATTGATTGGTCAATTTACTCCGCACAAAATCTCAGTGAACTGACATGGCTCCTGTATGATGAGGACGGGCGAATTATAGCCGCAGACAGTGTTTATGTAAGTGGATCTGAAGGCCTTCTTACAATTGAGATTCCTGAATCACTAGATGTGTGGTCGTCTTCAACTTTGTACATCTCAGCCAAAGGAGAATATGGCTCTATTGATTATGCCAGTTTCTCTATCAATAATATTGATGTAAATAATAATTTGATTGTAAATATACAACCAGATTTAGCTCGACCAGGGGACACTTTGACTGTGGATTTAGAATTGGACAGTGAACTTGATTACATCTATTGGGATTGGACTCTTACAGAAAGCGGATATACAATAGCAGAGGGAAATGGTTGGGCACAATCAACTGAGGTGGAATTTAAAATTGAATTGGAGCGACGTAATTTACAAAATCTTGCTCTACAAGTCAATGTTATTGATGGCATAGGCCAAACATATTCCAATAATCAAGATATTGAACTTCGTGATTGGGTAGAATTGTCAATACAATCAGCATTCAATTCTAATGCAGGGGAAACTCTGCAACTCAATTGGGAAATTGTTAGCCCTTCACTAACTCAATCTGACAAAGGAGAGGTCATTGAGGTCAGTCTTACGAATGTGGTAACAGGAGAAGAGGCTTATCAAAAATCAAAATTGGTCAGCGGCTACAATGGTGGGTTCCGACTTGATGTACCAAGTGACATTAAATCAGGGACATTCCTCCTAACAGTCTCTGTTGAAACCGCTGATGGTCGTTTATTAACATCTGAAAATCTCATTGATGTTGATGGACCATTAGACAAAAACATAATTCTAGGAATTGAATTCCCTCCATGGTCGAGTATGTTCGATTGGTTTGCAGTGTTGTTCTTGATTGTTAATTTAGTTGCAATTTGGATGGTATTGTATCGTAAACGCAACAGTGATGGTTCAAACTTCCCTTTACCTTTAATGGACGAAGAGGATAACAATGATGATGTTGTGATATCTGAAGAATATAATCAAATATATGAGGATTTTAACTTTGATTCAACAGCCACTGAAAATGCACTGATTCCAAGTGCTTCGCAGGTCGGCACACGCAACAATGACGGCAACGAATGGTTGATGCATCCAGAGGGTTCAAACTGTTGGTGGTATCGCCAAGAAGAAGGGACGGAATGGACTCGGAGCGAGTAATTATTTGTTTGAATCATTTTGGCCGACCACAACCCAAGTGGTTCTACAAGACCACAGGGAGAACCTCACCTTCTACACTGAAGGTAACAAGGTAGCTTACAACACCACAAAAGATGTGTGGCTATGTCAGACCGAAGCTGGTGGGATACCTGAGTTTGATCCAGTGGATAACCCTCCTTGGACAGGAGATAAAGAGTTTGAGGAAGAGATGTTCGAGGAAGAAGACGAATACGGTGTCGGCGGAGTCCCTGGTTTTGGGATGGCCGCTACACTCTCGATGTTAGGGCTGGTTGCACTTTTCAGAAAAAGGCGAAATTAAGTTTAGTGGACCGGGCGAGATTTGAACTCGCGGCCTCTACAATGCCAATGTAGCGATCTTCCACCTGATCTACCGGCCCTCTATTGGCCAACCCACCGGCCACTTCTCTTTAAGCCTGACCAACTAATCGGGGGTGTGTGGAAGCGCCTCCTTTCCCCACTGCTCTGATTGCCCAACTTGGTGAATTGTTGAGTGATGAGGAGGCGCCCTTTCTGAAACATCTTGAGAGAGAGTTGACTCTCGAATGGCTTGAGGATGATTCGTCTCAACTTGGAAATGCTCATTTCGAGATGGGCCACCACGACCTGTTCAAACGTCGCCGTCTAAGCACCTCACCCGGGCCCATCACTATCGGTCTTCACCCTATGCTGGTGGGTGACCAACTACTCTATCGCCACACTCTAGTGCATGAATTGCTCCACGCCGCTGGGCTTTTGGAACATAGCGAGAAGCATAAGAAAATGCTTGATGAAATTGCTCCAACTCCGACCCTGTCCAACTCTCCTGCCTTGCGCGCGCTACGCGAGAGAGTACTATTGTCAAGCGATGAGAAAGAGTGGGTTTGTGGGCACTGTGGATTTGAGTGGGAACGCAAGACTGTGCGCCAACCAGCACGTTGTCCCAAGTGTGCACGACAGGTGTAAACAACTGGAGGCTTCATGAAGGGGGGGCACTCCCGCTTGGTCACGGGCGATTAGTGTAGCTTGGATATCACCTCGGATTTCTAATCCGAGAACACGGGTTCGAATCCTGTATCGCCCGCCACCCGCGATTCAGGACTTGGCGATGCGCTCATATATGGGGGGTAGGTCGGCAAGTTGTTCACCATGAAGCGAGGCTCCCGTGCTTGGAAGAAGTTGGGTAACCAAAGGTGGAAGTGGCGTAAGAAGAAGCTCCGCCGCAGAATGCGAGCGCGTCGCCAACAAAAGCAGTGATATCCATCTAATGTCATTGATTTTGATTTGTGAGGAACTTGTTCAAGTTTCGAATGCCTGACCTGTTTACACCTCCCTTGTCCGCTTCTTTGAAATAGAGCCGACCACTCGACTGCCCCACATCAAGGGAGTATAGTATAACTTGGCAGTACCGCGGGCTCCAGTTGCACGGGAATGATGACGAGTGGGTATGCAGATGTCGATGAAGAACGACTGGAGCGCCGACCCGTCGCAGCCCGAGAGCGCGGTTAGCCAATCGCGCGAGTAGAAGATACCCGCTGATCAGGGTTCAAATCCCTGTGCTCCCACTTAACATCCTACGGAATGTAATTGTTCTTGACAAACAAACTTACTGCTCGAAATAAATCCAGTCTTCATCCCCTGGATAGCGGTAGTACCAGTGTCCAGATCCCACTGGGTGCTCCACCCACTCATGCTCACTCTCAGCGGCTTGCTCCACTTCTGCAGTCTGTTCGGTTACTTGCA
>Ga0187827_10009753_pt1 | contig 10115 bp, 9 predicted proteins | sample ETNtaG_39_FD_167969 | JGI IMG/M metagenome (GOLD analysis project Ga0187827, IMG submission 167969) | Marine microbial and viral communities from oxygen minimum zone, Eastern Pacific Ocean - ETNP2014_SV_150_PacBio MetaG (Illumina Assembly) | ecosystem: Environmental > Aquatic > Marine > Hypoxic... | reverse complement strand
CAATTTTTCCGTTTCAGTGTCATACATATCGTTCCCTCTATGTGGTAATGTTAATCAACTACATAAAGGGAGGCAGATTTGCCTATTGTAAGATACCCCTGAGCCCTCGGCTAGTGAGCCTACGGGCGAGCGTAAGAAACGCAGGCCCGATTCAAAAAATAACATAAATTATACGAAAGGGCCGTGACGGCCCTAGGTCGCTCTAGGCGACCCAATATATATCATAATGAGATTTCACTAGTCAAGGGCTCAGGTGTATCCGCAGGTATATATGCCGAGAATACAGATGAATGTTGATTCATCGAGTATCTATCTGATACGCCGGAGTGAAACGGGCGCAACCCCTATAGGAAGAACGCCTGAAGGGATTAAAGTATCCTGGGATCGCACAGTCGGTTTAAGTTCAAAATTCTATTCTAAATGGGCAGTCCCGTTAATCTCATATATCTTAAAATCAAACAACATAACCCTCAAAGAAAAAAAGGTACTTGCATTCAAACCATTGATTTCGATTGAATCATTCTTTGTAAGATACCTGTTATTGTCAGAATCGTTAATTGCAAGCCGAACCATATGATCCTCAGAATATCGTTCAGTAACACCGCCGGAAGGTCTTAACTTGATTTCCCTCTCCGGTGTGGTCAACACAATCGATAGAATTTGAAAATGTGGAAACCTCTCATTAATATTGGTTACATTAATAGTGATATTTCCTTCACTATAATCCGGTGCGCTCATAACAAGTATTGGATAGTTACCGTCATTCATTCCATGTGACACCAAGAAACTACATTCCATCATCCAGGTGAACTTATTATCTTTGACCATAAACTCATATGCACAATTTTTCTCAAGATTATTTATTCGGAAATAATCACCGGAATCGAGAAAATTGTTCTGATCCATATCATTAATGGAAAATGTGGCCCCGGAAAATGAATCGCCAATATCTTCTAATGGAATGTTCATCCCATCGTATATATTTTCATGACTGATGCGTTTAGGCGCTCGACCCGCCTCAGTCAAATAAATGTTTATCTCCGATATATTCAATGGATCTCCATAACACTCATCGATCGGTATGATGTGAGAATAATCTCCAGCGGAAATTTCTTCCTTCACCAATCCCAAAGTGTAAAATGGCATATGTTCGGGCGTAAAGAATGGGCCATTATACCAGTTTAAAATGACATTTGTCCCGGATGTAATTCCACCCACATTAAAAGAATAATAATTGAATGTATATTTGTCTGGCGTTGGTTCAAGTTCAATCTGAAAGGTATCTTCTATACTTAAGTTCCCATCTCCATCGTTATCAATAATATCAATTCTATCAGGCAAATAACTCTCATCATTCTTTTGTTCAGTACAATTGTAATCACAGTTTGATAGTTTCATCAGTTCGATGCATTCATAATCCACAAATGCAAGGAATTCTTCCATAAAAAAGTTTGTATCCGAATCTTTAAATGGATATTTCCCCTCTTCAAGATCTTTCATATTGTCCTTAAAATTATTTGAAGAGGCAATCTTATTAAGCGAAGTATCATAATATTTTAAGGAATATGTCTTGTTATATCTGATGGAATTGACTTGTAGGTCAAAGGTATCATCATTTTCACCTTGATCATTACCAAGTAATCCCAACCCTCCCCAAAATGATACTCCCTGAAGGACCTCTTCAATAGAAAGATACCAACCTAAAATCAATTCTTCGATATATACTCGTTTTATGTTATCAACTTGATATTCATGGAACTTGACTTCAGTGATACAATCTTTTCCCTCTTTGTATTTCCATGTATAATCGCCGATAAAACAGAAAGGTGTGTCGATCTTTTCAAATTCTACTACTGTGGCGTTACCATAAGAAGTTTGAATTAGGTTAGATGAAATTACTTTTGCCTTGAATTTCACTATCTCGCCATCGGAATAGACTCCGTTTTTGAATTCTTCGATATCGACACGGAACTTATTCAGGAAATTCTGTACCGATATTACCATTTGGGTATGATCGATGATGCGTTGGAATTATCCTGGAGCGTTCTCGATCTGCTTCCGGCAGTGCTATCTGTATCGTTGGCGGATGTCAAACTGGCCCTGTTCTATAACAAGAAATATCAAAAACTAGGAATACCTCCCCGGGATTTCATACATCTTGCGGTCATGGTAAATAACGGTCTTGATAAGATAGTTACAGCTGATCAGCATTTCAATAAGTTCGAAGAGGTGCAAAGGATCGATCCTGCGGACTTTATCATTTTATGAGGAATATACCACATATGGTCGGTGGAGAAGACCTCCCTCCCTTAAGTCGGCCCAACGCCGACTATGAGGGCTTTGCCCTCATTCATTGATCATAATAATTATTTGGGGTCGGGCTTGCGTTTGGCTGGAGCTCGCAAGCCCTCTTTAGTTTTTCACCATAATTGTCGAAGGGAATGGCTTGTACAAACACGGCGTGGGTTACGTCGAGCGGCGTGGAAAGATCGAAAAGAAAAAGGAATTGAAACTGACGTTCAAAAAGGACGTCCTGAACGACCTGCTCAAGAGCCTGTGCGTATTCTCCACCGGCAAGGGGAAGGTCTCGGACATCTCCTACGAGACTCCTGAGGACATCTCCAAGATACTGGAGGAAAAGGCCATAAGGGTGCCTGAAAGAGAGGCGATGATAGGTCTCTTCAGGCAGTTGAAGAGTTATGCGGTAGAGATAGAAACGAATACCGAAACCATCAAGGGCAAGGTGCTGGGAACCCAGGAAGCGAGAGTGTCCAAGAGCAACCAGCTCAATATTCAATTGGAAAGGGGCGAGGAGAAGAACACTGTAGTTATAAAGGACGATGACGACTGCATCAGGAATATCGATGTGGAAAAGATAAGCAAGTACAAGATTCGAGATCCCGAGGCGGCCAACAAGGTTTATATTTGATAATTGCTATTTGGATGGGGTCTCTATACGCCCATAAACAGGGATTACTCTGTATATGGGAAATTCAGGTTCTTGTTATGGGGCGATGAGAATGGGGGAAGTCCCCTTTGGAAGAGGAGAAATAACGATGAACGGATCCAATGATTATGCGATTAAACGTGTTGGGGTTCTGGGGGCCGGTAACGGCGGTATAACATTTGCAGCCCATTTTCTGGATACCCCGGGTGTTGAATGGGTGTCCCTCTACAACCGCAGCCCGGCGCGGCGGGAACCGATCTGCGCCCGCGGGAACCGGATATTTTCCAGAGGTGAGATAGGCGGTCCCGGAGGAAAGGAAATGAAGCTAGCTCTCGTTACCGGAGATCCTGTTGAAGCTTCCCGGGATGCAGATCTGATAATAATGGCAGGCATCCAGCAGGCCATAGACCCCATCGGTAGGGCGCTGGGCAGCCACGTAAGGCCGGATCAGGTCATAATGATCGGTTCGGGAACGTTGGGTTCAACCTGGGAGATGAGGGCGTCACTGCGGGCTGGCGGGTGTAAAGACCTGCCTGTGGTTGGTGAGTTCAACATCCTTCCCTATGCCACCAAACTGGATGATGGAGTGGAGGGGAGAGTCTGGGTGCGGGGGGTCAAGAAGGCCCTGGACGCCGCTTTCGTCCCGGAAGAAGCGGTAGACCCGGCGTTTCGGGCAAAACTGCTTGAAATCTATGATTGTCTGAATATATTCCCCGATGTTCTCTATACCGGTCTATCTGGAGCCAACATGGTGTTCCATCCCGTGGTGGTGATGCGAAATCTTCACAAGATAGAGGCCGGCCGACCCTGGCGGCTCTACGAAGAGGGGGTCACACCGGAGGTGAGCGTTCTTTTTGATCTCGTGGACAAGGAACGAATGGCAATTGCCCGTGCCTGCGGCATAGAGATGGTGACAATGTTGAAATTCCTCTCCACCGCATACCCTCCCTTTGACGGTGCAGAGGTCACCAACATCTATGAGTGGTTCCGTTCCCGCATGCGTTCCAAGGAAGGCCAGGTGCATCTCGAAGCGGTGCCCGGTCCTCTTTCCGTCAATGTAAGGTTGATAGAGGAGGACGTACCCTATGGAATGGTTCCACTTGAAGCCCTGGGAAACATTGTAGGAGTGGCCACGCCCACCATTTCTGCGTTCATCGACGAGGCAGTTGAATTGATGGGGGTTGATTATCGCAAAACGGGCCGCTCCCTTGAAAAGATGGGGGATGAGATGCGGGCATCGTTGAAGAGAATCGGTGGGAAGGATGACTAGAAAGCCCGTGTTTGCCGTTCTGGGTGCCGGAAACGGTGGGTTCTGCATGAGTGCGGACCTAACTTTGCGCGGTTTCGAGGTTCGGCTCTTCGAGCTCCCCGCCTTTGCCCATACAATAGACCCGATAATCGAGCGCGGTGGTATTGCCCTGCGGGGGGTTGTGGGCGAGGGGTTCGCCAGGCCGACAATGGTCACCACGGATATCGAGGCGGCCCTAGGCGGAGCCGACGCGGTCATGGTGGTGGCGGCGGCAATGGGTCACGGGGCCATAGCCAGGGAATGCGCCCCCTTTTTGGAGGAAAATCAGGTAGTGGTACTCTGTCCGGGCTCCTGCGGAGGCCTTCTGGCCTTCCGCCATGCGCTGCGGATGGAAGGTTTCAACAAAAAGATAATTTTGGCTGAAACAGCGTCCCTTATGTATGCTGTGAAGAAGGAAAGCGCAAATAGGGTTTGGGCCAGAGGGCGCAAGCATAATCTGACGGTGGGGGCCCTGCCGAAGGATAAAACGGCTGCTGTTCTTGAGCTCTTAAGTCCGGCATATCCGCTTTTCGAGGCGGCCCCGAACATATTGGATGTCACTCTGAGCAACCTGAATAACATCACCCACCCGGCCCCGGCGCTCACCAACATAGGTTTCATCGAGGGCTCCTGCCTTGACGAATGGCTCTTCTATACCGATGGTATGACGCCGGGTGCCGGGCGTTTGGCTGATCAGCTGGACAGGGAGCGTTTGGCGGTGATGAGGGCCTACGGCTTGAATGGAGCCTCTTCGGTGGAGCTGATCCGCAGATTCTACGGTCACCAGGGGATGAAGGGCAATAATTTTTTCGAATATTTTCACGATTCACCCATCCATAGGAAAACAAAGGGGCCCCGAAGCACCAGGGACCGTCTTATCACAGAGGACATATCATACGGTCTGGTGCCGATGGCGGCCTTCGGGGATGTTGCAGGAGTGCCTACCCCCACCATGGATGCCTTCATAACCCTGGCCGAAGTGGTGAACGAGGCCGATTATCGGAAAAGCGGCAGAACCCTGGAGAAAATGGGGTTGAGCGGCATGGACGTTAATGACATAATCGGGCTTGTAAATAACGGTTACTGAGGGTGAGCCTGAGATTTCAGCCCCCAACTTGGCGACAAATGGCAGCCTATGAGCACTGTTACATCCGTGAGACCGATCTTGTGCAGGGGCAGCTTCTCCGGGCTGGAATTACCTCCAGTATACCCCCCAGGCCGTTAAAGAGATCTCCTCTCATTCGGTCCACCATTTCCAGAGTTGTATCGTGTGTTATCATCTCATCGGTCATCCCGGCCCCGTAATTGACCGGAAGCAGTATAGGTACATTGCACATGTTGAGTTCCCTTTCTACCACAGGAAAGGAGGAGAAATTACGCAACAGGTACGTAGCGGAACTAGAGAAACAGGAAGACAGATTGGTGGAGATGAAGGAAGAGACCCGGAAGTACGCGGGCAAGATCCGAGAGCTTCAGGACATGATCAATGATAAGCTCAGGGGAAAGCTCTTCGACAGGATAAAGAAGTTCTTCACGGTTTAGGGTAAGTCACGATATAACTGTGTCACAGTGTGGAGGCCGGTTCCCCCGACAGCCAAGGTGGAGGGCTATCGTGAGATCCGATCCGAACGGCATGCTCTAAAATACTCTATCGAAATCCATCAGATCAAAGATGAGCGTCCCCTTTTTCTCGGTTCCCTTGGCAATTATTCCATAGTGTTTTTCATAACCATTCATGGATGTTTGCACCGATTTTCTTTTTAGTTTCGATATAATTTTGTCTGCCTCCCCCGCTTTCAGATCCCTCCATTTCACCTCCATGAACAATGCCTTTTTCTCCCGTTCATTCATTCCGATAAGGTCTATTTCCTCGCCCTTCCTCCACCATCGGCCCAGTTTCTTGATGCCGAAGGGCAGCATTTTCTTTCGATTCAATTCCAGTACGAACTGTTTTGCGATCTGTTCGAATACCCTTCCCACGTATGCATTATGATCCTCTCTAATATCTTCCACGGAAAAAAGCTTCTCTCCGATCCCCGAGAGATTCGGGTATATGAACCTGAACCAGAACGATAAAAAATTATCCTTCAGAAAATACCGTCCCATCCTCGATCTCTCTCCCTCGGTTACCGGTATTTCTCTCTTTATGAACTCGACCTCCATTAAGTTCCTGAGATAGGGCGTGATATCGGAATGTCTCATTCCCAGATAGTTCCGTATCTCCACAGGGGTGTTTTTCCCATTCGCTATTGCTTCCAGTATCTTTTTATAGGTAACAAAATTCTCAAATTCGTACTTCATGAGAAAGTCGATCTCATAACTCAGGAATGAATCTACACCCGATACTTCCTCCTGCAGCCATTCCCAAAATGAATCCCTCATTTTTTCGAGATAGTACGGCACTCCGTCACAAAGGCCGAATATCTCGCACAGTTCATACCATCCGGCTTCCGGGAAGAATGAACGAATATCTTTGAAATCCATCGGACCCAGCTTGATCACTCCGGTCTTCCTTCCATAGAGAGGGCTTTTGTAGCTGAGAATATTCTGCCCCATCATGGATATTGAAGAACCAAGAAGTATCAGCTTTGTCCTCGTCTTGGATAATTGTGTGTCGATGATCCTCTGGAAAAGTGAGATTATTCCCGGAAATTCCTTGATCATATTCGGGAACTCATCGATGATCACGATACGATCCCTCAATAAATTGAATATGGCCTCCCAGTCGTCAGCGGCATATGCCATATCCGGAATACTTTTTTTGCAATGGTCCTTGAAATGTCTAATGTTCGCGGACTCGGTTGCAAAATAATAGATATGTTCCCGTTCTCGGACACACTCCAGGATCAATCGCGTTTTCCCTATCCTTCTTCTGCCATAAAGGATAAAGAATTCGAAATTATCACTATCCAATCTTTTGGATATGGCCTTGATTTCCTCTACTCGGTTCACAAACATGATAATCCAAATTATGATAAGTTCAATTATTATATAACTATTTCCCTCTGAATTATTACATGTACCAAAGAAAATATTATCTCATATCCGCCGTCGGTCACTTCGATCCCCGAGGCAGAAGTCTCGGGAGAAAAGGAAATTCGGACCGCACTCCAGTTTAAAATCAATCTATTTCCACAATAAAGAAGATATGATACCTAGTAGTTTCTTATCCAAACTTGAAACTATATCGATCGCAATAATGGTGCAGAAAATGAACCTGAAAAAATTCGACGAGCCTTCCACTTTCTATAACGTGATCAAAAGGGATTTTTCCAACAATCTAATGGAAAACGACCTGATGCTGGGCCTTACCCGGCTGCTCCGCGACTACCCCAAACAGTTCAATAATTTTTATTACCTCGCAACGGTTGAACAAGACGGGAAAAGTGTTCTTTCGGCGTTCTTGACACCTCCCTGGAACATTCTCGTTCACGCGGCGGATGAGATTGACGAAGTTCCGTACCGGATACTGGTAGATCACCTCATCGTGAATGAAATATCTCTTCCGGGAGTTAACGGCAGAACGAATGTTTCTAAACGCTTCGCAGACATCTGGTGCGCTTCCGCGAAAACCGTAAAAAAGATACACACGGAAATGCGATTGTTCATTCTAACCTCTGTAAATAAGGTTAAATTGGCCAGAGGGAGGCTTGTAAAGGCGGACCCCCGTCATTACGACCTGCTGCTGGACTGGGCGCAAAAGTTCCACGAAGATGTCAGGTTGGATGTCGGTGATAACTACTTACGCAAGCATTTGGAAACGACGGTGGAAACGGGAAATGCATTCATCTGGGTGGACGGGGAACCGGTCTGCATGACCTTCCGCGAGCGGCCGCACGATGACGGGGTCTCCATAGGCTACGTTTACACTCCCCCCAAACTTCGTGGTCATGGTTATGCCACGAGCTGCGTTAAAACTGTAAGCGAAAGGACGTTGCGGGAAGGATACGGGTACTGCTCTCTTTTCACCGATCGGGCCAACCCCACGTCGAACAGTATCTACAAGAAGATAGGGTATCGGCCGGCTTGCGATTATCTTTATTACCTTTTCGAATAAGTGTCACTTCAGAGCTCCCGCGGGTCCAGCTCGATCTCAAAAACAGTGGGCCACTTTTTCCCCGTTACGAACAAACGGTCGCCCTTTTCGTCATAGGCGATCCCATTGAGCACCCCTGCTGTGGTAGCACCCTGCCCTCCCAAAAGACCTGTAAGATCGATCCACCCGGTGACGTTTCCGGTCTCCGGCGATATAACAGCTATTTTATCCGATTTCCAGATGTTTGCCAGTATCTTCCCATCCACATACTCCAGTTCGTTCAGATGTTTTACCGTTTCACCGCCTGCCGTCACCTGTTTTACTCCAAGAACCTCGAAGGAATCGGGATCTAAAAAGGTCAGGGTGGAACTGCCGTCGCTCATTATCAATCTCTCGCCGTCGTGGGTCAGGCCCCAGCCTTCCGTTGAGTAATAAAATTCATCCATCTGTTCGAAGGTTTCCAGATCATAGACAAAGCCGATGCGTTTTTTCCACGTCAACTGGATGATACTATCTCCGAAAATGGTCATACCCTCGCCAAAAAACTCGGCGGAGAGGTTATACTGCTTCAATATGGTTCCAGTGTTCGCATCGACCTTTCTTATATCTGAGGATCCATAGATTCCCGTACTTTCGAAAAAGGTTCCGTTCTCGAAAGCGAATCCCTGGCAAAAGGCGTTGACATCATGGGGAAATGTATTCACTACGGTGTAGTTGTAATTGACGGGTGCCGGCCCGCTCGGCCCATCATCCTCATCATTAGTCCCATCGGAGTCTGACGGTCCCTCATTCTGGAAAACGAGTATCGGAACGACGATCAATAATAATGCCGCTGCCACCGCAATAAAACCTGAGAAAATACCTTTCATTTTAATTACCTTCTAGTCTTGGTTTTGTTCATCGTTAACGGTTCTCTGTATTATTTTAATTTTCTTCTGCACTACTTTTATATTAACGGGTTTTGGCGGATCGATTTTCTGCAAAGCTAGCTCTCCAGGCGCGTCATATGTAACAGTGCTATCGGCATCCGGGGTTTCCACCGCTGTTTTCTCTGCCGCGATCTCTGTTGTTTTCTTACCCCTACGCCAAATCATCAGAAAGATACCGGCACCTAGGAACAGGCCCAGCATCGCTACGATCCCCACACCTGCCGAAAGTGAAAGAGCCAAGCCCGAATCCTCCAAATTCTTTATTACGAACTTGCGGGAAACTGCCTCACCCTGTAGCAGCCCGTCATCCGCAGTCAATCGTATCAAGTAAGTACCGTCCTTCACACCCCCAGTATCCCACATAAAGGCCCCATCGTTCCTTTCGTTCTCGGCAATGACTTCCCAGCTATTTCCACCATCCGGGCTGACGGATATGTTGATGAGAAGCACCTCCAAATCAGCATCTTCGGCTCTCCACCTGATAGGAACCTTCCCCGCAAGTATCTCACCGTACAAAGGCGCCTTGATAGAGATCTCCGGGGCATCCGGGTTGTATATTCGAAAACTGCCCGAACGGTCCGCACTCTCCATAGCCCAAGTAGATAGGTCTTTTACAGTAACCTTGATACGGTAGTTCTCTCCGTCAGGAAACTCACGCGTATCCCAATCGTAATACCAACTACCAGGAACATCGCCCTCCATGAAATCCAGGTCTTCCGCAATATCGATCCATTTTTTTCCATCTGAGGAATAAGCCACATCCGCCGTAAGCAAGTCCCTGTCAGCGTCAGATGCATTCCAGCCAATTCTAACCGTTCCCCCTAGTATCTCGCCGCCCCGAGGATAAAAAACATTCACAATGGGAGAATCGGGGTTGTCGATACTGAACGGATCGCTGACGGCCACTCCTCGTAG